>Ga0213860_10000295_pt1 | contig 19778 bp, 29 predicted proteins | sample PICome_3_FD_160118 | JGI IMG/M metagenome (GOLD analysis project Ga0213860, IMG submission 160118) | Coastal seawater microbial communities near Pivers Island, North Carolina, United States - PICO550 | ecosystem: Environmental > Aquatic > Marine > Coastal | place: USA: North Carolina...
GGTGTAGATAGCATTTATATAGACAAAGACGGAACGCTTACAGGATCGTGTAGGCATAAGATTTATCAAGAAGAACAATATAATTTATATCAAGAAGATTTCATACAAAAATTTAATCCTAGTATAGAACCTATTGTCTGCACAAAAAAACTGTGTTTATGTCAGGATGAAATTATCTTAGATAAGATTAAACTTTAGATTTTGTAATAGGAATATCAGCGGCACAAGTACACCAATTGCGATCGCAAATAATAGGATCGGTAGGAGGAATAAAAGTTCCTTGATAGATGTTACCTAAACTACCGCCTACTCTACAGGTAGCACGATGTACATCACCGTCCCAATTAATCATTAAACTTTCTAAACCTATATTACATTGCCAACCTTTAAATTGATTAAGGTGTTCCTTTATTATATCGTTTGGATGCATAAGTCTATCGTTGTCGATCAGTGTGTTAGGTTCAGCAGTAGCAGTTTGAGATAATAGCCATTCCTTATCTTCCGGACTATAACGTTCGTCATCAAAATCGTCATGATCTCCTTCAGTCCATCTTATTCTACGTAGTGCAAAAGGAACAGCATTTTCTTTAAAATCGTTAACTACATGACGCACTTCGTTCATGTAATCATGATGTGCCATTACATTTACAAATTTAGGAATGTCACTGTCTTTATTATATTCAATTATGGTAGAAAGAACTTTAAGCCAGTCATTTTCAAAGTGTATGCTAAAGTTGTAGTGATCAATAAATTTTTCTTGTTCCTTATACCAAGATGCTAACCGTGTACCGTTAGTAGTCATGTTAATCCATTTAACACCTTGCTCCTTGCTATAGGATAATAGTTTTTCTATTTGTGGGTGTACACTAGGTTCTCCCCCTGTAAAACTTAACCGTATGTTTCCTGCCTTTACAAGTTCTCTAACAGCACTCTTTAATATTCCTATGTCAGTATGCGGACTATGGTTATCATGTATTTCTGCTGGACAATATGTACAGTCATAATTGCATCGCTTACCAAGGTTCCATTCAACCTTAATAGTATTTTCATGCGGCCATCTTGATTTAATACTGTGCATTGATATACCTTTTATACTGCGGTGTTATTTCATAAAACGGTGTTTGTTTTCTTGATATGTCTAATCTCTTATTAAACTCAACAGCATCTGCCCATAAGTTATATTGGTCTCTTGCTTTTAGATAGTTTATGTTATCTTGAAGTTGTGTGTTTGTTACTTTCTCTAATATAGGATATTTCTTAACAATAGGAAAATCAATTATTTCTGTTTTTAAACGTTCAAGTGTGTCTATAACTTCAAGTTTAAGTTCTTGTGGTATTACCTGAGCACTTAGACATCTTGGATATTCTACCCTATGTGTGTAAAATACTATTCCTAACTCATTTAAAAATGTTTTGCAAATATTTTCTAAATGCATTACATTTCCTACTTGTACGGTACATGCTCCGACAATTCTTGATATGTTAGGTAACTTTTGCATTTCCTTTATGTTTTCAACAACTGTATTCCAACTACTGTTCCCTCTAATGTGTTCATATACATCACCCACACCATCTATGCTTACGTTTACAGCAATTGATTTAAATTTAGGCCAGTAGTCCCAAATAGTTCTTCCGCCTTTAATACCTAACTGTGTTCCGTTGGTTGCATACTTAATTTCTATGTTTTCACCATGTTTGCTTAATAGGTCTAGTATCTTGTAGTGATTAGGATCCATTAAAGGCTCACCTCCGGCAAACTCTACCCTTCTAAAGTAAGGAGCATTACGTTCTAGATTTTCCCAGAAATGATCCTTGTCAGCAAAACTATCTATGAATGGCTTTTTCTTAAGTCCAAGATCATTAATAACCTTAGGCAAAAAGTTTCCTTCCTTAACGTAAAATTCTTCCACTTCATTCCAGTCATTCCAACTGGTACTGTCTAGCGGATGGCACATTCTACATTTTAAATTACAAAGGTTATTTGTTTTTAACTCCATTGTGGGAATTTCAAACGGCATAAAGTAATCTTGATCTAGTTTATCCAATGCATCTGGATATAAATTTATTCGTGCTTCTGGTATAACACCCTTAATATGTCGTTGTCGTAGACTTTCCACACCTTGGTCTTCCAAACTAAAACAAGGCTCACATTCTGGCGGTCTTTCATCGTTCAAAACTTGTTTACGTATTCTACGCATGGTATCGTTGTTCCATGCTTGTTCCAAACTTTGATCCTTGATATTGGCTATTGCATGGCTTCGGCAACAAACCAAAATCTTGCCATCTTCGTTAGTAGCAAGCCCTGTAAAGGGGTGCATACAGAAGGTACAGCTCTTTGTACTCATTGTGTAATCTCCGTTGCTGTATGACGCTTAAAATGCGTTTTAGACACCTTTTTAAACGTGTTTAGGCTGTCTATTGCCCATGCTCTTTCCTGACACCAAAAACATTTTTCACATATTGGAACGTCCTGTCCTGGTTCATAATTTTGGTAATTTAAGTTATCAAATTCTCCCTCGCAACTTCTAGTGATATTGAATAAACCGGTTATTCCTAAATTATGATATTGGGCAACAACCCAATCTTTTTCGATATATCTAAAAGGGTGTACTGCATGACTGCCTTGGTATTCTTTAATCATTATATCTAAGTTGTCTGCTTCTAGATCTCTATCTTCTACTCTATTTTCTAATGAAACATTGCTAGGATTTTTAGTAACTGCATTATACCATGCATTCAATTTATACTTATGCCCGATGTATTCAGCATGGGCTCTAAGTATTATTCTGTTTCCAGGTTTTTGTTTTCCGTATTCGTCTGTTATGTATGTTGTATGAGGTTCTTCCATTTCGGGTGGAATAAAGTTTACATGTCTATGAAAGTTTATATTAGGAAATTTAGTTTGTAAATAATTGTAAACATCTACGGAACTAGTTTCTTGCCATGGTCTTGTTTTCCAGCAACGTATATTAGTTGTTATATGAACGTCTGTGGTTAAATTTTCTTGCGTAATAATGCTACAAAGCATATATCCTAACAACGCACTGTCAGCACCTCCGCTAACACTTACACCAATATTTGCCCAAGCAGGATCAAACGGAATCATGACTCCGTTGTATTCCCACAAAATATTTTCAAAGGAAGAACCAGTATATAGATTACTCGCCTTCTTCAGATCGCTTTCTTGCATCTTCTTCCTCTAGTGCGTTTATTAGTTTGCTTATACCAACCGTTCTACCATCTGACATGTGTGCTATGTGTATGCTATTACTTGGAGTAAGGTTAAATGTTTTACAGGCTTTTTCATTTCGATGCCCGTGCTTTGTCCATAGGTAATCTGTTGGAAAGTGACGTATAAAGTGTAAGCCTATCTTAACAACAACTCTTAGATTCATCCTAAAGTCGTTCATAATACTTATAGAGTCTTTTACATCTAGATCTCTATGCCATCTAAGCCCAACACGGTTCCAACCTAGTCCTAGTCCTTTGCTTAGACTTATTCCAAAACTGCGTATAGCAGGATGATTAAAATCAAAGTTTATGTTCTTACTACAAGTAATCCATGCACCATCAATATGAACAGGTATGTGATTCTCCCAACAGTGGTTTAATATATCGTCCATATCAGGATGAATATCTCCTCTGCTTGGAAACGGTAATGAAATAATCAAAGGTATTGTTCTTTGAAGTTTTGTATAATGATCAAATATAAATGCATTTCCAAGCCTTTCGTGATATTTGTAATCGTCCTTAAGAACTTGTACATGTCCTTGCATGTATAAATTATCAATAAATTGTGTACAACCTATTATTATATCCTTGCGTCTAAATGCTTTATTACCTTTTAATATGTTAAAATCACTTGAAAAAATATAATCTTCACATTCTTCCTTAAAGTCATCGTATACTTGATCAGTTATATCCTTATCAATTTTTCCAGCAAGTATTTTTTGTATCTCATCTAAAATTCTAGTATCAGTCAGCGGCGACGGACGATCGGTTTCTAGATTATTTAAATTAAAGTCCATATTGTTCCTTCCATTGTTTTGCTATGTTGCTAGCCATTGGAAAAATGCTGTCCCAATCTTGATTTTGATTTTTTGCAAATCTGTCAAAGCGTTCTGCAAACTGTTTTCTATAAATGTCTACATCATCTTTAACTTTCATAAAGTTGTAAAACTTTTCGTAAAATTCTATTTTTTGTAATAGTGATTCTTTTTTATTAGATGTGCTATTTTCTATTTTAGATTTTTGTACGTTAATTACATTGTTAAAGTTTTCTTCATCTAGTATCGCTATGTTTAGATATTTAGGATTATACACAGGATGGCTTGCACTAAAGTTATGTGTTTTAGAATTTACCTTTTTAAAGTTTTTGCTATCTAACCACAATAACAAATCAGCCCAGTGTTCTAAACTCAACATGCTTATCGTTGTGCTGGTAAAGATTGTCATGTTGTCAGGAGTGTTATCTAACATATCTAAGTTAGATTCAACAACATTCCATTTGCTAGGATACCTAATTGCTTCGTTTGCTGTGCCGTAGGCATCTAGGCTAGAACAAATCTTAACTTCTCTAAAATTCTTCCATAGTTCCCATAGTTCATCAGGAAATATAGTAAGGTTACTGGAATACTCTATTTCAATATTTTTTGCATAATCTGCTTCAACAAGTTTACGAACAAGGCTATGGCAGTGTTTTAATAGCAATGGTTCACCACCTCCAAATTTAATCTTATCTATATACTTGCCTGCTCTAATTAAACTGTCTACCTTTTCCTCGGATCGAGCCCAATCAAAGTCTGCATTGCGTATGTTTAGATCGTACTCCTTGCCGTCAACCCAGAAAGTTTTTTCCTGCATAATTTCTTCATAGTCTTTATACCATTTGGTTGCTTCTCCTGGAAAACACATGGTACATCTTAGATTACACTGATGACCAACTCGTAAATCCAAACTTAGTATCTTAGGTTCTGTATAGGTGCCATCAGGTAGAGTTTTGGAAAGGGCTTCATCGCGAGTAAGAATGTGATGGTGCTTGAGGGTTTCCCATTCATCGCGACTGCGGTGTCCCGCAGATTTCTCCACCTGACAGCGTTTACATTGACTAGGAAAGTTCCCAGCCATGAAATCTCGTCTTACCTGTTTAAGAGTTTCGCAGTTAAGTACATCAGTGTCGTCTAAATTTTCAATCGTAAGAGATTTTCCGTCTTGATGCAAGACAGTATTACCTACACCAGCGGACTGACTATGGCTACACATCCTAAGGGTACCGTTATTTTTTACGCCTAGATGTGACCAAGGAAGAGGGCACCAAATATTTTTCATCATATATATTTATCGTATTATAGTAGCACTTAATTTTTTTCAGATAAATATTAGCATGATAACAGATACCGGAATAAGATTTATAGCAGACGAGTTGCTAAAAATGTTCAAACATTTTGAACCAGGCAAAAACACGCTAAACAATCCCGGTGGAAACTTCTTTTATGATCCATGGACAATAATGCCAGCATATAAGAACAGTCCATTGGAAGATTTTTTGGATCAACTTGGACCAATAGGCGAAGCAAGAGTTAATGTGCTTAAACCAAGTGAAAGTTATTGTGCTCATGCTGATATAGATGATAGATACCATTTAACATTACAAGCAGAGCAAAGTTATTTGATTGATCTACGTGATCAAGAGATGTATAAATTAGAAGTAGATAATAAGGTATTCCTTATGGATACTAGTAGAATTCATACCGCGTCTAATTTTGGTTTTAAAAATAGAATTCAATTGGTAGTAAGAAAGTTATTAAACAAGGTAACACTTTTTTCGCCAGTGTATGTAACCTTAGAGGCTACAGAAGCACCATACAATCTAAGATATCTTTTTGATCACAGTTTTAGTATATTGCTTAATACACTTAATAAGGAAAAATTAATAACTGACTTTAAACATGACGGAAGGGTTTGTAGTTTTGCAATAGAGGAAAGTGCTATGGATAGATTACAAGGTTGTATAAAAAATTGCGGATTTAATGTAAATGCAGAATTTAGAAAATAATTGGATACACTTTTACAAGTATGACGAGGGGTTTGATAATGCTCCGGCAGTTATGGTGTATGAACCTTTTGTAAACGAAGATAAAACACTTTACAAAATGCACTATAATAATATTAATGACTACTTTTACAATGAAAGATATACAGACGATTTAGTACAATTTTATTTTACAAGAGAAGTAGACTTTTTAAACAGATTAAAAGATAAGCCTTATGCACCTGAGGTAACGAATATAGATTTTGAAAATAAAGAAATAATATTTAAATGGTATGACAGTAACCTTAATAGAATAATGCATGAAGGAAATTTAGATGAAAGATTGCCTAACTGGAAAGAACAAATAAAAAATATTGTTAATGATCTTGAATCTGAAGGAATATATAAAATTAATCTATATCCTCATACATTTTATATAGACAGTAACAACAATATCAGACTTTACGATTTATACGGATGTGTCGATATTGAAGAACCGAGAGTAGAGCATAGAATATTAGACCCTATTGTTACTGAAGCAAATAAACAAAGGTTTATGCTCGAAGACGACCAAGAATGGATTGACATGTTAATAGTATATCGTTATAGCAAACAAAACAATGCTGGCAAATGGCCGGAGAATTTTTTAAATGACTGAAGCAAAGTTTATAGGAAACTGTAACCATCTAATTGATTGGGACAGTGTGATACGTGATATTGAAAAAGCATCTCCTGATTATATAGGTCCTTTACATGAAGTTGGAGATGGCGATACTGTACCTGGTGTTGATGAAGTGGTTGGACAACTAAGAGATGCAGGATATAAAAAAATTAACGAAGGCGGCAACGCTGGTTGGGACATGTTTTTTCCCGGATCAAGTTTTGACGAAGCAGTAGCACAAAAGTTTATGGAATTTGTAGGCATGAATGACTACATCAATTGTTGGATTAGTAGGGTACTACCTGGAGATGTTGCTCCGTGGCATTGGGATATTACTGACGATCCAGCAACCCTAGAAGCAGAAAGTAAGGGAAACATGAGACGATTTCATTGCCATATTGATAAACCCAAACCGGGACATATTGTAATAGTAGACAATATGTGTTTATATAATCAAAATCAGGGTAATGTTTGGCAGTGGCCGGAACGTAAGAGTTGGCACGCCGGTGCAAACGCAGGATTAGAACCAAAGTATCTTTTTAATATTTGGGGCGACTAATAACTCTGTAAATGATTGATACCTACTTTAGTTTTAAATTCTTCAGTAAACTTACAATCAATCCTTAGACCCCATTCTTGTTCCTTAGAACTTTCTCCACCGTGCCAGTCTTGATCATTCCAGAATGCCGCCTGTGAGTTGATATATTTTTTGTTCTTTGTTTCAGGATCCCATATATAAAACCCACGTTTGGTTCTAGGTCTTATATGTATAAATTCGTTGTTATGATCCGAGTATCCTTGATCGTCACCGTTCTTTCCATCTAGATCTCTGTGTTCAAATGCATGTCCATCATGTTCACAGTGGAATACTATCACACGTCCAATTTGGTTAATTATATTTTGTGTTTGTAAATTTCTAATCCAAGCAACTAGTCCAGGGAAATACTTTGCTTCTTCGGTAGGTTTTCTTTCAGCATTGCGTTCATCCCAACTTCCTTCTTCCCAGAGGAAATAATAAATGTAAGGATCATTCGCACCAAGCATACTTTTTAAATATCTAGTAAAAATATTTCTTTGTTTATAGTCTAAAAAGTCCTGTGGTACTATTTCGTTGCCGTGTATTTTAACAGGATGATCATCAGGAAGTTCTTGATATTCTGCCCATGCCTTGTATATAGGTTTCCAGTTAAGTGTGTAACTCATGTCGTTGAGATTAAATCCCGGAGACATCCAAGTTCCTTCTTTTGCGTATTCTCTTGCAAGAGCAAATCCTTTACATATCTCAGGTTCTAACATTTTAAACCCTTGTATGTCTAAATGTTGGTCTAGTGCTATGTATGGTTGCCCACCAATTCCACGTATCATTTCTTATCCTTCCTGCTCAGTTTTTTACTAACTACTATTAGTTATCTTGAAAGGTGATATATGCTACAGGGTTTTGAATATTATTACAATAATGTGCCTGGTGACGGACCATGCAGAAACAATCTCATATATACTAGTCTAGTTGATAAGCCTAACATAACAAGGTTTGTTCAATGGTATTACAACGACAGTGAGTATCATATGGGCTACAATCAAGTGGTTGATCCTAAACTTATGCGACAAAAATGGCTACGTGAAAGAGGCTATTATAGTAACATGAGAGATAACTTCCCTCAACACGTACCGGAGATGATCGATTGCGATGATAAAAAACAGATGCTAATGCTAAAGGTACAAGGTCCTGATTTTTGGGAGCAATCATTTCAATATTGTCCGGACGGTGTAGTACCAACAGATCCAGAGTTCTTTGCTTGTTATGATAAGGTACTACCTGATTGGCAAGAACAGATGTTGGAAATTATTCAAGCACACAAAGATCTAGGTATATTCAAATATAGTATGCACCCTTCTAGTTATTTCATTGTAGACGGAAAATTAAAAAGCATAAATTATTTCTTTTGTTATGATGTAGATGACGATCCTATTACAGTAAAAGAACACCTAAGTCATATCAGTGAAGATAGGCAAGCAGAATTATTTCCTAAAATGGAATCAATGGGTATTAATTTAAATGAAGAGATTGATTTCCTTCAAGCACAAAACTTATGCTTTGAAAGTTTTTCTAATAATTATCCTAGGGAATTTATAGACAAGGCCAAGGAAATATATAATTCCTAGGTCTTTTTAGGTTTATCTTTTTTAAGATTTTTCATAAAACGACGAGTTCTTCTTTGTATATCTGCTTTGACTCTAGATGTATCTAATCTAAAGTCGACGTGTTTTATTCTTTCGTCGTATTGTTCGAATAGTTCTTTTAATGCATTTTCAAGACTTTTGGTACCACCTTCTTTCCTAAGGTCAATGTCCCAAATTTTATTGTCTTTGAAGATTATCCGGATAGAGTGGAGGTACTCGATAGGTACAGCACTTACGTCTACATCTTCGAGTACCTCCGGCCAATGACTAACTATATCTGGCGGTAATCTCTTTTTAGTGGTCTTACGCACTTTCCGTGGTCTTTTTACTTGCCTTCTTTGTAGGTACAAGTTCTTCCGCCTGGCGTCTTAGTGCCGCGGCTTCCTTACTTAACCTATCTGCTTGTGAACGATATGATCTTGCTAGATCTTCGTCACTCATAACTTCATTGTTAATGTTTGCTGTTTGAGATTCTGCTGAAGCAGTTGGTTGCGGAACTTCGTCTACACTACCGACTTCTTGTACTTCAACTCCCGGCTGGTTTGCATTTTCATCTGTAAGTGCAAGATCTTGAATGCTAACACCTTTTTGTTCTGCGATGATTTGATTCAACTCAGACAATGTAATATGAGAATGAAGATCAGGAGTCATCTCAACATCAGAAGTAGATACTTTTTGTAACTTACCGTTTACATGTAAGTTTGCAAGAATAGTACTACCATCTGGAAATTGTGTACGTGCTAAAACAGTTGCAAGTTCAAATGCTTCCTGTCCTGCAGGTGATTCCGTAATTTTAAAAAGTGCATCATGATTTTCATCACTTAAACTTTCTGTCGGAATTACTAGGGCAGAAAAAGCATCACCTGGAATAGTTTTGTATGCTACAATAACTTTCCTTTTAGATCCTACCATTCTACCAATGTGTTTTAGATTAGCCATTTTGGCCTCCTTGTTGTGCAGGTTGCTGAGTTTTTGCAACCGCTTCTAAAAACGATTGTAGTTTGTTATATGTTTGACCTACTACAACCATTTCATTTGGTTTATACGCACCGCGTTGGCTTGCAACATCGATGATTGCTTTTAAAGATTGTAAGTCTTGAATTGTTAAATCAGGACCTTGTGGTGCCTGTTGCTCTGGTGCCGGAGCCGCTTTTGGTTGTGCCTGGTTTACCGCACCGTCTTGCATACCAGTATTTGGATCAATACCAGCGGCTTTTAATGCTTCTTCGCCACCAGTTTTTGTTTTAACTTCGTCAGTCATTTGTTTCTCCTTTAATTAAGTATGTATATTATACTGTAGTATTTACAGATCTCCGTAAGACAAGAGGAAAAAACTGGCTTCTTTATGATTCTCAAAACCTAACAATACAGTTGTTGCAGTGCCTGATGATGGGTTTAAAGAAACAGTTTTTCCAATATAAAACCGTCCTGATAGATTTTCATAGATCCATTCTTCCAAATCTGTAACAGTATTCCATTTGTAAGGAATGGTTAGTGTTTTAAAATGTGGAGGACATGTTTTGGTTTTCCTTAAACCAAAAACATTGAATGGTGAAATGGTGTTCTTGCTCAGAGGCATTTTAACTTGCCTTTTTTTGATTTTCGTAATGGGTAGTGTACCCAAATGGTCCTTCTAGATCCTTGTTTCTGTTTGAGTGAATAACAAAAATTGTATCACAGTAATCCGGATCCCCCCAACTATCCCAAGCATATCCATCTGTAAACATGATGAATTTCTTAGGAACATAATCCTGTTCTTTCATGTAATCCCAATTACACATAAAGTCAGTACCGCCGCCACCGATGATTTCATAGTTCTCGATGTCACTTCCGTTGTCAGCACTAAAGTCTTGTTCGTTATACACGGCAGTATCAAAACACCAAACTTTAATTTTGTAGTCTTGATATTCGTCCATGATTCCTTTGATTTCTGATAGAAAATCTCTTGCTTGATCTTCACCAATTGAACCAGACATGTCTAATGCAACGGCAAGGTCGATGCTTTCTTCAAAGTCGTTACCAGGAAGGATAGCACCAGTATGCCAGCCTTTACGTGAAGGACGCATAAAACTATAATCACTTTTAATAGCAGACTGTATTTGTTGACGTAGTATTTCACGCCAGTTCATTTTAGGCTCTGTAAGATCTTTGATCATACGTTCAACACCAGCCGGAACATTACCAGCACCAGCCGCCTGTGCCGCACCAATCATTGATTCCTTAATCTCATCACGAATCTTTCTTAATTCTTCCTTGCTATACTTAGGCGGGCCTTCTTTGCCTTTCTTTTTATTTTTTCCTGTAGAACCACCGCCTTTGTTGTCGCCAGTGCCTTTCTCCCAATCAATATGATCGTCAAGTAGTTCGCCTAATTGTTTTAATTGTTCTTCGTCATACTTTTCAAAGATATCGTCATAAACTTCTTCTGAGCTCCAACCTTCATATTTGTAATCGTGGAAGAACTTAATTTGTGTAACAGGTTCACCAATTTTTTCTCTTATTAGTGTTCCGTTAACACAATAGTCTGCCGCAATGTTATGTATTTGAGGATCACGTCCTTCTCTACGAGTCATGTGATCGTATACGTTATGTAGAATTTCGTGTGCTAAAACAAACTCAATTTGTTTCGGAGTCAGTTGATCAAAGAAGTGTCTATTGTAATAAAGACCACGACCATCTGTAGCGGCTGTATGACACCAGTCGTTATTTTCTTCAATTTTTAAACGTGTAGCCATGTTACCAAAGAACGGATGGCGTAATAGCAAACCTACTCGTGCAACAATGATCTTGTCAAGGACTTCTGCCTTGTGTTCTTTGATCTGTTGTTCAGTTCTTTCTTCGTCTGGATTAACAAAAGGATTGTATTCTTCTTCTGTTGTATTTGCAATTTCTGTAGTCATTTGTGCCATGTTCCTAACTAATTTATATCTATAGTATAACGTATTTAATGGTATATGTCAACCGAAAAAATTGGGGGAGAACTAAATGCCCTCCCCCAAAAGATCAATTACTGACCTTGTGCGGCGCTGATGTATTTGGCAAAACGATCGTGGAACTCATCGAAACATTCGACTTCGTCCGGATCGATCGGTAAACGGTACTGTGTCAACGCCAGTTTGATAGCCATAACTACCAACTCCGTTTCAAAGTTTGCCATAGCAAACTTGATAAAGTTATTAACCATGTCGTTGAACTTCTTGTTACCTTTATCTGAGGCTTCTTTCAGTTCATAACAAAGAGAGACAGCAAGTGAATACATGGCACTGATTTCATTGGTCTCCATAGTTGTAACTTTACCTGCCAAAACTTCTGAAGGATTAGGCATCTTTCCTGCTACCTTGCGATGAGCCATGAACTTAACTGCAAGGCCTTCTCCTACTGAACCTGAAACGAGATCAGTAAGTGTGTTCTCGTCCAATTTGTCATCTAGTAGTTCTGATACAAAAGTCCAAGAACGAGGTGTTGCAAAAGAACGGCTTGGTGACTTTGGATCAAAATCATACAAGTCTTTCTTAGCAAAAGTTAGATAACCTAATACATCCTTGTGTATTTTATTATCTGCCGCCCAAGCAAACCAATCTTCAAAATCTACCTTCATTTCCAAGTGAATGAAACGATTAGCCAACGGTGCTGGCATACGATATGTAACACCTTTGTCGCTATCTCGGTTACCAGCCGCAACTAGTAACACGTTATCAGGTAAATGATATTGACCTACTCGACGGTTAAGAATTAATTGATATGCCGCGGCCTGTACACTTGGTGCCGCAGAATTCATTTCGTCCATAAACAAAATGATGTTTTTATATTTTTTAGCCATCTCCATGCTAGGAAGTTCTGCTGGAGGTGCCCATTGCATAGTATTATCATTTGCTGAGTAATACGGAATGCCTTTAATATCTGTTGGTTCCCAAAGAGACAAACGAACATCGATAACATACGCATCTAGATCCTTGCCAATTTGGTGAATGATATCCGACTTACCAATACCTGGTGCCCCCCAGATAAAAATCGGACGCTTTTTTGTGAACGCATGGTTAATTGCTGTCTTAGCCGCGTTCGGGCTTACTTGTCTTGTGATTACTTCACTCATAGTAGTCTCTCCTTTGTTTCAGTGCCTTGTTACTTACTATATGTATATAATAGCATCACTAGATCAAAAGTCAACCACTATTTTCCGTTTTTTGCTTGTTAATTGCTTTGATGATTCCAAATTTCTTTACGTCACCGCTAAAAAGCATTAATTCTATTGACTTTTTTTCGGAGAAAACAACGATGGAATTTTTGGTAAGATAATATGGACAATCTATAAAATTGTCTAAAAAAATATAAACTTGGCTAGTAAATTCCATATCTCTTGGGAATGGAATATCGTACTCTTTTAAATCAACTCTTTCTGTTAAAAACATATATCCTTCGTCAGTAAGGCGAAGTCCTCCATCTGCTCTAGTATTTTGCCAGATGGTATCTAGTCTTTCCTTTATATTTGCTTCGGAAAGTGCTTCTTCTATTTCCTGTATGAAAATTTTAGTGTACGCTAGTTTTAGGTTCATTCTTGTTCAATCTTAGTGCCGTTCTCTAATTTATATACTGCAAAATCTTGTGTATTAAACATATCGTTTAATTTCTTGGCAAGGTTATGTGCGTGACCTGGATTTGAAAAAGAAACCTTTTTGTATTTTGGTCCTGGAAAATTAGTTAGAGAGTTAGAACTTTTTAGATTGAAAGGCTTACCTTGAAAAAATACTGCCCAGATGGCTTCAGCATCTAGTACCTGTTCACATTTATAGGTTTTTTTGTTTACAAACTCTAAGAGTATTGTTGGTTTAGGCCTACTCATAATATATACGTCTCCTTTAACTACGTATATATTTATCTTTTTTAAGTTAAATGCGTACTTATTCTTTACCCCAAGAACCGCCTGCATCAGCATTTACTTGGATAACTTCGTCATTGTTTGTGTTAGACTTTGCAATTAAGCCTTCGTAGTCGCCTGCTAACCGTGCTAAAACAGTGCCTAATGTATATGATAAGTTTTTAGCAGAATCTATATCTAGTTTAACTTCTTTTTGTTTTGATAGATCAGCAGATTTAACTTTTTGAATGAATTGTTGTATGGCACTGGTGTTTAAAGGTTCTTTCATGCCTTTTCCTTGTTTGCTTGTGATAATGCTTTACGCATTTCGATATTAGTTTTAAAAGGTCCTTTAGACACATATCTTTCTACAGTTATTGCCTTTGGACAAAAACTTTTAACCCAACCTTTATCAAACTTAATGATATAATACCCTGCACAATAAAGGCTTTTTGATTTGGGACTTTTAGTAAACAGTGGTAAACGTTTCTGTATATCATACAAAGTGTTATACGGAAGTGTACTAGTTGGGTATCCATGAACTTCTTTTGAAGGTTCAACATCATCAGGTAATGTTATATTAGCAACAACAAAATCACCACCAAAGAACTTTTTAAGTTGTGTTTTGTTTGAAAAATATTTTGTTCCTGTAGAACTAGAAAGAACATATTTGTTTTGTTCGTTAACTGAAAGCATACCAATGGTATCCTTTTCATTTTCTACAATCCAAAATTTATCTTTTAATAATTCTTTTGCTTTAATTGACATTTACTAACCCTCCTTGATATTTTGCATTAAGCGGCTCTGCATAAAGTTGTGCATTGTCTGCTATACGTTGCATGTCCCACTTTGCACAAAACTTCATAAGTTTTAAACCAACTTGAGTTGTTGCTTTTTCTTTTGCATTTTCTGCAATGGTTTCTGCTATAATCTTTTTAATTTCTAATGGTTGTGCAGATAGATCACATAGAGTAACATTACGATTATAGTCATCTAGTACACGATGTTCATCACCGTTATGATCTACCCATCTTTGTAACATAAGATTGTTCCAGTTGTAACCTTTTGTGTCTCTATCATCAAATGCTTCTAACAAACCTACTTTGTTCTTTGTGCCTTTCTTACGCACACCTGGGTATGCAGAAAACACGTTATCGCTAGTATCGCCACGCATACACTTCTCAAACAATAACCACTGTGGATCTGGAGCACCCTTAGGTTCCTTAGTTTTCTTGTCAATCACAGGTTTGCCTTTGTCATCAAAGTAACCTTCGTGTGTAATTGTTGTGTTACTAACACCGTTATACTGTTTTACGTTAGGTGCAATAAGTTGTGCAAAGTCTCCGTCAGTTGAAATAATAACATGATCGTCATTAGGATGGGATTGTACCCAACCTGCAATCAAGTCATCTGCTTCTAGTTGCGGATTTTGTAATACTGTGCAATTTGTTTTATTTGTAATAAAATCTTTAAATGTATCAAAGGCTTCCCAAAAGACTTCTTCTTCCTCTTGTTGTGCCTGTGTAAGTGCCGCACGAGTTTCTTGCCTATTACGTTTATATGGCTCATAATAATCTTTGCGCCAACTACGTCCTTCCAAGCAGAACACTACATGATCTGCACCAAAGTCATTCCATGCTTTCTTTATGCTGTTAAAGGTAATGTGAAAAGCCATACCAACCTTTTCGTCAAGATTACCACGTATTACATGTCTTGCTCTAAAGAAGGTATTTGCAGTGTCTACCAAAACATAGGTCATGTTATCTTTCCTCTTATTCATTACTGTTTTAAATTGTAGCATCACCTATGGTACTTGTCAACTTATTTCTGCTTTATCCTTGTCGATTGGTTTAACGTTAATAAAGCCAGCACCCCTATCTTCGTTTATTCCTTCTTCTTTAAGAATATTTCTAGCCAAATCTTTAAACCATGCATCAACTATTTGTTCTTGTGTTTCGCCACTGTAACCAGCATCCAAAAGAGATTCGACAAATTCATTATTCCAATCTAATTCAAAAAAACCGTTTCTTGGATTTTTTGAGTCTACATGAGTCTGTAGTACGTTTACCCAAGGTTTCTTTTGTTTAGTTGCTTCTTCCTTGGTAAGATTAGTTTCTTCTTTTGCTTCTTCTTTCTTCTTGCGTTGTGCGATTTTATTCCACCATCCCATCATATTAATCCTTTCTCTCTTAGTTCCTCGTCTAATCGTTTTTCGTTTCCTTCTTTTCTATTAACTGCTTCATAAGAAGGATAACCTTTTTCAAACACAGGACTAGGTTCCCCAGGCGTTTCCGAATAAAGATATGTGGAGTCTTGGTGTAAATCTCCATCCTCTTTCCATACACGCTTCTGCAACTTCTTGAACATTAAGATTATACTCTTCCGAACGTCCGCCAAGCGGCATAAGATATACTGGACATTGTACCCCGGCGTCTCTGTAAGCGTCCACAGCTCTCGTAACTTCGTTAAAGTCATCTTGAGTAGCGACAACAAACTTGAGGTAAATGTCACTGCCGTTAACACGATGATACTCACTAGCAACATCAGGCAGTATAGCAGTTTCCCAAGGTTCTCCGCTAACACTAAGTTTAGGGGAACAACTCCAAGTGACTGCAAATCTGTCTTGAGTGTTAAGATAGTTGAAGAAATCTTCGTGTAAATGTTGTGTAGTGTTTGTTTCAAATGTAACATTTTTTAAGTCCTTCATGCGTGGATGTTCGAACAGTTCAATATAGAGCTTCTGCCACGCCAACAAAGGCTCTCCTCCTGTCATGATCAAATGTATATCTTGACCATTGTCCTGTGTCCACTTACCGTTTGGAGTAAGCGAAAGCAAGTGTTCAACCACTTCATCTACTTCTGCAAGTTTATTAAAGTGTTTGAATTCCGGGTATATGCTTGCATAGGTATCACAACCTGTGTGAATGATAGGCAAGTCATTAAATTCTTTTGTAGTCTTATGAACATCCTTTGCAATTAATTCTGCAACCTCGTCGTTATATTTCTTACCTTCTTTGTGTAATGTCCAACGATCTTTCTTCTCACCAGTACCAAAATTCATGCAACGAAAATTACAACCAAAGGTACGTAGAAATACACTAGGTACTCCTACAAACTTACCTTCACCCTGTACTGAATAAAATGCTTCTGAATATCTTAATTTCATTACAGTTCCTCCATAATTCCTAGCACCTCTGCTAACAAAAATGCAAGAGCAAAAATACCTATGTCACGCCATCCTAGTAGTGCTACGCATCCACCAATTCGTAATAGGCTTTTTACAATGCTATAATAAAAATGTTTTCTGTTTGGATCCTTGGGTGCAGGAATCCACACTTTTTCTGGTATTGGCATTATTCTTCTCCCCACCACATATTAAATTCTTCTGCAAAATCTTCATCTACTTTTGTGTAGTGTAATATTGCTTCTTGTTGCTCAGGTGATAGTGTACTTTGAAATGCTTCACGAAACTCCGCCGCTTGATTGTAACTTGCTTCTTCACGCATTTCTTCTGCTCGATCCGGATCTTCGTCTTCCATATTGTCTGCTTCAACCCAGTCATCATAACATAAGTTATGTGCATCTTCGTTCAGTTCAACAATAAGTTGATATGCTTCATCTCTACTTAACATGCAAACTCCTGTTGTAACTTGATGTTATCAAAGAACTCTTTCTTGGTACCTGAATCGTCCTTGAAAGCACCTTTTAGTACTGCTGTTTGTGTTAGCGAACTGTGTGCAGAAATACCTCTATTCTCACAACAACCATGTGTTGCTTGAATGTAAACACCTAGATGTGTTGCATCAGTTGCCTTTTGTATTTCACGTGCAATGTCATTTGCAAGTTCTTCTTGTAGAGTACCACGTCTTGCACACCATTGTGCGATACGTGTATACTTGCTCAAACCAATTAGTTTATTTGCGGCAATAATACCAATATATGCTGTACCTGTTACAGGTTGATGATGATGCGAACACATGCTCTTTAGTTCCGAACGAACTACTAGCATACCTTCATAGCGATCTTCTGTGTCATTTGGAAATGCTGTTGCTGGTGGAATTGGATCATAACGTCCGCTCATAATCTCGTTAAAGTACATCTTAGCAAGACGTCTTGCTGTACCTTGTGAGTTAGGATCGTTATGTCGATCAATTAGTAGTGTATCCAATACATTTTCAAATGCTACAGTTGCTTCATCGATAAGTTGTTCCTTATCTCCGTTTTGCAACACTTCTGAAATATTGTCGCCTGCCCAATAACGAATACCTAGGTCTTCAAGTTTCGCTTTAATTTGTTTACTTTTGCTCAATTTATCTCTCCGAGTTATAGACGTGGATGTCTAATACAGTTTACATTATATACATTATTTAGGTTTTTGTCAACTATATTATACACGAATATTAAAAATATTTGTTCAATACTTCTAATTGATCATGGTATTCTGCAATAACCTTAAGTTCTTTTTCAATTGCTTCCAAAATGTCAGGATGCTCGCCAACGCCTGAGGCATTCTTAAGATACACTTCAACGTTCATTGCGTGTTTGGCAATGTGTCCTTTTGCGTGTTCTTTAATTGCTTCAATCATGTTTTCACGATTATATTCTCTACCTAAACTAGTCATTTTTTCTCTCCTTTTCTGTAGTTTCCTTTTTCCGGAATGACATGTCGTATGCCACCTCTCGGATCTTCCATATCTCCGTCTCGACGGAAAATTAAGTGTACATGAGGGTACATACAGGTTTGTCCTGCACTTTCTCCCATGTTAATACCTATATTATATCCTGTGATAGGATTGGTATCTGCTTCAATGTTCATGTTACCCATTTCTTGAGCAAACTTGAAACATTTTTGAATATTTTCTATGGTGTTTTCACGTGGAACAACCAAAGCATGACCGGGTGTAACTGGATAAAGATCATTGTAAACCACAAACTCTTTTGTATCGAGAAATACATCAGTCCAGGGTGCTCTACCGTCCTTTTGTGCTTTTTCTAATGTGTCCGTCATTATTTTTTCTCCACGATTAATTTTTTTGGTCTACGTCTTAGGCTCTTATCCATAAACTTAAATACACCTCTAGTCCATGCACTAACCTGTCCTGTATTCTTACATCTGTTTTTTAAATCATCAGTAAACTCCATTTCGACAAGTTTTACATTATCGCTTTTAGGTGTTGTAAATTTTACGTATGCTAACGGATCTCCTTCTTTAATGATTAAAGGCTTGCTAAGATCTTCCCAAACAAATCCCCAACTAATATTTCTAATCCACTTATGTATATTAAAACTTCCAGGAGTCATTTGTCCTGGCCAATCTGTTTTGTGCATAAACGGAGGAATCATTTCTATTGTACAATCTTCGTCAGCGGCAAACAAGTAATCAAGTCTTACTTGAAAGATAGGTTTTTCTAAATCAAACATTTCGTTTGGATCATGATATATAAATGCCTGAGGATATAGTTGAGGTTTAATTACATTTTCATTCTCAAATATTCCTACTTCGCCTGCTCTAGCATGTAAGGTAAATTGTATAGGACTTCTTAGTACATATAAATTATTAAAATATTGCCTATAAGAAGGACATTCTGTAACTCCACGTTTATTGTAGTTTGGATTAGTAATTTCAGGAAACTGAAATTTTTCTGGTTCGTAAACCATTATGTCAGGCACATCGCCTATCCATGTCCAACCTACTTTAACGCTCATTATATTCTCCTACATTTTCCCAAGGATATACTAACCATACATCTTCCTCGGCCTTGTTTACTTCATCGCAGTAGTATGACACACCGTCAAACCCACTGCTTAGATTTTCTGTTAATACTGCAAAATGAACACTTTTACCCCATACCTTATCCCAGACTTCAGTAGCATTGGGTAAACAACTTGACTGCCAATCTTTTTTAATCCAATTAAAGGTAGCACCAGTGTCGTTGATGTCATCTACGATAAGAATCTTTTTACGTCTTGCAATATCCCAACGACTCTTGTATGTTTCTTGATCTTCTAAAGGCACATAACCAAACGCATCTTCACTCATCCAAGCATTT
>Ga0213860_10000296_pt1 | contig 19771 bp, 18 predicted proteins | sample PICome_3_FD_160118 | JGI IMG/M metagenome (GOLD analysis project Ga0213860, IMG submission 160118) | Coastal seawater microbial communities near Pivers Island, North Carolina, United States - PICO550 | ecosystem: Environmental > Aquatic > Marine > Coastal | place: USA: North Carolina...
TCTCCTGATAGATCAGTAGCTGTAGCGCCCGCATCTGTGTAAGTAGCACCAAGCTCAACAGTTACAGTAGCATCACCAGTTACTGTTACAACAGGAGCTGTAGTATCAACAACATTAACAGTTCTTGTTGCTGTACCTGCATTTCCTGAGGCATCAGTTGAAGTATAAGTAAGTGTGTATGAACCAACTGTATCGGTATCTACTGTACCAGTAGTTACAACAGAAACATCTCCTGATAGATCAGTAGCTGTAGCGCCCGCATCTGTGTAAGTAGCACCAAGCTCAACAGTTACAGTAGCATCACCAGTTACTGTTACAACAGGAGCTGTAGTATCAACAACATTAACAGTTCTTGAGATTTCAGATGAATTACCCGATCTATCAGTTGCAGTATATGAAATTATATAACTACCTACGACATTTACATTAAGATTACTTGATACTGAAATTTCAATCAGGCTTACTGAAGTTTTATTATCAGAAACAGTTACTCCAGGATCTTCATAGTTAGTTCCAAGTTCTAAAGTTTCACTTGAAGCGCCATTTAATGAAATAGATGGTGGGGTTGTATCTTTGGAATCATTTGAGATTGCTGCATCAATTGCAGCGCCGGCAGCAATAAATGCTATAACCCTTTGAATATAACTAAGTTGTGAATATAAGTTAGAAAGGCTTTCTCTTATTTCTTTTAGGCGTGAAGGACTCTGTGTTTCTGCAGATTCTTTATCAAGCTCATCAATTTCATTATTTATTTTATTTTCAAGGGCAGATAACTTTTCTATCGATTGGTTATTGGCTTCAGATATTAGCAAATTAAGGTTATTTACTTGTAAGAAATTATATGCTTCCTCTTCACCAAGTTTGCTAAACAGCTCTTTTTCAGCAGAAATAAGATCACTATATTCATCAGCTTGAATATTTTCAATAAATGAAAATGATAAGAAAAAACCAAGAATAACAGCTTTTGGTAAGAAAAAAAGATTAAATTTAGTGTTGCCCATGTATATCATCCAAAAATTAGCGATGTTTGTTGATTCTACGCTTTTTTTTCCAAAAAATGAATATGAATTTATAAAATAGTGTATTTAAAAAACATTAATTAAAAGGTTTAAATTTAATTAGCAAATCATGCAAATTATGTTTTCTTATTAATTTAGCTCCAGGATCCTTTGTTAATGGTCTCCATGTGTAATTTATGAAATTACTTGATGTAAATGGAAAATTAAAGAATACACCTTTATCAAAGGAGCCCTCTCCAAATTGTTCTGAGGTTACGTTTGTTTTGGTTGCAAAAACCCCAAAACTAGCACCATTTCTATATTGTCTTTTAAGCTCTATTGTAAAGCCCTTATCGCCTGCTAGATATTTTCCGTATGATACTTTTGCATCAAATGGGATTAGGTTGAAGTTTCTGTAGTAAAAATTTAAAAAACCTGTGTTCTGTCTATAATCAGTATGTTTAAACCTTAACTTATAATCTCTTTTTGCAACTCTAAAAAATTCAAATCCAAACGCATAGTTATTTTTAGTATTAAAATTTAGATATTCAAAACCGGCACCTGAAAACATTTCTTCTAAAATACCAGCCGTAAACATAAAATGATTATTTGTTATTGGAGTAATATGATAATCAAATTGAGCCCTTCCAATAATAATACCGTTATTGAAGTTATTTAAATAATCTTTTACATCAGATCTTACCTGAGCTGGATATGTATCTTTTGCGGGAACATAAAGATCATCGAAATTACTCCACAATGCATATTTTAGATTGCTCGAAAAAAATAGATTATCGGCAAATACATATTCGGAGTTATTTTCAAATAACAAAGCAAGTTTCAAAAATGCTTCTCTACTTGCAATATATGGCCTGATATTAATTGAGTTCTTCGAGTAAAAATTTTTTGAGGGAGATCTTTTGTAAATTAATACAGCATTTTCTTCTATTTTTTTATCTATCTCATCATAGACAACTAGATCTGCAGTTTTGTATCTTGTATAAATTCTTTTTTCAATACCACTTTCCTTTGAGGAGGTTGCGATAATATCTTTTAAAATTTCAATTGAGGGATGTTGAAATTGAGTAATTTCAATTGAAACACTTGAATCAGACTCACTTATATTATTCACACCAACGCCATTTTTATTTAGCGAATTTATCAAACGATTATACTTATTAGGATCATCTTTTTCTTTATCACTAAGAGTTTTATAGCTAGATTTTTTAGAACTCTCATTTGCTAGTTTTTTATATAGAAACTTGAATCCTATATAGTTATCTCTCTCAAAAGAGATTCCATAACTTATTTCATTATTATAATTGTATTCCAATCCATAAGAATGTCTTGAGGTGAAATTATCATAACCAACCAGCCCAGGATCTACTGAAGAATCATATTCATATTTAAAAAAAACTCTGTCATTAAAGACATACGAAAACCCATAAAATGGTGAAACTTCTTTATTTGAAAAGTATCTAGAAAATTGAAATTGCCCACCTTGCTCTTCCAACTCAGATGGTCTATTTTCAAAACGCTTGCTTAAAAACGTTAATGGATTTCTTATTTTTGCAGATCCATTAAGCGTGCCCCAGCCAATTCCAGCATGTACATCAATTTTCCCAATTCCATAACTTGCTACAAGATACTCCGAACTGTAAAATCCAGTGCCTGCTATATCATTTATACCTATAGCAATTGCAGGATAAAGACCTTCCTCTTTTAATCTCAATTTAATGTTAAATCCTTTATCCTTATAATCTTGCGAAAATCCACTCCCATATTCTTTATCTTGAATATTTGTATAAAAAACTGATGCTTCCATCCAGTCATATGGAGATGAAGTAAAAGTTAATTTCTGATCAGGATCACCATAAAAAAATGTTATGCCGCCCGCAGATTCAGGTAGAAATCTTGCTGAGGGCATATTAATCAACCCAGTTACACCATGGTTATTGTAAGAGTTATACTTAAAACTATCACTAAATAGTTGATTTGAAAAAAAGAAAATTATTATTATGAAAAAAATTACTTGAAATCTATTAAAATTTAAAATTATTATGCTATGAAGCAACATCTTATGATTATAAGTGATGTTTAAAAACTTAGTCTATATTCCTGGTATAGATAGGCCTTCAATAGCTAGCGCTCCATCAATAAATCTCTTAAGCTCGCCATCAATTTCTTTATCGTTTAATGTCTTATTAACTGATTGAAATACAAACCTATACCCAATTTTAATGATTTTATTATTTTTGTCTTGATAAAAATCAAAAAGAAATTTATTTTTTAGTAATTCTGATTCGTAAGATTCAAATAACGCCATCAAAGTATCAAAGGCCAATTTATTAGAAGTAGCTATTGATAAATCTCTATATGATGACGGAAATTCTGAAATTTTTTTATATTTATTAAAATACTTATCCGGAACAAAATCTTTTGAAAATAGAAGTGCTTGTGCAGTTTTCAAAATCTGAGCTTCAAAATAAAAAACTTTTCCTTTGCCTTTGATGCCTATATCAGCATAGCTAAATTGCTTAGTGTAAAAAGGGCCAATGTCTTTAAGAGGGGATATTAGCTTCTCAAAATATTTTTCATCAACAGTTTTAGAAAAACTTAAATAATTATTACCAAGTCTACCGGCCACAATCATTCCGAGGTTTCTAGTGCTTGTATTAGAATCATATAAATTTGATATCTCAAAAAATTTAATTGAATCATGTTGTCTTTTAAAATTATATTTTAGATTTAATATTAGAGAATTCATTAAATTAACTCTTAAATACTTATTATTAGAGTCAAGAGGATTGTCAACAATAATAGAAAATTCTTCTTTATAATTGGTAAAAGGATTGTTTATTACTTCATTAAAATTATTACCAATTAGATAACTTTTAATGTCCTGATTGAAATATTTATTAATATTTGAGGTTTTAACATTTAAGTCAATAGGCTCTTCATCTATTTGATTGTATCCAATAACTCTTGCAACCTCCTCTGCAATATCATTTAAATGATGTATATCATTTCTATACGATGGGATTCTAATGTGATCATCAACTATAAAACCTAAATTTTCTAAGATGCTTGTAATATCCTTTGAGTTAATATTTGTGCCTAGTATCTGATTAATCTTATGGATATCATTTGATATTTTTTTATCAAATATTTTTTTAAAAATATATTTTTTTTGTTTTAGTGAAATAATATTAGTATGCTCGCCCAAAACATTTATAAATCTTTTTAAAGCTATATCTTGTAATTTAGGATCTACGCCTCTTTCAAATTTATAAGCAGCATCAGAGTTGATATTATACTTTATGGTTTTACCTAAAATATTTTCAGGAGGAAAGTAAGCGAATTCTACTAAAACCTTTTTAGTGTTATTTTCACATGAAGTAGCTTTGGCTCCCATGATTCCAGCAAAGTTGATTATATTTCCATCACTTTTAAATACAAATTCACCTTTCTTTAAATTAATAACTTCATTATGAAGAGATAAAAAGCTCTCATCATCTTGCAATTTTTCAAATGAAATATCTTTTGACATTTTCTCTAGATCATAACAATGACTTGGTTGACCAAGCTCATAAGAAACATAATTTGAGATATCTGTAAATAAATTGATGCTATTACTCGAAGTATCTTCAAAGAAATTTTTAATATAATTAGAATAGCTATTTACACTGCCATCAGTCTCTATCTCTAAAAAAGATATAAATGGACAATTTTCAATGCTTTTATTGTTAAAATTTAGTTCTAGATCTGTTATATCTTCACTATAAATATCTATGTTATTGTTTATTGTGAAGTGATTTTTTAGATCTCGTGCAAGACCATGTACTGAAAGGCAATCACCTCTATTAGGAGTAAATTCAATATCAAAGACATCTTTTTTTATGTCATGTTCGTGACCAAGCTGAAATAAAGCATCCGATATGTTATCCATTGAAGTATCAGGTATGAAGCTACTTAAATGTTTATATGATATTTTCATTAAAACTGTTTTAGAAAATCTAAATTGGATTTATAAAAATCTCTAATATCTGAAATTTCATATTTAAGCATTGCAATTCTTTCAACACCAAGACCAAAAGCAAAGCCCTTATACTTGGAAGAGTCAATATTACAATTATCTAAAACAACGGGATTAACGATTCCACAGCCCAAGATCTCGAGCCATTCTCCGCTTTTGTTTTGTATATCAACTTCTGCGGATGGCTCTGTGAATGGAAAATATGATGGTCTAAATCTAATTTTTATATCTTTACCAAATATTTCATATAAAATTGTATAAATAATATATTTTAAATTACTGAAAGTCACATTCTGATTAACATGGATGCCCTCAATTTGATGAAACATAGGTAGATGAGTTGAATCATCATCTTTCCTATAAACTTTTCCAGGTGAAGCAAAAGAAAATGGTGGATGGTTATTAAGCATACCTCTTATCTGAACAGGTGAAGTATGAGTCCTAAGTACACACTGCTTGTTTTGTACATAAAAAGTATCATGCATTTGTCGAGCAGGATGAGTTTCTTTAATATTTAACTTATCAAAATTATATTCTTCTGATTCAATTTCAGGGCCCTCAATTATTGAGAATCCTAGTCTTTCCAAGATTGTAAGTAAAAAATGGTTTGTTTTATTTATCGGATGATGGGTACCATACTCTTCAGTAATTTGAGGTATTTCTATACCGTCTAATAAAGACATAAGAAAATTAATTTTGTACTGTTTCTATTATCTTTTTAAATGCATTTTTATCATTGATAGCAAGCTCTGATAATATTTTTCTATTTAAATTAATATCATTTCTCTTAAGCATAAATATAAATTTTGAATAGCTTATTCCCAATTCATAGCAGGCTGCATTTATTCGAGCAATCCATAATGACCTTATATCTCTTTTGCGATTTTTTCTATCTCTGAATGCGTACTGCAATGATTTAATGCTAGACTGCTTTGCTGTTTTGTATAGTCTACTTCTAGCGCCATAATGACCTTTAGTTTTAGATAATACTTTCTTATGTTTTGCCCTAGCTGTTACAGATTTAGTTACTCGTGGCATATTTATCTCCGTATTAGTTTTGAGGCCATTTTTAAAACAACTCCGGAAAGTTTATTAATGCCTCGATTGTGACGCTTTCTTTTGGTTGATTGCTTTGTAAGAATATGATTCCTGTTAGCACTCCGACTTTTTAAGCTTGAACCAGTTCTTTTAAATCTTTTACTAGCTCCTGAATGTTTTTTAAGTTTATAGCCCATAATTCTTAATTCCTTTTTTTGATCGGTGAAAGGATCATTAGTAACTGCCTTCCCTCTAAAGATGGATCTTGATCAACTTGAGCAATATCATCAAGTTCAACCTTAATTTTATTAAGCAATTCTAATCCTAAATTACTATTTAAAATTTCTCTACCTCTAAATCGGACGCTTATTTTAGTCTTATCTCCGGAAATAAGAAAGCCTTTAATCTTTTTTAATTTAATATTGTAATCTCCGACATCGGTGGTTGGTCGGAACTTAATTTCTTTCAAACTGGATTTTTTAACTTTTGATTTAGAGTTAGTAATATTTTTTTTCTTATCAAATAAATATTTTCCATAATCCATTGCTTTGCATACGACGGGGTCAGAGTCATGACTTGAAACCTGAACTAAATCCATAGAAGATTTTGATGCTCTATTTAAAGCATCATCAATACCAATTAAACCATGCTTTACTCCTTTATCATCAATATATAACACTTGGGATGCTTTTATTGATTGATTGATAGGAGATGAGTTTTTTTTTGAAATAGCTATATTATTAGTCCTTTGTGTAAATTTATCTGAATTTTATACATTTTAGTATAAATGTAAATATTATGGCTCAAGATAGCCTGATTCCCATATTCCAGAATCATTTATTCTGTAAAATAGTCTCTTATTAAGTCTGTTTTTATGTCCTTCCCAAAACTCATAGTAAATTGGTGTAATTTCATACCCTCCCCAATAATTAGGTCTATTAATTTTTTTATCATAGTTTTCAATAAATTTATAATATTTTTTTACAAAATTATCATATGTTTTTGTTTCCCTAGATTGATTTGAGATAATTGATAAAATATTTTTTTCTTTAGTTCTATTATTGAAATGCTCATCGGAGCATTTTTCAGTTGTTTTTTTGATACTCCCTTGAATTCTAACTTGAAGATTTATATTAGGCCAAAAAAACACACAACTTACTTTGTTGAAAGTCTTAATGTCTTTAGCTTTTGGGCTTTCATAATTAGAAAAAAAAATAAATTTATTATTTTTAACATACTTAATATTTATAAATCTTGAGGAAATTTCATTATTAATTGTATTAAAAGTTGAAAGACAAGCGGCATCAATATTTGGCTGATTAGAGAGCAAGCCATTTTCGTGAAATTTTTGAAAAATTGTAATTGGAACTTCTTTATTATTAATAAACTGGATCAATTTAATTGTTGTTTTGGATTGAATTTAAAGAGGCCAAAGAAATCGCAAGACTGCTAAATATTGGAGCTATAACTTGGGCTAGATCAAGACCCTCTAATTCATCTAAATCTCTTGATACGTATATAACAGCTCCTGGAAGAATTGGCTGCTCAGGACTTGTAAATAAATTTCTTAGTGATTTTGATTTATATGCTTCTCCGTTAGCTTGCACCACTATTATATTTTTTTTGTCAGCTGAATTCGTAAAACCACCGGTTAAGTCAATATAATCTTTTGAGGTATAGCTGGGCTTATATTTGATAGTACCAGGATTAATAACTTCCCCAAAAACATAAATTAAATCATTCTTATAAGGTATGAATATCCTGTCACCAGGACTTATTTTTGTATCAAGAAGTGGCATCGATTCAATTTTTGATAAATCAAACTCTGATACGATTCTTCCTTCTGATTCAACATTTTTAAATTCTGAAAGTAATTTTAGCATTTCAGCGACATCAATTCCCTTAGATATAACAGCTCTAGATGAAAGTGATTTTAAGGCCTCATTATAAAGTCTTACATTATATTGATTTTCAATTTTTGCAGATTCTTTGTTAAAAATCATTCCTCCAAAGACATATGCATCGTTTCTATAACCACCCGCATTTTTAATAAGATTTGATAAACTTTCATCTGATTTAATATAATACCTTCCAGGCTTATTAACTGCGCCTGAAATTTCAACTGGGTCATCAGCAAAAATCTCACCATTTTTAATAAGCATTTCATTTGGTTTATAGGAATTAAAAGATACAAATATTCTGTCATTTATTTGTAAAGTAGATGCAATGGCATCTTTTTTGGAAATGATTTCATCATCATTTACTAAGTAGATATTCTCTTCACTAGAGAACTGTGTTATTCCCCCTGAATATTTAATTAGATCATTTGTTGTTTCTCCGTCAATAAACTCATAAATTGCAGGCTTTGGAACAGCTCCAACTATTGGTACAAAGTTTTTAGAAGGTTGAACTAATATAGAATCACCTGAGGACAAAGAGATATTTTTAGAAGTATCCGCATTTAAGAAAATGTCATAAAGATCGATTTTAATATTTTCCCCATTATGCTTCTTTACAACAATGTTTCTCATCGAACCAAAATTTGATATTCCACCAGCTGAGATTAATGCATGAAGAACATTAGAATAACCGTTTAGTATATATATACCCGGGAAATTAACATGACCTGTGACTAATACCTCAATATCCCTGACACCTACTAAAGATATGACAGCTTCTGTTTCAACAAAAAAATTCTTCAGTTTTTGATTTATAATCTTGTTTGCATTTTCAATAGACAAACCAGCTATATTAATCATTCCTATATCCCTGATTGAAATTTCGCCTGATCTATTTATTTTGTATGTATATTCCTCTGATCTATCACCAATTATTTGAATTAGAATATCATCATCAACATCAAGAATATATCCTGAATTTGCTGATGGATCATTTATTGGAATAAAGGTAGACGGGACATTTAAAAAAAATTCGTCTCCATATCTTCCAAGATCAGATGATAAAGGTGATGGTTTTAATAAATTACTAGTTTTTGAGCTAAAAGAACTATAGTTTTTTGTAGCTAGGGGCTCTTGCTTTTCTGTATAGTTTTTTAATAATTCATTTCTCATATCTTCAGGAAGAGAGTTAAGGTATTGTTCATTTAATATATCCTGACCAAAGATATGCGAAGAAATAAATAAAGATACTACTGTAAAGATATAAAATTTTTTTATCATTTTGAAATTATAAACTCTTTTGACAGCCTTACTAATATTTTTAATGACAATAAAACTATATAAGTAATTAAAAATACTAGAGTTGATAGCAATAACGCCCTTTTTTTCTCAGGCCCCTCTGGAGCAATAGGCTCAGCAATTATTTCCATGTAGTCTGCTTCAGAAACTATATCCATAGATTTTTGATAGAGATCAGTTAGTATCTTTCTTGAAGCCTCTGCATTAATGTTTTTAAGCTCGAATGATGGAATATCAACAATTATTTTCTTGCCATTGGGCGATAAATTTTCTAGCTTATTTAAGCAATAATCTTTGTATATATCTGTTTTTCTTATGAGAAGCTCAGTTGCTGACTGAGATGATGCAACTACTTCGCTATCATCGGGTACTCCAAATTTGTCAATTTCAAAAATCCCTGAATTTGCAATGTAAAGTTCGCATATTTTATTAGATCTAGAGTTAAGAGATGCAAGCCTTGCTTTATTATTAAAAAAGTCTGAAATCATATTAATGATTTGAAGATTAATATATTTTGCATCACCTGGAGCATAAGCATAAGTTTCAATTACCAAAGCATCGGAATCTCCATCAACATATACATTAACCATTTTTTGAAAATATTCATGAAAAGAGAAATTAAAAACATTATCTAATTTAGAAAAATAAGTTAATTCTTTGTTATTAAAAAGCGAATCTACATCAGATCTATCCAAAAATTGCTTGCTAGATTCTTCAGATTCAATAAAAGACTTAACCTGATAAGCGGTTTTACTCCCAGAATCAGAAAAAAAAGAATCTACTAGGCTTGATGAAATAGATTCATTCTCATTAATAGACACATCAATTATTGATACTGATTTATATTTAGAATTAATAAAAAAATTAATAAAAATAATACATAGAACAAACAATAAAATTGAAGTTAAAGATAAAGGGATTTTATTTATAAAATTTCTCATATATTTAAGCGCTAAATTTTTTTAGTGATTCAAGGTTTTCCTTGAATTCGTCTGCATTATCATATTTTTTAATTATTGTTGAATTATTCATACTAATTATGAACTTATTAAAATATTTCTCCAAATTCATGATTGAATTAACATTCATGAATTTAGTAAAAGAGTATACTCTGTTATTTGTTAAAAACCCTTTAACAATATCTTTTTTTTCTTTGTCGTAACTCCTTAGAATTTGTATTAAATTTATATCATATAAAATAAAATTTTTATTAAGATGTAAATATGCAAGCAAAGAGATTTGCTTTTCTTCAAAAAAATTCAAATCTTTTATAAAGACATCTTTATTTTGGTTAAAAAAGTCTTCATATTTTAAGTCTTTCAAAAAAATAGAAAGATCTTTGTTCATGAAATTAAAATGAAAATCCATATTTTGAGAGAGAGTAAGCCTCCTCTCAAAATAATTTTTGTGATAAATTTCTTTATTATTTAATTTAAGGTCAGAAAAAATTCTATCTAATTGAGCAAGCATAGGGACATTATCAAAAATGTACAGTCTGCTGCTTGGTATTGAGAAATTATTATTTGCCTTATCCATTACTGCTTAACTGGTCTTTAAATAGAAATAAAGGTGCCAATATTAAAAGAACAAATAGCCATTGTAGAAAATAATTAATGTCAATGAAACTATAATAAATTCCTGTAGTTGGATATTTTATCCATTCAAATAGATGTACTAGAGGGTTGTAGAGGAGGTAGCCTCTTATAGGCTCAGGTAAAAGTGGAACTGGAATAATTATAGATGATAAGAAAAACATGCCTTGAAGAAAATATCCATGAAGATCCACTAAGAAAGATCTATGTCGAATAATTGACATGATAATAATTCCATATGAAATGCCAAAAAAAGATAATAGTATCATTGACCACAACAAATAAGTTAATTGTAGCTCATATCCAAAAAGCAGCATGAAAAAATAACAAATTAGAAATCTAATAAAAAGACTTGAAAAATGAATTACTGAAAATGAGAAAATGATAAGAGATCTATTAATTCCATTCTTTGATAAAAGAAAATCGTTAAAGTTAATGTTTACAATTTTTGAAATAATTTGAGTAAATCCAAACCAATACAAAAATATAAATAACATATACTCTAGATCAAAGCCCCTACCTCTAATGCCAGCAGTTACTAAAAGGGCAAGACCTATAACAATTATAAGTGGGCTAAGATGGTCCCATATCAGACCCCAGTTAAAGAAAATATTATTATTTTTAAAATATCTTCCTTTAGTTGGTAAAAGCAACATTATTTTAATAATTGGTATAAATTTATTATTTATGAATGATTCTTTTGTATGCATAAAAAATTATTGTACATGTTAAAATTTGAATGTGGTTAAATATATTTCAAACAAAAATCAAAAAAAACTAGCTATTGTAATGTGTACAAAAAATGGTGCGCCTTTTATATATGAGCAATTGCTTTCTATTAAAAATCAATCTTTTCAAGACTATGACTTGTATATTTCTGATAATGAATCCAGCGATAGTACTATTAATATTATTAATGCTTTTATTAACGAGTTTCAAATGAAAAATATATTTTTATTAGAAGGTTGCAATAAAAGGTTTTCATATAATTTTATATGGCTTTTAAAGGAAATTAAAACTACATATCATTACTATGCATTTTGTGATCAAGATGATGTTTGGCATAATCATCACCTAGAAAGAGCTATCAAAAAAATATCTTTATATAAAAAAACTTCCCCTATTATGTTTTGTTCTGCAACTAATCTTATTAGCAGCAATGGAAAGCAAATTGGAAGATCACCTAAATTTAACAAAAACCCCAATCTAAGAAATGCGCTAGTACAGTCAATTGCTGGAGGTAATACTATGGTATTTAATCACCAGTCTTGTAAGTTACTTAAAAATATCGATATAGATAAGAGATTTGTACCAAGCCATGATTGGATATTATATGCGCTTGTTTCATCATGTGATGGGACTATACTATATTCTAAAAATCCCTCTGTAGACTACAGACAACATAATAATAATATAATTGGATCTAATAAAGGATTCATTGCCTCAATTAAAAGAATGGTATTGATTATGAGAGGGCATTGGAAATATTGGATTGATGCTAACTTGAAAATAATTTTGGATGAGAAATCCTTATCAACGAGAAATAATAAATTATTAAACAAAATAATTGAGAAAAAAAACTCCAGATTTATTTTTTCTAGACTGAAGATAATATATAAATTTGGTCTTTATAGGCAAACTATCATTGGGAACATTAGTCTTTACTTTATGGCTATTTTGAAAAAGTTATAGATATTAATAATTAAAAAACGCCTAATGTAAATGGCATAATTTGAGGAAAAGAATGAAATACAAAAATGTACTTGTGACAGGCGGTTGTGGCTTTATAGGATCAAATTTTATTCACTATTTATATGAAAAAAACGATTGTATTAGTGTGGTGAATTTAGATTGTCTATCATACGCAGGCAATAAAGATAACCTATGCGGAATAAGCGAAAACAATTCTTATTTTTTTTATGAGGGCAGCATCAATGACGAACAATTAGTGAATAAAGTTCTCAAGAAACATAATATTCAATGCATTGTCAATTTTGCTGCAGAAAGCCATGTGGATAAGTCTATTTCAGACCCTCATAACTTTATTAATACGAATATTTTGGGAACGTACAATCTCATAAATTCTTTCAATAAATACATAAAAGATCAAAAATTTGATTGTTTATTTTTGCATGTCAGTACTGACGAAGTTTTCGGCTCACTTAAGAAAGAAGACCCTCCTTTCACTGAAAATAATAACTATAAACCAAATAGTCCATATTCAGCTTCAAAAGCTTCATCAGATTTATTAGTAAAGGCATGGAATAAAACATACAACTTCCCTGCAATAATAACAAATTGCTCTAATAACTATGGACCATATCAATATCCAGAAAAATTAATTCCACTTACAATTTATAATGCTATTAATGGTAATAATATAAACATTTATGGCGATGGGTCTAACATCAGAGATTGGCTTTTTGTTAGAGATCATTGTTCAGGAATTTATAAAGTAATCAATAGTGGCAAAGTTGGAGAAACATACAATATTGGAGGTAATAATGAACTTGATAATAATCAGTTAATTAATCTTATATGCCAAATACTTGATGAGCTTATTCCAGCCGGTAATAATCAGAATACTAAATTTAAAAAATACTCAGAATTAATAAGATATGTGCCTGATAGACCGGGACATGATTTTAGGTATAGCATAAATTCAAATAAATTGGCTTCTGACTTAAATTGGAGTCCAAACACAGATTTGCTTATAGGTTTAAAAATGACGGTTCAATGGTATTTAGATAACCAAAACTGGATGATAAAAAGCTTAAAAAAATGATTAGTGTTCTTGTTCTTGGCTCACAGGGTCAGCTAGGAAATGAGATTTGTAACCAATTAAAAAAATTAAAAATTCAACACTATTTTTTATCAAGGAAAGATTGCGATATAACAGATGAAAATAACCTTATAAAAATTTTTGAATCTATAAAGCCATCATTTGTAATTAATGCTGCAGCATTTACTGATGTTGATGGTGCTGAAATACATTACCAAAAAGCCCTTGATGTGAACTACCATGCCGTAAATAATCTTGTTGGGCTTTCAAACAGATTCGATGCAACTTTGATTCATTTTTCAACAGATTATGTTTTTAATTCAATACAGAAATGCCCAATTAAAGAAAATTCTAAAAAAAATCCTATTAATAAATATGGTATTTCTAAGCATCTAGGAGAAGAATCAATAATAGAAAAATCAAAGAAATATTTTATTTTTAGAATCAGCTGGGTTTATGGACTTAAGGGTAATAACTTTCCTAAAACAATCATAAATAAATTGAAAGAAGAAAATACCCTTTATGTTGTAGATGACCAAATTGGTACTCCAACAAGCACAAACTTTATTAGTGAAGCTCTATGTAAAATTATTTTAAATTCAAAATTTAGAAAAATGTATGGTGTGTATAATTTGACTCCATGTGGGCAAACAACCTGGCATGAATTTGCCATCAAAATACTAGAAAAACTTAAAACTATTGATAATCAGTCATACAAATTTAAAGATGTTGTGCCAGTAAATTCTAATTATTATAATTTTAAAGCAAATAGGCCAAAATATTCAGTTTTAGATAATACAAAGCTTAAAAAAACGTTTAAAATTAATACATACAATTGGTCTAACTACTTTGATCAATTTATTGAAGAATATTTTAATAATGAATAGAAAAGGAATCATACTAGCTGGCGGATATGGCACACGACTATATCCATCTACTAAATGTATATCGAAGCAAATTATTCCAGTATATGACAAGCCTATGATATATTATCCTTTAAGCACTTTGATGAATGCTAATATCAAAGATATTCTTGTTATATCTACTCCTTATGACATAAGTTTTTTTCAAAAACTACTTGGTAATGGTTCACAGTTTGGCATAAACATAGACTATAAAGTCCAAGACGAGCCCAAAGGTATTGCACAAGCATTTATTATTGCTGAAAATTTTGTTAAGAATTCGCCATGTTGTTTAATACTCGGAGATAATATATTTCATGGAGCTGGATTGCCATCTTTGCTGAGAGAGGTTTCAAGCAATTATGAAACATCAACCATATTTACATACAAAGTAAAAGATCCAAGCAGATTTGGCGTTGTTGAGACTGACGAGCGCGGCAAAATAATGAGCATAGAAGAAAAACCAAGTGAGCCAAAATCATCATATGCTGTTACAGGTCTTTATTTTTATGATAGTAATGTAGCTCATTATGCTAAAACCCTAAAACCTTCAGCAAGAGGGGAGCTTGAAATCACAGATTTAAATAAAATTTATCTCGGTAGCAACCTTTTGGTTGAAAAAAAACTTTCTCAAGGTTTTGCATGGCTTGATACTGGTACACCTGAATCACTATTGGATGCATCAAACCTTATTAGCACATTAGAAAAAAGACAAGGCATTAAAATATCTTGCCCAGAAGAAATTGCTCTATCAAAAAAATGGATTAATCCAGAAGATTTGCTTAAAAGTATTAAAAATAATATTAATCCATATAATAACTATTTGTTAAATCTAATAAAATGAAATGCTTGAAAACACCGATTAATGGCTTGATGCTCTTTGAGCCTCAAATCTATAAAGATAATAGAGGTTATTTCTATGAATCATATAACGAAAAAAAAATTACAGAATTTTTAGGTTTTACAAAACAATTTGTTCAAGACAATTTTTCTTATTCAAAAAAAGGTGTCATAAGAGGAATTCATTTCCAAGAAAAACCATATGAGCAAGCAAAGCTTGTAAGCGTCTTAAAAGGTAAGGTTTATGATGTAGCTGTCGATTTAAGAACAGAATCAGAGACCTATTTAAAGTGGTATGGGGTTATTTTGTCATCTAGAAATAAAAGAATGCTTTATGTACCTGAAGGGTTTGGACATGCATTCTTAGTTTTATCTAGAGATGCTAAATTCATCTATAAGACAAGTAATTTTTATAGCAAAGATCATGAAAAGTGCATTTTATGGAACGATAATAAAATTAATATAAATTGGCCATTAAATAAGTATAATATCGATCATCCAATAATCAGCTCAAAGGATTTATTAGGCATAAAGTATGAATAAAAAATGTTTTTTAATAGAAAATGAAATATTTAATGGAGATATGATAAGTCTTATTAATGAATCAGATATGCTGCCTAAAAATAATATTGATATCCTGAATGTTAAAGATATTGATAAGTTAGAGGATTCACATCAAATCTATGCTATTTTGAAATTCCAAAAAGATCTATCAGGCAATTATTACCTTACTGAAGAAAATAGTACATACACCTTATTCTCTAATAAAAATATAATTTTCATGATTCTTGATGACAATAATCATTTAAGAATGAAAGATTTAAAAATTTTATTTACTGATAGTTCTGAGAATATTATTACCAAAGAAAAATTAATGGAGACTATTTATACATGCGAGATGACACAAAAATCTTTCTTAAATGTATTTAATAAAAAATTTATGTATGCAGACGAGGCTGCTCTATTCTATAAATTTTTTAAAACCCTTAATCACTCTGGGGTCAAAACACCAAATTATGAATTTCATTCTTTAGAGAAACTTGATCAAATATCTCAGGCAATTAATGCCTTACATTCAATTCCATTTTTTTTAAAGAACCACTCAATATCATATAGACTCTTCCTTCCTTTGAAAAAAATAAAAGATAAATCCACTAATCTCGCAAAAAACATAAGAAAGAACTTTGATATATTTAAATTTAAGTCATCTAATAAAAAATTCCATCCTGATCACCCAGACTATTTAAAAAAGTTTTTTGAAATAGCTGGAAAAAATCATAATATTTCTAATATTGTTTTTAAAAATTATGACCAACCAGATGTATCTATCGTAATTCCTGTTTATGGAAAAATAGATTATTTAAAAAAATGCTTATATTCACTATATCACTCAAAAAATAATTGCACATATGAGGTCATTCTAGTAGATGATTGTGGACCTGAAAGAGTAATTAAAAAAATTGCCTGCAAAAGAATTGGTGTTAAGTTAATTGAAAATAAATTAAATCAAGGCTTTACTAAAACCTGTAATGCAGGAGCTAATGAGGCAAGTGGTAAGTATATTTGCTTTTTGAATACGGACACTGTAGTAACAGATAATTGGCTAGATAATCTTCTTAATGGTTTTAAGCTTGCTGATAATGTTGGAGTAGTTGGTCCAAGACTTCTGCATAATAATGGAAAAGTGCAAGAATCTGGAGGCATCATATTTAATAATGGAGACGCTGCAAACATTGGAAGAAATGAAGAGATTGATAACAGCTGGTTTAAGTATTTTAAGGATGTCGATTATGTCTCTGGAGCTGCCTTAGTTATATCTAAAAATGATTTTAAAAAAATAAAAGGGTTTGATGAGATCTTTTCTCCTGCTTATTATGAGGATACATCATTATGCATGGATGTAAGACATAAACTCAAAAAACGTGTAGTAGTTAACCCGACTTCAAATGTTATTCATGCTGAAGGTGCTACAAATGGAACTGATACATCTTCTGGAATAAAAAAGTATCAAGAAATTAATAAAAAGAATTTTCTGACTAAGCATTATGATGATTTGGCTTCATATGGAAACTCATATGAGAACTTGTGGTGGGATAGAGATAAATACATTAAATCTAATATCTTAATTGTAGATCAATGCATTCCAAATCCAAAAGAAGATTCAGGTTCGAAAGATATGGATAATATATTAAAGGCTTTATTGGAATTAAATATAAGACCACATCTTTTTGCGGTAAGTAATCGCGGTGAAGTACCTGAGGCATACGGTTACTACGAGAGAGGTGTTCATTGCGTATTCGGAAAAACAAACAGAGATTTTAAAGAGTTTTATAAGAAATATTGTAACCTTTTTGATCTAGTTATTGTTTCAAGGGTCAATACAGCTGATGAAGTTCTTGAATCAATTCAAAGCATCCATCCTAATTGTAAAACCTTGTTTTACACAGTTGATTTACATCACGTAAGGATTGCTAGTGAATATAAACTAACAAAAGATCCGAAAACTTTTGAAGAATCAGAAAAAGTTAAAAAAGCTGAAATAAGTACTATGAAAAAAACAGATAATACTATTGTCTTATCAAATGATGAAAAGAATTATCTAGAAAATGAATGCGCTATCAGTCCATATAAAATTAAAGTATGGCCACTAATTAGGTCTGAATTTGAAGATGAGAAAACATTTGAAAAATCTTCTAATCCAAAAGATATAATCTTTATTGGTGGTTTTAGTCATACACCAAATATTGATGCAGTAAAAATATTAGAAAATAAGTTACTACCGTATGCAAAAATATATTTTAATGAAAGAGGTATAGAGCTTCCTAGTGTGAAACTCTATGGATCAAAGCCTAACAGCTACATAAAAAATATTGATAATGACCTTATGAAATATATGGGATATATTGAGGATGAATCTGAAGCATTTAAATCTGCGAAATTAAGTCTTGCTCCATTGCCATATGGTGCTGGTTTAAAAGGTAAGGTTTTATCATCATTTATTTATAAAACTCCAGTTGTTGGAACAAATTATGCTTTTGAAGGTTTTGATAAATTAAAAAATAATCTAGCAATTAAAACATCGCTTGAAGAAGAAGAATTTGCAAAAATACTTTATAATGCATATGTTACAAAAGAAAATCAAAAAATAAATAATAAAGTATGGGATGATTTTCATATAGAACTTAATAAGAGATATTCTTACAAATCATTTAAACACACTTTGCAAAATTATCTTCAAACTATAGAAATAAATGTTTAAAAAAATATATCTACATATTGGCCCACATAAAACAGGCACCTCTTATATACAAAAATTTTTGCTGGATAATTCAAGTTCATTGAAAAAAAATGGCTTTATTTATCCAAATTCTTCAGATTTAAGCGGTGATGGCCATCATAATATTGCAAAGTATCAATTTATTAAAAATGAATTGGAAGACTACTTGAAATCAATTGAAGAAAATAACTCATCTTTGATTCTATCAGCTGAAAATTTTTCTAGATTAAACAATAAGCAATTACAAAATTTTAATGAAATTCTTAGAAAATTCTCAAGTGACATAGAGGTTATCATGTATGTTCGCAATCCATCATCTGTCTTAAGAAGTATCTGGTGTGAAAGTATAAAACATGGAGGCAATTTATCTCATTCTGATTTTCTTGTTGAGCATTTTGCATCACCTAGAGCATCAAAAATTTTAAATCCTGGTCGTTATTTTTCTATTTTTTCAAAGTATTTTAAGATGAATCTAGTTGATTATGAATCTATAGATCATCGTGATGTAAAAGCAATCGCAAAATCATTCCTGGCATGTATAGGAACTACTGGTAGATTTAGGTATCCAAATTATGAAGTCAATAAAAGTTTTTCTCTTGCAGAGAGTGAAATATACAGAAATATAAATATAAAAAATACTAAATTATCTAAAGATATTTTGCTTCAAAAAGATTTTAAAAAGTATGTTAGTGATAATGGTTTACAAGAACATATTGATAATGCATCAAATAATATATTAAGAATAAATTTTTTAGATTCTGCTCTCTCATTACCATATAAAAATTTTATTTCTAATAATAGATCTAGTTTTTATAATAAAAAAGATATACGGGAATTAAAACAAAGTAATTTTGAAATAATAATGAGTTATAATCTGTATTAAAATAGTCTGTATTATGATACAAAAAAATGTTATTGAAAATTTATCTAATCTCAATGAATCTTTTAGTAATGCAGAGCCTTTTAAACATATCATCATTGACGATTTTTTAGAAGAAACTGCAATTAATAAATTATGCAAGGATTTTCCACCATTTGATAAATCTAAAGCCATAAATGAAAATGGTGATATAGGACCGAAGTGCGTTCATACAGATATTGCTAGCATA
>Ga0213860_10000302_pt1 | contig 19553 bp, 20 predicted proteins | sample PICome_3_FD_160118 | JGI IMG/M metagenome (GOLD analysis project Ga0213860, IMG submission 160118) | Coastal seawater microbial communities near Pivers Island, North Carolina, United States - PICO550 | ecosystem: Environmental > Aquatic > Marine > Coastal | place: USA: North Carolina...
TCAAACACATGTTTGCGCACCTCTTTATACAGATCTGTGATGTCCGTTTCGCGGATTTGCGCGTCGGTTAGGCCTGTAAATGCATCCTGAAACGCGTCTTGCATAATCTGATGTGATCCTTCCCAAACCACCATCGGGCTGGCCCCTGCACCAAAATCATTCAGCGGCATTCCCAAAATATAGGCGTGAGGTTCGCGCACAAAGCGCCGCTTGGGCGTTCCAATGCCCAATATCCCGTCCACATGGGCCGCATCCCGATTTTTGCGAAACTGAAACGCAGTATTACTTTCGCCTTCGCGCGGTTTTGGATAGCCGGGATAGGTGATGGACACCTGCGCCTTATGATAGGGACCGGGACACATGCTGCGCAAACGTAAGGGAAATTCAGCCCCTGGCAAATCCCCATTCGCCGCATTTGGCAATGCATCAACCCCAACAAACCAAGTTCCTTCACAGGCCAGCCAATTGGCCTGCATCTTGGGGTCTTGGGCCACGCCAATCGCGATTTGACGCGCGCGTTTCGCCCATTGGGCCAGGCGCGGATCATAGGCGACGCGCCGCCATCCTCTGGACCCAAATATCACGTTAATATCCCATGGCCTTGCGCAGCATATTGGCCGCAACAAAGACCAAGAATATCGCAAAAAATCGCTTCAACTTTGCTGCCTCCATCTTATGCGCTAGGGCCACGCCCAACGGCGTTGTCACAAGTGTCATTGCAATAATAAGGCCAAAGGCCGCCAAATTAACGGCTCCCACGTTCATCGGGGGACGCAGCGTGGGATCAAGCGAGACAAAGAAAAACCCCAAAACCGAAGGCACCGCAATCAGCAATCCAAACCCCGAGGATGTCGCAACAGCCCGATGGATCGTCATGCCGTGCAACGTCATGGTCGGCACGCCCAGCGATCCGCCACCAATACCCATCAGGACAGAAAAGAAACCCACAAGTGGCGCATAAATCGCGCGGCGAACGCCCGTGGGCATATCATCTGCAACGCGCCATTCGGTTTTACCAAAGGCCATATAAAGGCCAATGCACATCCCCAAACCGCCAAATATCCATTGCAAAGTTGAGGATCGCAATTGCGCCGCAAAGGCGACAGAAACCAATGCGCCAATCATAATACCCGGAGCCCACGTGCGCAGAACATCCCAATCCACGCCACCGCGTTTGTTATGCGCGCTGAGCGAACGCAAAGATGTCACAACAATCGTGGCAAGCGATGTGGCGAGGCAAATTTGCATCAAATCCTGATGCGCATAGCCCAAGGTGGTAAAGGCATAATAAAACGCAGGCACCAAAATCATGCCGCCCCCAACACCGAAAAGCCCCGCAATGACGCCCGCAACCGCGCCCACAATTGCCAAGGCAATCACCATTTCGATCATTGCGAACTCTCCCTTCCTGTCCCCATGCAGTTTAGGGCCAGTCCACTGTTGTTCAATGATGTTTTGGGCTATAGCCCTTTTCGCAGTGCATCGAAATCACGCAGTTGTGCGATCAATGCAGGCATGTCGTCGATCTGGATCATGTTGGGTCCATCACAGGGTGCATTGTCGGGGTCCTGATGGGTTTCGATAAACAAACCCGCCACACCAACCGCGCAGGCCGCGCGTGCAAGGGCGGCGACAAATTTGCGTTCACCCCCTGATGAATTGCCCCGCCCACCCGGTTGTTGCACCGAATGTGTGGCATCGAAAATCACGGGGTATCCTGTTTCGCCCATGGTTTCCAACCCACGGAAATCATTGACCAATGTGTTATATCCGAACGATGTGCCGCGTTCGCACAGCATAATCTGGGTATTCCCCGTACTGGCAATTTTTTCGGCGACATTGTGCATTTCCCATGGGGCCAAAAATTGACCCTTTTTCACATTGATGGGTTTGCCCGTATTTCCCGCCGCAAGTAACAAATCCGTCTGACGCGACAGGAACGCAGGAATTTGGATAACATCCACCACCTCGGCCGCGGGGACGCAATGGCTGACCTCATGAACGTCGGTAATGACTGGGCAGCCAAAGGTGTCATGCACCTCGCCCAGAATGCGCAGGCCTTCGTCCATTCCGATGCCGCGCGCCGATGTGATTGAGGATCTGTTCGCCTTGTCATAGCTGGTTTTAAAGACAAATTTTGACCCAGTGGGCGCACAGGCATTGGCCACACGTTCGGCCATCATCATGGCGTGATCGCGGTTTTCCAACTGACACGGCCCCATGATAAAGGCAATCGGATTGTCCCCGCCAAAGGGAACATCCCCAACCATCACTGTTTTTTGCGTGCTCATTGTTCAATCACTCCTTCGATACGGGCGACATCTTCGGGGTTGTTTAATTCCCAAAAGACACGGCCGCGCCCCTCAACCTCCACACATTTGACGGTTTCGCCGTTTTCCAAAAACCGCAACTGTTCTAACCCTTCTAGGCGTTCGAGCATCCCCTCGGGCCAGGACATATAGGCGCTCAGCGCTGCGGGGCGATAGGCGTAGACCCCAACATGGTGGAACACAGGCAATTCCGTATCCGCAGGCCATTTGTCGATATTCATAAAGGGCACCACCTCTTTGGAGAAATAAAGAGCGTGGTTGTTTTTATCAAAAATCGCTGTGGTGCCCCCCACCCGACCTTCGCGGCGGTCGGTGGTGAAATGGCCGTATGTCAACCGATCAAGGCGCAGCACAGGGGTGGCCATTTGCGCTGCCTTATCCTGTTTCATGGCGGCGATCAAATCCTCGACAAACCAATGGGGAGTCAGGGGAGCGTCGCCCTGTAAATTTACAATCAAATCTGCATCCAGGGTCGCATTTGCTAGCGCCTCGGCACAGCGTTCGGTGCCATTGCGGCAGATTTCAGATGTCATGATCACATCCGCGCCAAATGCCTCTGAAGCATCGCGAATGCGCGCATCATCAGTGGCCACATACACCGCATCTACGCCGTTTACACGACACGCCGCCTCCCAGCTTAGCTGGATCAGGGATTTGCGTGCCCCATCCGGCAGTGTTAGTTCCACCAGTGGTTTCCCTGGGTATCGGGTTGAGGCATAGCGGGCGGGAATAATAATAACAGTTTTCATACAACACCTGCGCGCAATAGATCGTGGATATGAAGGACGCCAATGGGCATGTTGTTTTGATCAACCGCCAATAACACACTGATTTTTTTAGTGTTCATAATGTTTAACGCTTCGGCTGCGAACACATCGGGGGTGACTGTCACGGGGTTTTGCCCCGCAATATCCCCCGCCGTTGCCTGCATCAGCGTGTCCATATGGCGGCGTAAATCGCCATCGGTGATCACTCCTAGTAATACACCCTCTTGGATCACAACGGCAATGCCAAACCCCTTGGACGTCATGGTGATAAGCGCGTCTTGCATTGGGGTTTTATGATCAACGATAGGCAGCGCATCACCACGATGCATCAGTTGTGCAACCGTTGCCATTTGCGCCCCAAGTTTGCCGCCCGGGTGGAACACCTTGAAGTCTTCGGGTTGAAAATCGCGCCGCTCCATAAGCGCAACGGCCAATGCATCACCCAAGGCCAGCTTCAGTGTGGTGGATGTGGTCGGCGCCATGCCAATGGAACAGGCCTCGGGCGCCTGCGTCAAGGTCAGTTTATAATCGGCCGCCTGCATAAGCGTGCTGTTCGGTTTTGACGAAATCGACGCCATGGGAATGCCAAAACGCCGCGTATGGGCGACAATATCACGAAGCTCAGATGTTTCCCCCGAATTGGAAATCAGCAAACAAAAATCTGCCGCTGTCACCATGCCCAGATCCCCATGGCTCGCCTCTGTCGCATGAACGAAACTGGCAGGCGTGCCCGTACTGGCCAAGGTTGCAGCAATCTTCTTGCCGATATGCCCCGACTTGCCGACGCCCGACACGATCACGCGGCCTCTGGTTTGCAAAATCGCATCAACCGCACCTGAAAAATCACCGGGCAAATCCGCCGCCATTTGATGCAGTGCATCCGCCTCAATCGAAATTACACGTGCAGCGATTGCATTAATATCGTCTTGGGTCATGCCAAACCTGATTTATCTCGTTTTGCATCACATATCGCCCAACAGCGCGAATGACCAGTTAAATCCCATAATAGGCACGATACCACCGCACGAAGTGGTCCACCCCCTCTTCCACAGAGGTGGAGGGTTTGTATTGCGTCAACGCATGCAACAATGACGTATCGGCCATGTTGCAGGCACATCGCCTGCCTGCATCGGCATTAAGTTTTTCACCGCCGTTTTTCCACAGGACGCTTCAATCGCGCGGATGAAATCGCCCAGTTCAACAGGGGAATTATTGCCGATGTTCAATACACGAAACGGGGCGACGGGTGACAGGCTGTCATTCTCTGATGCAGGTTGGCCCATAACGGGTGCAGCATCGATCAACATGGACAGCGCGCGCACCAGATCATCCACATAGGTGAAATCACGCTTAATCTTGCCATGGTTATATACATCAATCGGACGATCCTTTAGGATCGCATCGGTAAATTTGAGCAGCGCCATGTCAGACCGCCCCCACGGGCCATCGACCGTGAAAAACCGGAACATGGTGATGGGCAGATCATACAAATGGGCATAGGAATGCGCCATAGCTTCGTTTGATTTTTTGGTCGCTGCATAGAACGACATTTGATGATCGGCGCGTTGTGTTTCGACATAGGGCACATCCGTATTCGCACCACATGCGGATGAAGTTGAGGCAAGCAGCATGTGTTTTGGTGGATGGGCCCGCGCGGCCTCTAAGAGTTCAAAGCACCGATCAAATTCGCCTCAAGATAGGCACGCGGATTGTCGATGGAATAGCGCACGCCTGCCTGTGCGGCCAAATGAACCACGGCGTCATACCCCGTTGAAAACAGCTCGGCCAACAAGCCCGAAGTTTCAATTTTCTCTTCTGTGAAGGTAAATCCATCACGCACTGTTAGGCGATCAAGCCGCGCGGTTTTCAGGGTGGGATCATAATAATCATTCAGGCTGTCAATTCCTGCCACCTGATGCCCCTGTTCCAATAATAAATGGGCCAAGGTTGATCCAATAAAGCCTGCAACACCTGTGATAAAGACCCGCATAAAACCCCTAACATCAAAATCGTTTTTTGATCAATAACGCGGGACTAGCCCCTTGTCACGACAAAGGGCGCACCAATGGCACGCCCTTTCATCATCATTTAAAAAAGATTATGCCAGCGACGGCAACCACAGCACAATTTGTGGGAAGGCAATCAAACCCGCAATCGTCAGCGCATCCGCAATGAAAAAGGGTGTGACACCGCGAAATACGTCCTGAACCGAAATGTCATCACGTACACCTGCAACCACAAAACAGTTCAGACCAATGGGCGGAGTGATCAAACAGAATTCGGCCATTTTCACCACCAAAATCCCAAACCATATCGCACACATCGGCCCCGCCATGCCAAAAGCGCTATCAGCTGCAGAGACAAATTCACCCCCATTCAGCGCCATGACCGCAGGATAAACCACAGGCAAGGTCAAAAGCAGCATGCCAATCGCGTCCATGAACATCCCCAAAACCGCATAGGCCAAAAGGATCAGGACCAAGGTCAACATGGGCGACTGATCAAGGCCAACGATGAATTCGGAAAACGCAGATGGCAATTGCGCGAACCCAAGGAAGCGCACATAGATCAACACACCCCAGATGATCGCAAAGATCATCGCGCTCAGCTTGGCTGTTTCGATGATCGCCTCGCGCAGTTGTGACCATTTCGTGCCATGCACTAGCGCCATCACAAACACAACAAACGCACCAAGCGCGCCCCCTTCTGTCGGGGTGCCCCATGCGTCACCACCAAAGGGGTTATAGATGAAAAAGATGATGATCAGCACTACAAAAAAGACTGGGAACGCAGGGATCAAGGACGTGAACCGTTCCCCCCATGTAAACCCGCGCACGGGTGGGCCAAAATTGGGGATGATCAGCGCCATCGCCACGATCAAACCGCCATAAACCACCGCAGAAAAGGCACCCGGGATGAAACCCGCAAGCAGCAGCATGCCAACGTTTTGTTCCACGATCAGCGCGTAAATCACCAAAATTGCAGATGGCGGAATAAGCGATGCCAAGGTTCCCCCCGCCGCAACAACCCCCGCGGCAAAACGTTTGTCATAGCCTACCTTTAACATTTCGGGGATTGAGATACGTGCAAATACCGCCGCCGTTGCAACAGATGCCCCCGAGACGGCCGCAAAGCCCGCAGTTGCAAACACGGTGGATACGGCCATGCCCCCTGGCAACCATCCCACCCATTTCTTCGCAGCCTCAAATAAGGCACGTGTCAGGCCCGCGTAATAGGCCAAATAACCAATCAAAATGAACGTGGGGATAAGCGATAGAGCTTGGGATGAAATTTTAGAATGCGGCACCTGCCCCGCTGTTTTCACAGCAACGCCCAGCGCCCAGCCGAAATCTTCGGGATCATAGCCCTTTTTGGCCCAGAAAATCCACAATAGTCCGATGAACCCTGCAAGGGCCGCGGCAAAGGCCACACGCATGCCCAAGACAACCATCCCCACCATGAGGATCGAGACAATGATTCCAATATCAATCGGTTCCATTTTTGGATCCTCCCTCCATCAGAGCCGCTTCTGCGGCGGCCTGTTCGGCGACAGATTGCATCAGGGGGACAGCAACGGGGCTGTCTAATCCCAAGAACAAAGCCCGCGCATAACCGATAATTTGCACAATGATCCGCAGCACCAGCACACCAAACATCATGGGCACCAGTAATTTTGTCGGCCAAATCGGTAGGTTGATATCAATTGTGCTGTCGCGGCTCCACATGGGGGCGGCCCAGTCAAAGCTGCGCCCAAAATGCGACCATGCGCCCCAAATCAGAAGGACCAGAATTACCAGCGTCGCAACAGATGTCAAAAGTTCTGCAAACCACAACGCACGCCCGCGCAGCTGGCCGATCACAATATCCATTCGAATGTGACCACCATCACGTTGCGTGAAGGCGAGTCCCAGGAACGCGATGAATGGCAGAGCCTGTGAAATCCAATCCACATACCCCGGCAATGGGCGTTCAAACAATTCGCGCCCGCCCACGGACACAACCGCCAAAACCATCAAAATCAGTGTGAAAGTACCCGCGATCAGCGCGAAAAAACGCTCGATCCGGTACAGGGAACGATCCAGCCGACTTAACGTGCTGGAATCTTCTAAAACCGCAGCTCCGGCCATAGTATCCTCGTCAAAAAGGTCACTGGCGCGCGAAAACACGCGCCAGTGGGGTCCAGCGATTAACGCATGGAGGCCAATGTAGTTTTTACCAAATCAAACAGTTCCTGACCTGGAATGCCTTGGGCTTCCATGTCTTTGATCCATTGTTGTTGGATCGGCTCACCGCCAACGGCGCGGAACGCGTCCAGTTCAGATTGTGCCAATTCAACTTTGGCAACATTCTTTTCGGCCAAGATACCTTCCCAACGCTCCAGCAACGCGCCGTAGTTTGCAAGGTAGTGATCAATCGCTTCGTCGATTGAGCTGTCCAGCGCCTCACGGTGCGCATCAGATAGGCCCTCATAGGCATCGATGTTCACCACAACGGGGCAGTTCACGGTGCCTGGGTTCAGGTTCGCAGTCCACCATGTGGCCTGATCGATAGTGCGGAACGACAGGTGCGCGTGCTGCGCAAATGCCACCGTATCCACAACGCCTGATTCCATTGCATTGTAGGCCTCTGAACTGGTCACAGATGTTGGTGTTGCGCCCACAGCTTTGAACGCATTCCCGATACCGCCTGTCGCGCGGACACGCATGCCTTCCATTTTGGCCAAGGTATCGCGTGGCTCACCTGTGCCGACGATGTTGTATTGTGGCATTGGTGATGTCATCAACAATTTCGCGTTCCAGCGTGCCAAATCCTTTTGCGTGGCGGGGTGCGCATAAACCGCGTTTGAAACGGCCACTTCTTCTTGCAAATTCGCAACATCCATGAACGGCAATTCCAACACAGTGATGGTTGGGTTTTTGTCGCGGTGATAGCCTGCACAGAATTGCGCCATTTCGAATGCACCGATTGAAATACCGTCTAGGTTTTCACGGTTCTTTGATAGGCCACCATAGCTGATGTTCATGGTGAATTCGCCGTTTGTTTTGGCAGATACCAATTCAGCAAGCTTTTCAACATGTTCGGTAAAGGCACGGCGTTTCCCCCATAGGGACACGTTCCATTCCTCTGCCAATGTTTCTGTGGCCAATGATGCAACGATTGCTGCAACGGCAAATTTTGCCATAGTCTTCATGTGATTTCCTCCCATTTATACATAAGAAATTAATGCTCAAAGCGTCAGTGGCAAGTTGTTTTTGAATTATTCCAACGGAATTGATAGGCGCACATGCACCATTTCAACGCCGGGGTTGCGGGCATAGATTTCAAGGTTGGATCTGTGATCCCACCCAAGCCCCAAACGCATCCCGTTTTCCATATGATACGCCACCTCGATCCCAGAGCGGAATTCAATCGGGCCACCCAAATCCACGCCTGTTCCACGGGAATAAAGGCCCGTCATCGCGTGTAGTTGCACATCGACACGGTTAATCGGGGTATCGATGGTATAGGCATGGCCAATCCCTGCCCAAACATCGCCCGTATCACTGATCGACAGGCCATGGACATTTTGAAACGGACCATGCGCAACCTTGGTGTCGCGGCGCACATAGACTTCGGTCCCGACGGGATCATCGTTGAATGAGGTTTCACCAATGGCATACGTGGTATACCCCGCAACCTCGCGTTCCTGAAAACAACCCGTTTGACAATAATTCGCGGACATGTCCCACAGGCCCAACACCATCATAATCGCAGCAAATGTTCCATTCATACCTAATAACCCAAATCAATTCGATAACTTCACCCACACTAAACAGTGTTCCAGGGCAAAAAGAAAGGCCCGCAAAACCGCGAGCCTGTGAAATTTTTGATCTGTCGAACAGACTAGAATGCGAATGCGATTTTTTCACCCATCGCCGTGACAGGGTTTCCAGTATACTTCATCGTGCCAACGCCTGCAGCGTTTACAGTAACGTCGCCAACATTACGCTGAGATATACCACCTGAAATAGTCATATTATCACGCTTGTATTGTATCCCTAAGCTCAATGCTTTTGACCCATTAGAAACTGTAAACAAAGGTTTGAATTGGGGCTTGGCCTGAGCGGTCAACGGGAATATAACGCCCATGCAACAAAAATATGAGTAAGCGAATGCGCAGCGCAACTATCACGCGAAATACAGCCGAAACGCAAATTTCGGTAACCATCAATCTGGATGGGACAGGACAGTATGACAATCAGACAGGCGTCGGGTTCTTTGACCATATGCTGGATCAATTGTCGCGCCATTCGCTGATCGACATGACCATTCGCGCCGCGGGCGATCATCACATCGACGATCACCACACGGTTGAGGATACGGGCATCGCCCTTGGTCAGGCCATTGTTCAGGCAGTAGGTGACAAAAAGGGCATCAATCGCTATGGCAGCTGTCTGTTGCCGATGGATGATGCATTGGTGCGCGCGGCGCTGGATATTTCGGCGCGTCCATTTTTGGTGTTCAACGTGGATATGCCCACCCAGAAGATTGGGAATTTTGATACCGAGTTGGTGCGTGAATTTTTTCAGGCGCTGTCTACACATGCGGGCCTATCCCTGCATATTGATCAGTTACATGGCCTAAATTCACACCACATCGCCGAGGCGGCGTTTAAATCGGTGGCGCGTGCATTGCGTCAGGCGGTTGAAATTGATCCCCGCATGTCACAGGCCCTCCCCTCGACCAAAGGGGCACTTTGATCCGCCATGCTGACCGCGCTGATTGATTATGAAAGCGGAAATTTGCATTCCGCGCTCAAGGCGTTTGAAAAAATGGCCGCGGAATTGGATGCAGGCGATGTTGTTGTCACGTCTGATCCTGATGTGGTGGCGCGCGCAGATCGTCTGGTTTTGCCAGGGGACGGCGCCTTTCCCGCCTGTCGAGATGCCCTGATCAACAGTGCCATTTACGATGCCCTGTGTGAGGCAGTGGAACAAAAGGCGCGGCCCTTTATGGGGATCTGCGTTGGGATGCAGTTAATGGCGAAAGAGGGCCATGAATACACGCAGACACCGGGTTTGGGATGGATTGATGGGGCTGTGCATAAAATTGCACCCACCGATCCCCCATTGAAAATCCCACATATGGGGTGGAACAATTTGGTGATCGACCACCCCCACCCTATTTTTGACGGCGTAGAAACGGGCGATCACGCCTATTTCGTGCATTCCTATCAGATGCAGGTCGCAAGCCCCGAACAGCGCATCGCGCATGTGGATTACGCGGGCGATGTCACGGCCGTTGTGGCCTGCGACACAATGATCGGCCTACAATTCCACCCAGAAAAAAGCGCATACCAAGGGCTGCGCATGATTGGAAATTTCCTAAGCTGGCGGCCGTAGGTGTCGGCTTTGGTTCGCACGATACTGCAGTTTGACTAAGTGCCTTTTGCAGATGGCGCTAGGGCGCCCTCTGCTGTGTTTTAAATAGGACCGACAGCGGGACGCCTTAGTTCACGCGCGTCCATGTTCCGCCGTCACGGCAAATGATTGCAACGCAGCCCTTGACCTTAAGCCCATTGCCGCCGTCAACCAGCTCCATCTTGGAGCTATAGGTTTTGTCACGATCTGGGGCCCAGATTTTGCCGCCGCCGTATTTACCATTGCCTTTGGATGTCATGTTCCAAACGATGTTTTTACCGACGTGACGGGGGTCAGCAGCGCTGCCATCCCCTTCAAAGCTTGCGATCAATTCACCGCAAATGGTGTCGCCGCATTGTTTCAACTGAATATGACCGTAATTTCCTTTGTCATCAGGAATGGTTTTCCATGTGCCAAAAACAGGATCCGCCACTGCAGGAACCGCCAAAATCGCGCCGAATACGGCCGCAACCAAGGTGTTTTTCATATCAACCTCCCATGTTTTGCGCATAGACTGCGGCGAAGTCGATATTTTAGCAAGCCTCACTTTAGGTCACGTTGCATTTTTCAACGCCCCATGTCACAAGGCCGCGACACGTGAAATGAGGTAGCCCCATGATCCTATATCCCGCAATTGACCTAAAAGATGGCAATGCCGTGCGCCTGTTGCGTGGGGATATGGACAAATCAACCGTCTTTAACACAGACCCCGCCGCACAGGCGCGGGAATTTGTCGATGCGGGATGTGAATGGCTGCATCTGGTGGACCTGAACGGCGCGTTTGAGGGTGAGCCTGTCAATGCCGCCCCTGTTGAGGCGATTTTGTCCGAATGCAAAGTGCCCGCACAATTGGGCGGCGGCATCCGCGATATGGCGACAATCGAAAACTGGCTGAACAAAGGGTTACAGCGCGTGATCTTGGGGACCGTTGCCGTTGAAAACCCCGATTTGGTACGCGAGGCTGCACGCGCATTTCCAGGGCATGTGGCCGTGGGCATTGATGCGCGCGATGGCAAGGTTGCGACAAAAGGCTGGGCCGAAGAAACAAATGTCATGGTCACCGATTTGGCCGAATCATTTGAGGATGCGGGTGTTGCCGCGATCATCTATACCGACATCAACCGTGATGGCGCGATGCAGGGGCCCAATGTTCAGGCGACAGCTGATCTGGCCCATGCGGTATCCATTCCTGTGATTGCATCGGGTGGTGTATCCTCAATCGCGGATCTTCAGGCGCTGAAATCCTGCGGTGCGCCCCTGAATGGTGCTATTTCTGGACGCGCGCTTTATGACGGGGCGATTGATCTGGGTGAAGCGTTAAAGGTGATGAATGCTTAAGACACGGTTAATTCCCTGCTTGGACGTGGCCGATGGCCGCGTGGTTAAGGGCGTGAATTTCGTCGGCCTGCGCGATGCGGGCGATCCGGTTGAGGCCGCCGCACGATATGACGCCGCGGGCGCGGATGAGATTTGTTTTTTGGACATCCACGCCACCCATGAAAACCGTGGCACCATGTTTGATATGGTGCGCCGCACAGCTGAACAGTGCTTTATCCCCCTTACGGTTGGCGGTGGCGTGCGCACGGTTGAAGATGTGCGTGCCCTTCTGTTGGCGGGTGCTGACAAGGTGTCGTTTAATTCCGCCGCTGTGGCAAATCCTGATGTGGTGCGTCAGGCCGCCGATCATTTTGGCAGCCAATGCATTGTCTGTGCGATTGATGCAAAAACCGTAGCCCCCGGCAAATGGGAATTGTTCACGCATGGAGGCCGCAAACCCACAGGAATTGATGCAGTTGAATTTGCGCAAATGATTGCGGAAAAAGGTGCTGGTGAAATCCTGCTAACGTCGATGGATCGGGATGGCACGAAATCTGGGTTCAATCTGCCCATGACACGCGCAATTTCGGATGCGGTGTCTATTCCGGTGATTGCGTCAGGCGGTGTTGGCAATTTGGACCATTTGGTGGATGGTGTGACCAAAGGTGGCGCATCCGCCGTTTTGGCGGCCTCAATCTTTCACTTTGGGGAATATACTGTCCAAGAGGCCAAAGCGCATATGCAAGCCGCTGGCATTCCGATGAGGATGAATTGATGACCCTAGATGATCTGTTTGAAACCGTAAAACACCGCGCTGCCAGCAACCCTGAGGAAAGCTGGACCGCGAAATTGATGGCCAAAGGCCCCGAAAAATGCGCCGAAAAATTCGGTGAAGAAGCGGTTGAGGCGATTATAGAGGCTGTGAAAAACGACCCCTCTGCCCTAACCAGTGAGGCAGCAGATGTAATATTTCACCTGATGGTCATGCTGCATGCCCGCGGCGTTGAATGGGGCGATGTCGTCAACGAATTGGCCCGCCGTCAGGGACAATCAGGCATCGCCGAAAAAGCATCGCGTGGGTGATTTCGCATACCCAAGGGTTATATTTAAGTGAAAAAACACCCTTGGGTATGTGCCAAAGGTTTCATCGCACGCGCCAAATCTGGATTAGCTCAGCTTTGACGATATCACACCCGTATTGAACCCCGCCATGCGCAATTCCCAGAACAGGCGTTGATATTCGATTTTCGGGCAGCGGTTCATGATCACGTCAATGCCCTTTGCACGCGCCTTGTCCGCGGCCTCTGCTTGGGTCACGCCAATTTGCATCCAGATGGTTTTTAGGTCCGAAAAACGCTCCATCGCCTCATCCACAATTGGGGGCACCGCGTCTGACCTGCGGAAAATATCCACCATATCAATAGGTTCATCAATTTCTGACAGGGACGCACGGATGGTTGATCCAAACAGCTCTTTTCCCGCGTGCCCTGGATTGACCGAAATCACATTAAACCCCTTTAACCCCAAATAACGGGCCACAAAATAACTGGGGCGTTGTGGGTTTGGGCTGACCCCGACCACGGCGATATTTTTTGTCCGCTTTAGGATATCGCGCAAATGTGCATCGCTATAGTGTTCGTCCATAGGCCCCTCATTTTGTTTTTGGCACATTGCGATGGGGCCGTGCCCAATGTCAATTGCGATCCGACACCGATGGATGAATCCATTCAAAACTGGATAGTTTCACCTGCCGTTTGGCCCACACCCAAATGAACCGCCCAAACCCACGCGACATGCCAACGCTTGAGGCCTTGGCGTTGATATGCAGGCCCTCACGCCAGGTCTCAGGCAGGCGCAGATCATGGCGTTCAGCGTGTTCCATCATCCAGATTAGGGGAATATTGGCCAACGGCCGCGCCGTTTCTTGCCCCAACAAATGCCCCCGGACATCCGCATGAGACCCTGAAAACCACACCTGCTCCATTTCAAGGGGTGCGCCTGTTTCATCCGCCTCCCAGCGTTCGGGGGCATAGGCCGCACGTGTTTCATCCAAGGCCAGTGCGTGATAGCCCGCCAAAACGCAATCAGATATGCGATGGTTATGAAAGCTGTAATTGTCAGGTAAGATTTGCGCAAACCAAGGGAGATTCACACTTAGCGCGCTGACCGTATCATAAATGCCCATCATGTTGTTTTTCACATCCCCATGACAGTAGCGAGATTTGAAATTCTCTGATCGCAGTGATCCGCGATAACGGCGCCAAACACGGTCCACATAGCGCGTTGTGGCAAATTCAGAACGCAATAGCCCCACGCGATCAATAATTCCAGAAAGCGATCGCACCGCAAAGGCGCCACGGGAATATCCGAACATATAGATCCGATCACCCGGCCTGTAGCGCGCGGCCAATACACCATAGGCCTCTTGGATCTGCGCACTTAGGCCGCGCCCCACTAACACACGCCAACTGGTGCGCCAATTTCCCCATTGCAGCCCTGGGATGTAATATACGCTGGTGGTCATCGTGCTTTTTCCCAGCTGCTTGTATAGCCAACCAATATGGGTTTCGCGCCCGTCGTTCAGTGTCGAAAGATTGGCATCAATCAAAATAATATGTGTGCGGGGCGCGCGGTGACGCGTCGGTCTTTACTTGGCGGTGTCTGTGTGCCCCGTTGCCCGGCGCAGCACACGGGAAAGTGCGTTACTCCGCGGCCTTTGGCGCGTCATTCAGCATCTGCCAAACGCGATGCGGGGTAAATGGCATGTCCGCTTGGGTCACACCACGATCCCACAGGGCGTCTTGCACCGCATTTGCAACCGCCGCCATTGCGCCGACAGTGCCTGCCTCTCCACAGCCCTTCATACCCATAATGTTGGCCGTTGACGGAACAGGTTCCGTTTCAAACTTTACAAACGGCATATCCACCGCGCGGGGCATTGCATAATCCATGAATGTCGCGGTCAGCAACTGACCATCCTCATCATAGACCACATGTTCACACAAGGCTTGTCCTAGGCCCTGTGCGACACCGCCGTGCACCTGACCTTCTGCCAATAGTGGATTGATAAGGTTCCCAAAATCATCAACTACAACATACCGATCAACCACAGTTTTCCCTGTTTCTGGGTCAATCTCAACCTCGGCCACATGTGCCCCATTGGGAAACGAACGCGCCTCAAGTGTTGCGCGCGCCTCTTGGATCAACAGATCGTCACGCCCATCCTCGCGGGCCATTTCCGCCGCCTCAAGGAGGGTCGGCGTAAGGTTTGAACCCGTCGCGCGGAAGGTTTCATCATCAAAGGAAATATCCTCGGCCGCAACACCCATTTTATCCGCAAGATAAAGGGTAAAGCTTTCGATCATTTTATCGACCGTTGCCAAGGTGGCGTTGTTTTGCACGGTGACAGAACGTGATCCGCCTGTGCCCCCACCCTGTTTGATCAGATCGCTGTCGCCCTGAACCACGATGATTTTATCCAGTGGGATACCCGTTTGATCGGATAGGAATTTCGCATAAACCGTTTCATGCCCCTGCCCGTTCGATTGCGTGCCAACAAATATGCAAACCGTTCCATCGTCGTTAAATTCAACACGCGCGCTTTCGCTTGGATCACCCAGGATAGATTCAATATAAAAGCACAGGCCCTGACCGCGCAGTTTGCCTGCAGCCTCAGATGCAGATTTGCGTGACCCAAACCCAGCGCGATCACAGGCAGTTTCAGCATGGTTCAAAACGCGCGAAAAATCACCTACGTCATAGGTTTCGCCTGTGGTGGTTTTATATGGGAACTTGTCTACTGGGATAAAGTTTTTGTGGTGCAATTCCCACAGATCCACACCCAATTCACGCGCAGCACGATCCATCAGTCGTTCAAGAACATAAATCGCCTCGGGGCGGCCCGCACCGCGATAGGCGTCCACTTGCGTAGTATTGGTGTAGTACCCCTTCACACTTAGATAGGTCGCTTGAACATCATAGGTGCCCATCAAAACTCGCGAAAATAGTTGTGTTTGAATGGGTTGCGCATATTGCGAGTTATAGGCCCCCATGTTGCAATCAGTATGCACCCGGTAGGCCTGAATGCGGTGATCCGCATCAAATGCAAATTCCGCCCATGACACCAAATCGCGCCCTGCATTGTCGGTTAGCATCGCTTCTGTGCGATCTGACATCCAACGCACAGGACGGCCCAATGTCATCGCTGCGTGTGCCAAAACATAGACCTCAGGATAGGCCATGGCCTTCATCCCAAATCCACCGCCCGTGTCAGGGTTGGTGACCCGTATATTATCCTTGGGCATGTTCAACATTTGGCTTAGGCGGTTCCAATGGGCCCAAACCCCTTGGGCGTTCATCGCCACATGCAACCGTTCGCCGTCAAATTCCGCATAACATCCACGCGGTTCGATGGAATTCACGATAACGCGGTTGTCCCCCACCTCTAATTTCACCACATGGGCGGCCTTATCAAATTCCGCTTGGGTTTTTTCGGCGTCCCCCATTTCCCAGTCAAAGGCCAAGTTGCCCGGCGCCTCGGCATGGATATCCGTGTCCCCCGGGGCCAGTGCCAATTGGACGGGCAATTCATCGTAATCAAATTCAATCAATTCGGCTGCGTCGCGGGCCTGTTGCATGGTATCGGCAATGATCATTGCAACGGGTTCACCCACATGGCGCACACGGTCCGTTGCCAACAAGGGGCGCGGTGGTTTAGCCCCATCGCTACCGTCACGGTTTTTCACAACCGTACCTTCCAAATCCATGGAAATGCCTGCAGCAATCAGATCAGCCGCCGTAATCACAGCAGCGACCCCCTCACTTTCGCGCGCATTGCTGACGTCCAAATTGGTGATCACGCCATGCGCAATGGGCGAGCGGAAAACAAACGCATGCAGCGCATCTGCAGGTGCGATATCGTCGATGTATTTACCAAATCCTGTTAAAAAACGCTGGTCTTCTAGGCGTGTAATAGGTTGGCTTTTCCCGAACTTATCCATGTGCTTTCTATCCCGTTGATCCGTCTTTGATTTGTGCGAACACTACTGATAGATTTAGGGCTGTCCAACCCTTTTCCACCTTTTAATTAAAACTCCTGTGTATTCGTGACGCAACGTGCAGAAATTCTTGGCAATGTTGCTTTCCCTCTTGCGAAAATCAGGTTAGACCGATCCGCGCAAAACAACACGATGAAGAGGCAGCTTCATGGCACTGGAAAAAACCTTCGACACTGGCACGGCAGAAGCGCGCATTTACGCAGCGTGGGAACAGGCAGGATGTTTCAAAGCGGGTGCAAATGCCACGCGGAATGAAACGTTCACCATCATGATCCCACCCCCCAATGTGACGGGCGTGTTGCACATGGGGCATGCATTCAACAACACCTTGCAGGATATTTTGATCCGCTGGAGACGCATGCAGGGGGTTGATACCCTGTGGCAACCTGGCACCGATCACGCAGGGATTGCGACGCAAATGGTTGTCGAACGTGAATTGGCCAAAGCGGGCGAACCAACCCGCGCTGAAATGGGCCGTCAGGCGTTTTTGGCGAAAGTCTGGGAATGGAAAAAACAATCCGGTGACACAATTATCAATCAGCTAAAACGCCTTGGTGCCAGCTGTGATTGGGGCCGAACCGCATTCACCATGTCAGGCGCTCCCAATGCCCCCGCGGATGAGGAAGGCAATTTCCATGACGCCGTCATCAAAGTTTTCGTTGAGATGTATAACAAAGGCCTGGTTTATCGCGGCAAACGTTTGGTCAATTGGGACCCGCATTTTGAAACGGCGATTTCAGATCTTGAGGTCGAAAACATCGAAGTTGCAGGCCAGATGTGGCATTTCAAATATCCGCTAGCGGATGGTCAAACCTATACCTACGTCGAAAAGGACGAAGATGGAAACATCACGCTAAGTGAGGAACGCGACTATATCTCAATCGCAACAACGCGCCCTGAAACCATGTTGGGTGATGGCGCAGTTGCGGTACATCCAAGCGATGAACGCTATGCCCCGATTGTTGGCAAACTTTGTGAAATTCCCGTTGGCCCCAAGGAGCATCGTCGTTTGATCCCCATCATCACCGATGAGTACCCCGATCCTGATTTCGGATCAGGTGCGGTGAAAATCACTGGCGCGCATGATTTCAACGACTATCAGGTGGCCAAGCGTGGTGGCATCCCGATGTACAACCTGATGGACACACGCGCCGCGATGCGCGCCGATGGCCGCCCCTACGCAGAAGAGGCCGCCGACGCGCAGCGCATTGCAAATGGCGAAATCGAATGGGACGAAAACAAAGTCGCCACCATGAACCTTGTCCCCGATGAATATCGCGGGCTGGATCGGATGGAGGCCCGTGAACGAGTTGTCGCCGCCATTACGGCCGAGGGCAATGCCGTCATGATCCCCAACCCCAAAGCGGGTGAGGACGGCGAAGCCGACCTGATCCCGCATGTGGAAAACAAACCCATCATGCAGCCCTTTGGCGATCGATCAAAAGTCGTGATTGAACCCATGCTGACCGATCAATGGTTTGTCGATACCGCCAAAATCGTAGGCCCCGCCTTGGAAGCGGTGCGCGATGGAACGGTGAAAATCATTCCAGAGTCAGGCAAAAAGACATATTACCACTGGCTAGAAAACATCGAACCCTGGTGTATTTCGCGCCAATTGTGGTGGGGCCATCAGGTGCCAGTGTGGTTTGACGAAGAAGGCAATCAATATTGCGCCGCAACCGAGGCCGAGGCACAGGCACAAGCGCCCGGCAAAACCCTAACCCGTGATCCCGATGTTTTGGACACATGGTTCAGCTCTGGCCTATGGCCCATCGGCACGTTGGGCTGGCCCGAACAGAATGCGGCACTGGACAAATATTTCCCAACCTCAACCCTGATCACGGGGCAAGATATTCTGTTTTTCTGGGTTGCGCGGATGATGATGATGCAATTGGCCGTGGTCGATCAGATCCCCTTTGATACGGTTTATCTGCACGGGCTGGTCCGCGATGCCAAGGGCAAGAAGATGTCCAAATCCACGGGCAACGTGATTGACCCATTGGACATCATTGATGAATACGGCGCGGATGCGCTGCGGTTCACCAATGCGGCCATGGCATCCATCGGGGGTGTGTTGAAATTGGACATGCAGCGGATCCAAGGATACCGCAATTTCGGCACCAAGCTGTGGAACGCTGCCCGTTTTGCCGAAATGAATGAGGCCATGCCATCGGATGGCACCATTCCAATGGCCGACCAAGCGGTCAACAAATGGATCATCGGTGAAACCGCCAAGGTGCGCGAGGTTGTGGACGCGGCCTTTGACACCTATCGGTTCAACGATGCGGCACAGGCGCTTTATGCCTACGTTTGGGGCAAGGTCTGCGATTGGTACGTGGAACTGTCAAAACCGCTGTTGAACGGCGATGATGACGCCGCCAAAGAGGAAACGCGCCGCGTGATGGGCTGGGTGATTGATCAATGTTTGATCCTTCTGCACCCGATTATGCCCTTCATCACAGAAGAGCTGTGGGGCGCATTGGGCGAACGGGCCAAGATGGTCGTACACGCCGACTGGCCAATATACAGTGCCGCCGAATTGGTGGACATCGCAGCGGATCGTGAAATGAACTGGGTGATCAGCCTGATCGAGGGGATCCGTTCCGCCCGTTCACAAATGCGCGTTCCTGCGGGTCTGCGCATTCCTATGATCGTGACCGAACTGGACGGTGCAGGTCAGGC
>Ga0213860_10000304_pt1 | contig 19496 bp, 16 predicted proteins | sample PICome_3_FD_160118 | JGI IMG/M metagenome (GOLD analysis project Ga0213860, IMG submission 160118) | Coastal seawater microbial communities near Pivers Island, North Carolina, United States - PICO550 | ecosystem: Environmental > Aquatic > Marine > Coastal | place: USA: North Carolina...
GAGACAGGTGCTTGAGCTCGCGACGGTGCGTCAACGCGTTGCTGCCGTATTGCGTCGCACGCCGGATAAACCTGTCCTCGTTTGGGGTGATCAGAGGGTTGCCTACGGTGATGTGGTGATCGTGATGACGGCGCTGCAGGAAGCGGGCGCGCCGTCTGTGGGTTTGGTCACCGAGAGCCCCACGGTCAACTGATGTCAGCGGACCGGCTACTTTTTTCGGGCGTGCCCGCCTTGCTCACCCTGCTGCTTCACGGTGGTGTCGTGCTGATGTTGGTCGTGCGCTCGAGCCACTCGGAGCAGGTCGTGGCAGCGGCGCCTGCCATTCAGCCGATTCAGGCGGCGTTGGTGTCGGCGGATGCCTTGAAACCCGAACCCAAATCCAAGCCTAAGCCAAAACCAAAACCAAAACCAAAACCCAAGCCCAAATCAGAGCCAACCCCCGCACCTGATCCTAAACCGATACCGGACCCGGAACCCGCACCTCCCAAGGCGCCAGAGCCGCAGCAGGAGAGCGCACCGTCTCTCAACGCGGAGCAATTGGCCGCCCTCACACGTGATGAGTTGGGTGCACTCATTGACGCGGACTCGGGGGCAATGGGGACGGCAGAACCCAGCATGCGTGACGTGGTGGCGGCTACGATCCGCGCGACCGTTATTAATCGCTGGACGCGGCCACCCAGCGCACGCAACGGAATGGTCGCCGTATTATCGATACAATTGGTGCCAACCGGAGAAGTGGTGGGAGTGAGTGTGTTGCAATCAAGTGGCAACGATGCCTTTGATCGGAGTGCGATGACGGCGGTTGAACGTTCCGCACGATTCCCCGAGGTTGCGAAACTCGACAGCGCCCTGTTTGAGGCGAATTTCCGGCGGTTTCAATTGATTTTCAAGCCTGAGGATTTGAGGTACTGATGGTGTTCGGACAACGATGGATCTTCGCGCTTTTGCTACTCTGTGTCGCACCGGTGCGGGCTGAATTACAAATCGAAATCAATCAAGGCGTAGAGAACCCCACGCCGATTGCCATAGTGCCCTTTGCCTGGCAAGGCGTTGGGCTGGCGCCTGAAGATGTCGCGCAAATTGTTGATTCAGACCTTGCGCGCAGCGGTCAGTTTGCACCGGTGAGTCGGCGCGACATGTTGAGTTATCCGACCCGCGAGTCGGAACTGTTTTTCCGCGATTGGCGGGCGATTTCAGCAGAATACGTTCTGATCGGACGTGTGAGTGTGGGCTCTCAGGCACGCATTGACTTTCAGCTGTTTGACACGACGCGTCAGGAAGCAGTCGAATCCGGCACCGTCACCGGACCTGTTACGGAGCTTCGTATGCTCGCGCATCGGGTGGCCGATTCGGTTTACGAGACGCTCACAGGTATCCCTGGCGCATTCGCCACCCGGTTGCTTTATGTATCGGTGACGCGCAACCCAGATGGCAAGGATTTCTATCGTCTGACGCTCGCTGATGCGGACGGTCGGCGGCCTATCGTATTGCTTGAGGGGCGTGATCCGATCCTGTCGCCTTCATGGTCTCCGGATGGTTCGGAAGTCGCCTACGTGTCCTTTGAAACCTCGCGCCCTGCGATCTACCGACAGAATCTCCGAACCGGTGCGCGGGAGCAGCTAACCAATTTTAAAGGGCTGAATAACTCCCCAGCCTGGTCACCTGATGGCAACAGCATGGCGCTGGTTCTGTCCAAAGACGGGAACCCGGATATTTACCTGTTGAACCTGAAGAGCCGTGCGTTAACGCGCTTAACGCGCCACTTTGCGATCGATACCGAGCCGACCTGGATGCCGGATGGCAAATCGCTGTTATTCACGTCAGACCGCGGCGGGCGCCCGCAGATCTATCGCTACGATCTTCGCACGAAAAAAATTGACCGGATCACCTTTCAGGGGCCTTATAACGCGCGAGCGCGCGTAGCACAGGACGGGCGTAACGTGGCTCTGGTTCACCAAAGAGATGGGCGCTATCACATTGCTGTCTTCGATTTGGTCACCGACCGGCTGACCGTACTCACAGAGACAAGTTTGGATGAGAGCCCTAGTATTGCGCCGAATGGATCGATCGTGCTTTACGCCACCAAGCGTGGAGAGAACAGCATTCTGGGTGCGGTTGCCGTTGACGGTGGCGTAAGGTTCAGTCTGCCGGCGAGGGAGGGCAGCGTGCAGGTGCCTGCTTGGTCGCCTTACGTGACGCCCTAATGGTATGCGCAGTGGCAGAGAAAGCGCTCGCCGATCTCCCGTGGTCAATGGTCTTTCGGTAACTCGGGAGGAGACGCGTCCTGCGAAAAAGGATTGAGAACTCCAATGCTCTATTTTCGATTTTCTCTTCGCCTATCCTCGCAACCAAACTCGTTGAATTGGGCATGACTTCAGTGAAAAATTTTGATGATGAACGCGGGAAAATCTGCGGTTTATGCGCTACATTACGGCCAAATGTTCCAGAAACTGGGGAAGGGTTAACAAAATGAAAAATGTATTGCCTTATGGGAAGTGGGTAGGCCTGATTTTTGCGGCTCTGTTTCTGGCAGCGTGCTCGAGCAACGACACAAAAGAAGCGGACGCAGCTGCAGCGGCTGCGGCTGAGCAAGCGGCACAGGAGGCGGCGACTCGCGAGGCGGAACAACGGGCACAGGCGGAGGCACAGCAGGCTCTTGAGACTGCGGCGGCTGACGTTGGCACCGTGTTCTACTTTGGATTTGACAGTTCCTCGTTAACCGACGAGGCGCGCGCTCAGGTGGATGCGCATGTCGCTGCCCTACTCGGCAACAACGACAGTATTCGTCTGGAGGGGCACACTGACGAACGTGGCACTCGCGAATACAACCTCGCTTTGGGCGAGCGACGCGCGAATGCCGTGCGAGACTACATGGTGGCGAATGGGGTTCCGAGCTACCGCATCGAGACGATCAGCTACGGTGAGGAAAATCCCGTTGCCTACGGTTCCGGTGAGTCTAACTGGCAGCAAAATCGGCGTGTTGAGCTCAAGTAACTGAGGACCTGACATTGACAGCTGTACCGATCAAGCCGGCGTTAAACGCCGGCTTTTTGTTACTGAAGTCAGCGTTGTTGGTGCTGACCGTGCCCGGCAGTGTTTGGGCTCAGGACTACGTTGACGTAGAGGCTGAGCGGCGAGCCGCCGAACGGGCTACAGAGCCAGCAGCTTTGCCCGCCGTCGAACCAGCGACTTCCTACACCGGTATTAGACCTTACTCCGGTTCAACTACTATCGCGCAACCACCAGCGGACACCGCAACGTCCGAACCGATTACAGGCACGGACTCGGGCAGTCTGATATTGCGTGTGCAGCAACTGGAGGAGGATGTCCGCAGGCTTACGGGGTTGCTGGAGGAAGCTACACAATCGCTCAGGTCGCTCGAGGCGCAAAGTCTAGAGCGTTACGTTGATCTCGATCGCCGTCTTGGCCAGGGTGGGGTAAGTGCGAAAACGGATAGAGACGCTGGCCCAACTGAGGAACTTGCGGGCAGTGCCGGACCCGTGCGTGAAAAGGCGAACTCAACTGGCGGACGAGCGATTGACGCGCAAGAGGGAGAGGAGGCCGCGTATCGCGCCGCGTACGAAAAGGTGAGGGAAAGGGATTTCGAGAATGCAGTCACAGCGTTTATCGACTTCTTATCCGACTTCCCTTTTGGCCGTTATGCACCGAATGCGCATTACTGGTTGGGAGAGCTTTACCTGGTTGTCGAGCCACCTGATCCCGAACTGGCGAGGCAAAACTTCAAACTGCTCCTTGATCAGTATCCTGCAGATCCCAAAGTGCCCGATGCCTTATACAAACTGGGGCGCGTTCAGTTTATTAAAGGCAATCGACAACGATCTCGGGAATACCTTGACGAAGTCATCCGGGAGTATCCGTCCCATGCTGCCGCGCAGTTGGCGAGGCAATTCCTGCTCGAGAACTTCTGAGGCGCAGTTCGGGACTTATTGGCGGTTGATGGGGCTTGTATTTTTACCCGGTAGCGTTAGCATACGCGCCTTCCCTGTTTTGGGCCGTTAGCTCAGTCGGTAGAGCAGTTGGCTTTTAACCAATTGGTCGCTGGTTCGAACCCAGCACGGCCCACCATTACAGCAAACCACCCACGGGTGGTTTTTTTTTAATCCAACGTGATGCTGCTGCGAGTGACTTAGCGACGCGTAATCACGACGGCAATGGTATGGTTTTTATGGAGTCGCCCGTGTCTTCAAGCTTTCATCCTCCACAGCGTACATTGATGGGGCCGGGTCCCTCGGACGTATCTCCTCGGGTTTTAGCGGCCTCGGCGCGCCCGACTATTGGCCACCTTGATCCCGAATTTGTCGGGTTGATGGATGACGTTAAGCGGCTATTGCAGTTCGCTTTTCAAACCCGAAACGAATTGACTATTCCGCTTTCTGCCCCGGGTTCAGCGGGTATGGAGGCGGCCTTTGTGAATTTGCTTGAGCCGGGTGACACCGCCATTGTCTGTCAGAATGGCGTTTTTGGCGGGCGCATGAAAGAGAACGTCGAACGATGTGGCGCTACGGCAGTTATGGTGCAGGACCGTTGGGGTGACCCGGTAGACCCTGAAAAAGTCGCTGCAGCGATTGAGGCCAACCCCGACGCCAAAGTACTCGCATTTGTGCACGCAGAGACCTCTACGGGAGTGCGCAGCGATGCGGAGCAGCTTTGTCGGCTCGCAAAGGCGGCGGGTATGTTGACGATTGTAGATGCCGTGACATCGCTTGCAGGCATCGATTTGCAGGTCGATGCCTGGGGCGCAGATGTCGTCTACTCGGGTACGCAGAAGTGCCTATCCAGCTTGCCTGGCATTGCGCCGATCACGTTTAGTGCCGATGCAGTCACCGCGATTACATCGCGCACGCATAAAGTGCAGAGCTGGTTTCTGGATATGAATTTGATCATGGGCTACTGGGGCGAGGGGGCCAAGCGTGCCTACCATCACACTGCACCGGTCAATGCGATCTATGCGTTGCACGAGTCTCTACTGATGCTCGAAGAGGAAGGCCTTCAGGCGAGCTTTGCACGGCATCGTGACAATCATCTTGTGCTGGCAGCTGGTCTCGCGGACCTCGGCCTGGAGTTAGCCGTTGCGGAGGCATGGCGCCTACCGCAGCTCAATGCAGTGACGATTCCCGAGGGCAAAGACGATGCGGCCACACGATCTCGTTTACTGACCGATTTTAATCTTGAAGTGGGCGCGGGCTTAGGCGAGCTTGCGGGTAAACAGTGGCGTATTGGATTAATGGGCAGTAGTAGTCACGCGGTGAACATCAATCGTTGCCTGAGTGCCTTTGAGGCGGTGCTGTCATCCTGATGAGGGCGTGTCGCTCGGTACAAAAACTGGGTGACGGCCTTTAGGTGGCATAGTCAGGCTCCTCGGCGTCCAGAATCGCTCTGAGTTCTGCAAAGTGCCGCTCGGCCTGTCCGGGATAGGTCTCCAACTCTCTCGCGGTTTTTTCCGCAATCTCATCGGTTAGTACTTTGAGCGGTTGGCCCGTCCAGAGTGCCTTGATGTAGGTCTCGGCGGCGCGCTCAAAGTAGAAAAGGCGATTGAATGCGTCGGCGACGCTATCACCTATCACCATGACGCCGTGGTGGCACATGATCAGTACTTGCTTGGCGGGGTCTGATAACTGCTGGCAGCAGCGTTCTGCCTCCTCTTCAAACGCGAGCCCACCATATTCCGTGTCAATCGCGTAGCGATTGAAAAACATCGCACAGTTCTGGTCGATCGGTGGAAGCCGTGGGTCCTGAAGGGTCGATAGCACCGTCGCATGGATTGAATGGACGTGTAGAGCGACTCGGGCGTGCGGGCAGTGCCGGTGTAACGCACCATGCAGGCCCCAGGCGGTGGGGTCGGGGGCGTCAGGGCGGTTCATCGTCTCTGCATCGTTGGCATCCACCAGAATCAGGTCAGAAGCCTTGATGCGAGAGAAATGCGATTGATTGGGGTTCATCAGAAACTGCGTGCCGTCCTCGTTCACGGCAACAGAGAAGTGATTCGCCACGCCCTCGTGAAAGTTGAGCCGTGCGGCCCATCTAAAGGCGGCGGCGAGGTCTGCTCGGATCTCTTGGTGTTGCAGGGATACAGGTAATCCGGTGCGCGGCGATTGAAGCAAATCGGGGCTCATGTGCTGTCTCTTAGGCTGGCTAAGATAACGGTAACATGATCTCGCATTTGCCCAACCAACCTATAGATCAGCGGCTTGTCAGGGGATAACACAGTGCGGGCTTGGTTCATGGCTCTGTGCTTGCGCTCGGCGAGATCGCTCCCACGAATAGTGTCGTGAGTCCAAGGTATACTCTGTTTATGCCCTCAAACTCGCGTCCACAGATGGCCATACCCACGCACTCCGCTCATGAGCCCACGTCAGACATCATTGCATCGCTGGAGCGTTATGGTGCCGTCGTAATTGAGAATCTCCTCGGGGACCGCTTGGTGGACGGCATCTCGCAGGACCTGCGACCAGAATTTGATCGGGAAGGCCATCTTTACCAGAATACGTTTAATGGCCACCAGACCCTGCGGGTTGGTGGTGTCACCAAGTACTCACGGCATTTCCCCACGTTGCTCCTACACCCACTGGTACTCGAAGTGGCCGATGCCATCCTTAAGCCGTACTGTGAGGTCTATCAGGTTGGCAGTACGACGGCGATTGAAATTCTGCCGGGAGAGGGCGCTCAGGTTCTCCATGCCGACGATACTTGCTACCCCAGTCATCTGTTGCCCTTTGAGGCTCAGATTTCGGCCTTGTGGGCGTTAGATGATTTCACGCTTGAAAACGGTGCAACGAGGGTTGTCCCGCGCGAAGTGGGTATTACTGATCCAAACAAGGTGCGAGAGGAGCACATTGTGCAGGCTGTGATGCCCCGAGGCTCCGTCGTGATTTATCTCGGGTCGACCCTCCACGGCGGTGGTGAAAACCGGAGTGACGCACCTCGCAAAGCCATCGTGAACACCTATTGCTTGGGGTGGTTACGGCAAGAGGAAAACCAATACTTAACGCTTACGCCCGAGGAGGTCGCAGAGCAGTCCGAGGAAATGCGCCGCATGCTGGGGTTTCAGGCGCACGGTCCGTTCTTGGGGGTGTGGCCCGAGGACCCCGACGGCAAGTGGTACGAGACCTGAATACGCATTGAATAAGGGTAGAGCCCTCCGCTAGAAGCCGGCAACGCCGGTTGGGAAAGCTACGCCGTCTCCCTCTATGGCGGCGCCATTCTCAACTTCCCGAATAGCAGCCTCCATGATCGTGAGACCCTCTCGGAACGTCTCCTCCTGCATATTGAGCGCAGGATAAAGACGAATGGTGTCTTCGTGATCAGAAATGGCCCACACACCTCGCTGGAGCATCTCGCCTCTGACGGCTCTGGCGGCCCACCAATCCTCGGCATTGGGGTCGGTGAGTGCTGATTTGTTAAAGCTGACCCCCATCAAGAGGCCGCTGTTTCTGACCTGCCGCACGATCGAATACTTCTCCCATTCGGCCATGGTCTGTTGCGCTATTTCTCCCAGCTTGGCGGCGTGATCGACAATATTATCGCGCTCATAGATTTCCAAGGTTTTGATGGCTGCCGCACAGCCTGCAGGCGAACCGGCAAAGGTCGATCCAGAGCTAAAGAGCTCGACATCACCCAGAATGTCATCTCGTGCAGAGATGCCTGCGAGTGGCGCGATACCACCGGACAAATTCTTTCCGTAGACCAGAATGTCAGGCGTCACGTCGTAGTGTTCAATGCCCCACATCTTTCCCGTGCGCCCGAGACCTGTCAGCACCTCGTCACTAATGAGAAGCCACTGATTCCGGTCACAGATCTCTCTTACGCCGCGGACAAACTTTCGTGTTGGAATCCAGTTTCCGCCCTCGGCAAGGCCGGGCTCTAACAAGACTGCTGCGATCTCTTCGCGGCTCACCATGGTTGCGTTAATTTCGTGTTCGAGGTGCCACAGACAAAAATCGATGTACTGATCCTGAGTCAAGCCTGCGGGCGCACCTTCGCTGAAAGGGTAAGGAGCCCGTATAACGCCACCAGACCAGGCTTCCAGGTAACGGGTGGCGTCGTCGCCCAAGCCGCTCAGTAGTTTTCCGGCGATGGAGTTACCGTGGTAAGACGCGCCGAACGTGATGACATACCGACGTTTGGTGTGTGTCAGCGCGAGGTGGACAGCTGCTTCTGCAGCCTCGGTGCCTGACACCTCATAGTTTGTGCGCGGTAGCGCGCGACTCGGCATGATGGCTGCCAATCTTTCGGCCAAATCGTAGCGGAGGGGGTGATCGTAGTGAAACCCGTATTGCCGGTTCGCCCGGTCAACTGCTTCTAGAATTTCTGGATGGCAATTACCCAGAGGGTTCGTTGCCCAGCCGTTTTGGAAGTCGATGTAGCGGTAGCCATCCAGATCCCAGACATAGTCACCCTCAGCACGATCGATAACGATTTGCCTGACTGACCGGAAGCCGCGGGAGCCTGACTCTTTTAGTGCCTCATTAAATCGCAAGCCATTTTTGAAATAGGGAATACCGCGCTGCAACGCTGCAAGGGTTTTTGGTCCCGGAAAGTTATCTTCCATTTCTGCTCTATTCCAGTTTTTAGTGTCGTAACGTCAGCGCCGCACAGCTCACTGTTATTTCCGCTGATTTGTGAGTCGAAAAATAGGGTAAAGCAACGGGCCAGATAAAATAGCCAGTAGCCCAGCCAGGCCGTACCAGCCTACATGTAGCCCAAACAACCCAAATGTATTGAGACCCCACGCTGTAATGCTTCGGTCCATCAATGTGATCCAGATCATGAAGCCGATCAGGCAGAGGGCTGGAAGGACGAGTACGATCAGTGCGGGTAGCCCACCGGGTATCCTGAAGGGGCGGTCTAACGCCGGCTCTGTGATCCGTAATGTCACCGCCGCACAAAAGATGAGTGCATAGGATGTGACCATGAGTAGCACATCAATGATAACGAGGCTTTGGAAGGGGCCGATCACCAGCACGGCGTTACAGATCGCAATGACGGCAATGGCCGCAATCGGCGTGCCAAACCGGGTGCTGGTTGTCGCCAGAGATCGAGGTAGTAAGCCATCTTGAGCCAACGCCTTAAGCGGTCGTGCACCAGAGGCCATGTAATCCAGATATAGCGCTAAATTGCCTAATACGGCCGACGCGAGCAGCGCGTGCCCCAGAGCCGTTCCGCCGAGGGCGCGGCCGATGTCGACAAATGACACGCGTCCATCACCCCCGTCGACCGAGAACAGCTCCCACTGACCATAAGCCGCGAGGCTAGCGGCGGTGGGGAGTAGATACATCAGCGCGACAAAGGGCAGCGCCAACATGAGTGCCTTAGGAATAATCCGTTGAGGCTCCTCGATCTCGCCGGCGAGAGTCGACATCGACTCGTAACCGGAGTACATCCACATGCCGATACTCAAGCCCAGAATCAGCGCGCCCTCACTGCCCAATAGGTCCGCATCGGGCGGTGTGAGCGGTATGAAGGGGTTGAATTGCCAGTTGGCCAAGCCGATACCGGCTAACACAACAAAGGGCGAGATAATCAGGATGGCAAAGAAACTCGACCCGATGGCGACGATTCGGATACCGAGAACATTGACTAGTGTAAACACTGCGATGATCGACCAGCACAGGCCATAGTAGACCGCATCGCTGAACCCCAGCTGATTCTGGAGATAGGTGGCACTCAAGACGATGTAAAGTGAGGTATCGACCAGTAATGCCAGTGACCACCACCAACCCGCCTGAAATCCCCAGAAGTCGCCCAGTGCACGCCGTGTCCACACATAAAACCCGCCGCTGTCGGGTATGGCTGATCTCAATGCGCTGGCGACAAGCGCCATGGGCAATGCCCAAATAACGGGAAGTGCCAGCAACAGCAGTAAAGTCAGGCCGGGGCCGGAAGAGGCCACCATCTCCTCGATGCCAAATGAGCCACCAGAGACAAAAATATAAATCATGAAGAAGGCGCTAAAGAGCGGAACGCGTGTGCGCTGCGCCGTGCCCGTCGAGGTTTCGCTCAGGTCTGATTTCGGCGACATCTGCCCCTCTGCGTTCCGATACGGGGCACCCGACGCGAGTGATGCGATCACGCCGGGAAGCGATGATTGCTAATCGTCGGGAAACCGAGCCCCTGCAGTGCTCAATGTACTACAGGAACGGGGATCAATCCGTTAGTGGAGGCTGGCCTCGAGCGAATGAAGGTACCAATGTACAAACTGCTGAAGCGTGAATTCAAACTCAGGGTGGTAGGGCCCTGGCTCGAAGAACCGCGAATTCACGCCCGCCGCGTTGCGCGTGATGATGTACTCGTCTTCCAGTGTCGTATGCCGCCACAGCCACGTCACCTTGTCGACGTCGTAATCGACCCCTTCCTGCGCGTCACCGCGCACAAACCAGACCAGTTCCATATCGGTTTCAGTGAGTGAGCGAGGAATGAACCGGTAGAGTACACAGTGGTCGGGGTAATTCAGCATGAAGGTAAGGGGGCCCATCTGAAAATCACCGGCACCGCCGTCGTACTCTTTAATATTCCCCATCAGAGGCGCAACAGGCTGCCCGTCCTGGCTTCCGGTGACAAACCCCTCGAAAAGGCCATACCGCATAGTGTGGGCGCAGGTACCAAAGCTGGGGGCATCCAGATAGATTTCGGTGTGTTCCTTTGAAATGCCCGGGATGCCGGTGATGGCGTCGGCATTCTCCAGCATCTTTGCCACGACTGGTGCAGAGTTTGCCTCGAGGTCTTTCAGTGTATGCATCTTTGCATAGGCGCGATGTGAGGTCGCACAGTGGTAGCACTCCAGGTAGTTCTCCAGAGCGAGCTTCCAGTTAGCCTCGACCCGAAAAGTCTCTCGATGCGCAACCTTGGCATTGTCCAGGTCATAGGCGCCTAGGGGCTCTCGGATATTCTCCAGTGAAGCAATGAGATCGCCTGCTTCGGGATCGCAGTTGATAAAAACCAATCCCATATACGTCACGCACTGGACGGGCTTCAAGCCATGCGCTGCTGCATCAAAGTCAGGCATGACATGCGTTTCGCGCGCGGCTTTGAGTGAGCCGTCGATGTTGTAAACCCAGCCGTGGTAGGGACAAACGTAGGTTCTGCGATTACCGCTCGTTTCTTCACAGACACGGGCGCCGCGGTGCCGACAAATATTGTGCATGGCCCTGATATCGCCTGTTTCGGTGCGCGCCACGATGATCGAGTCTTCGCCAATATCGACGAGCTGGTAGTCACCGGCTGCGGGGATCTCGCTTGCATGCAGCGCATAAATCCAGCTCTTGAAAATCAAGTGCTCGAGTTCTTGCTCATGGACGAGATGAGAACGATAGAAGTAAGGGTCCATCGCATGATGGGGGCGGACTTTTTCCGCCTCCAACTTCTCACGCAGGCGTTGAAAGGAGTCGTCTACCGAGGTGGCAATGGTGTGCATGGTGTCTCTCGTGAAAACAGCTGATCAATGCGGCGGTGCGGGAGTCTGCCAGCGTTTGGGTGACTTGAAGATCGGCGCATCAATCACCTTGCACGGTGCCAGCAAACGGGTCCAGTGCAGCTCGCGCTGATAGTAGATCTCCGCCACCAGTTCATCTCCTACGGCGCCATGAGGCATCTCGATCTGTGCATAGGCAATGTTCGCTTTGGCAGTCGGGCACCAGGCCGCGGATGTGACGGTACCGACCTGCTTGTCGCCTTTGAGAATAAAGGAGTGCTCTGCAGGTTTATTGCCCTCCACATCGAGCATGGCAAAGCGATACCGGGAGCCCTTTTCCTGCTCTTTAAGCAGCGCCGAGCGGCCATTGAAAAGCGGTTTCTTGAAGTCGACCAGCCAGCCAAGGCCCAACTCGAAGGGGCTTCTTGTTCGTCCGACGCGGACCACTTCCTCAGCGGGCATAAAGTCAACGTTGGCCTGCAAAAATCCGGCCTCGATACGAGCGAGTTCCAGCGCGTGGGAGCCGATCGGCTTGATCAGATAATCCCGTCCGAGCTCGAACAGTTGATCCCATAGTGCTTCGGCAGATTCTGGTGGTACCCAGACTTCATATCCAAGATCCCCGGTAAAGCCGGTTCTGCTGACCATCATTGGACGCCCTTCAAAGGTGTAATGCGCGATGCCGAAGGGTTTGAGTTGATTCAAGTCAGTGCAACCCAGCAGGGTCAGCACGGTACACGATGTGGGACCCTGAACCGCAAGGCCCGCCACTACATCAGATTCATTTTCGATGGTCACGTCAAAGCCCAGCGTGTTCCAGGCGAGCCAATCATCAGCGCGCTGGTAGGAGCAGATGCGGTAATCCTGCTCGCCGAGGCGAAAAATCGTGCCGTCATCCATTACCTGACCGTTGTCGTCGCACCAGATTGCATAGCCGACCCGATTAACGCCGATTTTGCTGACATCCCGGGTGATCAGTCGATCGAGATAACGCTGCGCATCAGGTCCGGTCACGCGATATTTATTCATCGGTGACAGGTCGAACACGCCGGTGGTGCTGCGAATCGCGAAGTATTCCAGTTCCACATCAAAGTAGGCATTGGGCGTGGTGTAGCCCATCCAGTTTCCCCAGTCGTTGAGGTCGCACATCGCCTCGACTCGGGAATGGAAGGGAGTGGTGAGTAGCATGGTGTCTCGGCTGACGTCGCTCATCACAGTGCTCCTCGCTTGAGAATTTCCTTGGCGGCATTGCGACCCGGAAGGCCTTGCAATCCACCCCCGGGGTGAGCCCCTGCACCGCAGAGATAAAGCCCCTCAACCCCTGTCGCGTACTGTGTAGAGCCGGGGAAGGGTCGCATCATCAGTGCCTGGTCAATCGAGAGTTCGCCGTGATGCCAGCTACCGCCGGTCATGCCGTGGGAGGTCTCGAGATCTGATGGCACGACCAGTTCACTGGCCATAACTAACTCGCCAATGCCCGGGGCATAGGTCTCGAGTTCGCTGATCAATTGGTTCAGTAACTGCGGCTTACCCGACTCCCAACCTACGTCAGGCGCATAGGGTACGTAGTGCACGATGGCAGACAGAACATGCTGTCCGGCGGGAGCCAACGCCGGGTCTTCAATCGTGGGGATGCTGATATCAAAGGTATGCAGCGTGCTGAGCTCCCTATACTTCATCGGATTGAGGGCTCGCTCCATGCCATCCATCGATGGCGTAATAACCAGTCGCTGCGAGAGTTGCGCTTCCTCGAGCCCCTTGAACGCGGGTAGGGCGCTGAGGGCGAGGTGCAGTTTGGCGGTGCCACTGCGAGAGCGGTAATGCTCGACACGCTTGGCCATCCCGGTTTCCATCTGGTCGTAGCCGAGTAAGTCGCGGAAGGTGGTGGTGGGGTCTGCGCTGGAGATCACAATTTGCGCTGATACTGCTTCTCCGGAGTCGAGGGTGATGCCCGTCACACGGTCATCTGTCTTGGTAATCGCAGAGACGCGGCTGCCCAGTTTGAGCGTTGCGCCACATTTTTCGGCTGCGCCCGCCAGAGATTGTCCCAGCGCGCCCATACCGCCCATAACCTGGGTGGTGCCCGATTGCCCCAAATGTTCGCCAGTCGCTCGGTGAAGATAGCTATAGACGGTGTTAGGGGAGCGCGGGCCCATGTTGGTCCCAGTAACCGCGTCCAGAGCGATGGTGCTTTTCAGCGCCGAATGCGAGAAGTGTTCGTTCATGACGTCATAGATGTTGATCATGACTATGCGCATCAGATCGCGCAGCCGCTCGCGTCCCAGGAGCTTGAGCCCGAGGCCCAGCTTCATGAGCGTCAGGCGGTCCGTCCAGTTCTGCTCAACGAGCTTGGGCGGTCGACTGCGATATAACGTGGTCATCAGTTTGGCGAAACTGGTGACCATTTTTTTGAAGTCGCGGTAGGCCGCTTGGTCGGCGGAGTTTACGCCGGCACCACTAATGGTGTCGCCATCGATAATCAGGTGGTCGCTGTCAGGTTGCAACGAAATAGTGCGCTTAGGCAGCCCAAGCCGCAGGCCGTTACCCTTCAGGTCCAGCTCCTTCGCGATGCTGTCGTCAAATTGCGAGAGCCATTGCGCGCAGTCGGAGACGTGAAATCCGGCTGAGAATTCGCGCGTACTGGCGCAACCACCGGGGTCAGAGCGACCATCTACCACCAGTACGCGCTTACCTGCTTTCGCAAGGTATCCCGCGCAGACCAGTCCATTGTGTCCGGCTCCAATGATTACCGCGTCATAATCAGTCATCGGCGTAGCCTCCCGGCACAGTATTGGGTTTCTTCAGATCCGCCAAGATTTCCCGCGCGGCATTGGCGCCCGGCGCTGCCATTACGCCGCCTCCCGGGTGCGTGCCGGAGCTACACATATACATGCCTTTGATTGGTGACCGGTACTGTGCATAACCCGGGAAGGGCCGGTTGAAGAGCAGCTGATCGAAGGTCAGCTCGCCCATAAAGATGTTGCCTTCCGTCAAACCGACCTCGGCCTCGATTTCCCGGGGCGTGCGCGTTTCGCAGTGCAAAATCAGGTCGCGGAAGTTAGGGCTGTAATTGGAAATCTGATCAATGACGGACTTCTCGAAGCCGTCCTTGTCCTCATCCGTCCACTCGCGCCCCTCGACTTTTGGCGGCGCGTACTGCACGAAAACAGACATCATGTGTTTACCGGGCGGCGCCATCGTGGGATCTGTCAGCGAGGGAATCATCATGTCGAGGTAGGGGTCTTTAGACCAGGTGCCCGCTTTCCAGTCGTCGTAGGCGCGCTCTTGTCGTTCCAGTGAGTCACTGAAGTGCAAGTCGCCAGCCATCAAGCGATTGCGGGGGTCGAGTCCGTTGAAGATGGGGAGACCGTCCAGCGCGATGTTGAGTTTTCCTGAGGAGCCGCGGATTTTGAAGTTACGCGCTTTTTTCAACACGTCCTTGGGCAGATCAGATGGGTTGGTGATATCCAGGAAGGTGCGTTTCGGATCTAGGTTCGAAACGACAATCGGTGCGCGATATTCCGTGCCATCTTTAAGTGCGACACCGGCTGCGCGGCCGTTCTTGACGATGATTTCGTCGACGTTGGCGTCGCAGATAATTTCCCCGCCGTAAGATTGGAAGGCTTTTGAGAGAGCGTCAGCAATGGCCCCCATGCCACCCCGCGCGAAGCCCCAGGCGCCAACGTTACCGTCTACATCACCCATGTAGTGATGAAGCAGTACGTAGGCGGTACCAGGCGAGTAAACGCCCAATGCGGTGCCAATAATGCCGCTGCCCGCCATATGGGCCTTGATAACATCGGTCTCGAAGTATTCGTTTAGGTAGTCACCGACGCTAGCCGTCCAGAACTTAATGGTATCGAGCAGCTTTTCCTCGCCGAGATCCATAAAGGAGCGCGCGAACTCGAGCAGATCGCGTAGATCTCGTGGTTTCATCGAGGTGGGATCTGGCGGTGTTCTCAGTAGGTAGGGCCTGATCAGCTTGGTCTGCAAGCTTGTGTCGGCCGCGTAGCGGTCATACGCGTTCGCATCGCGCTTGGAGTGCCGTGCAATTTCGCGGTAGTGCCGATCATGGTCGCTGTAGTTACCAAAGTAGTCACCGTTGCGCATGAAAGTCGCGCCGCCACCAAATGACACGACCTGCAAACCGTGGCGGGGTAGCTCCAAATCCCGCGTGATTTCCGGGCGAAGCAGACTGGATACATAGGAGCAGTTGGAATACCACCAACCCTTGTGCAGCTCACGGCTGACGGTGGCGCCCCCAATGTAGGGGTTGCGCTCCAGCACGGCGACTTTCAGCCCTGCTTTGGCGAGATAAGCCCCATTGGTGAGGCCATTGTGGCCTGCGCCAATGACGATCGCATCGTATTGGTTCACTGCACTCTCCGGTGAGCTACATCGAGCCGAAATAGTGCCACGGCGGCATGAAAGCGTCCACCCAGAATGAATGAATATTCATTCTTCATTGAGACTTTGGCCTGAAGTCCCTAGACTCGAGGAACCCGTTTTACGAGACGCCCCATGACAGAAGCATCCAGCGCGACGCCAGAAGTGCTCGCCGATGCCCAGACAAAGCGCCGACAGATTCTGCCCAAGGCAGAGCGCCGGCAGCAGCTGATCGACGCGACTATTCGGTGTATCGCACAGCATGGCTTGTCTGCGGTCACCATGCAGATGGTGACGCGCGACGCTGGTCTCAGTGTTGGTATCGCCAATCTGCATTTCGAGAGCAAAGATAACTTGTTGAAAGAGACGCTCCGCTACGTGGCCGAGGAATATCACAACGGTCAGATCGACATTATGGAGGGCACTGAGATCCCCGATCTGGGCGAACGACTTGATGCCTTGCTCGATTTTCAGTTGGGGCGAGGTGTGACGCAGCGGCAGAAGATGTCGGTATGGTTTGCCTACTACGGGGAAGCGGGGGCACGACCGGTCTACCAAAAGATTGTGTCCACAGTGGATAAGCTGGCGGCGCAGAAACTCGAAACCTTGTTTGCCAGCATCATCAGCGACGGGGGCTATCAGGGTGTTGATGCCCGTGAGCTGGCAACAGGTTACTCAGCATTGATTGACGGCCTGCATTTGGGGCTATTGGTAACGCCACGGGAACTGAGTAAGCGTCGTGCCAGATCGGTTGCTAGAGATTTCCTGCGCCGTGCATTTCCCGACCATATTCGATAGTCCGCAGGCGTTTCGCTGTCTTTCGGGCGGAATTTTCTCAGCCATACGTCGCCATTGGCTGCTGTCGTTAGCAGAGGCTCATCGGGCATTCAGCCCGCGATGGCTTGCCTCGTTTTGTACAACTGGCGCTATCCCTCAATGGTCGAGTGATCGTTTACGACGCGTGGGGTTGCCGTGGTTTGCGTTAACGGCGAGTGCGGGTCACCGCTGAATGCGGGTTGGCGGGATGTAGTCAAAAATAAAGTTAATCCGCCCCTCGTCGCCTTTATTCATGACGCTGTGCTGTTTCTGGTTATTGATTTCGTAAACGTGACCAATCGGCATGCTTTGGGGTCGCCCATCGATCATGAAGCGCACTCTGGGGTTGGTATAAATCGGGATGTGAATCCGGTGACCAGAATGGAATGAAGGGTGTTTGTCAGTGTGGGGCTTGATGATGCCGCCCGCTTCCAATCTTGCTGCCATGGCGCGAATGATTGTCCCACCAGCCGGATAGTGATCAGCGAGAATCTTGTGCATGAGCGGAACGGCTTCCTCTGCCAGCAGATCCCAGCCTATGTCTTTCGACACCTCGATATTCGGCCAACCCTCGCCGTCAGTGAACACCATCACAATGGATTGCGTATGCTGATGCACCTCGTACTCATGCTGCCGAAACTGATTTCCCCACCACGCGTCCTCTGGTAGGCCCAAAATCTTGTCTTTGAGCGGGGCGATGTCATAAGCGCCCAGATCTTTAATGGGTACACCAATATCCAAGAGGCTGATCCGTTCGATTCCGGAGGGAGTTAAATGATGGCGAAGAGGGCGCGCAGGTTCAAGCCAGTGGCGCAGTCAGCGTTTTTTTACGATAACGCCCGCTTTCAGGACCACGGGTACGTCGCGCAGGGTTTCAGGGCGGGTGAGGGGGTCGTCTTGCACGGCAATGATATCGGCCATTCTGCCCGGTACGATGGCGCCTACGTCGTGGGCAAGGCCCATATGGTCAGCGGCGACCGAAGTTGCTGACCTAATCGCGTCCATGGGGGCCATGCCCCGCTCGATCATGGTGGCAAACTGCCAACCACCCATGTCGTGAGGGAGGACTGCGGCATCGGTCCCGTACAGTAGCGTGACGCCCGCCTGATACGCTTTTTCAAAGACGATGCGTTGTGCCTCGGTGGTGTCGGTGTTGCGCTGCAGGAACACGTCAGGGTAACCCTGCTCTCTGCCAATCGTATCGGTGTAGGTGCCGTTGTAGACATCCATTGAGAACGCCACCCCGCGCTCCGCGGCCAGAGCAATGGTGCTGTCTTCTAGCAGTGATGCGTGCTCGAGCGAGTCAACGCCTGCCAGAATGGCATCCTGTCCGGATTGATCGCTATGCACGTGCGCCGTGACTTTTTTGCCGTAGCGCCTCGCGACAGCGACTACTGCCTCGATATCGGCCTGAGTCATCTCAGGGGCACCGGGGTCGGTGCCCACCGAAAATACCGCACCAGACGCAATCACTTTGAGAAAGTCCGCGCCGGCTGCAAAGGCTGCCTCAGCCCGCGCAGCGAATTCTTCGGGCGTACTGGCGATCCCTTGCTGTGATTCTAGGGGGATGTCCTCAGGCGGAATTTCGGGGAAGGTCAGATCGCCACCACCACCCGGGATAGTCAGATAGGGGCCCGCCGTTTGGATGCGGGGCCCGGCTGCGTCGCCGCGCTCGATGAGCGCACGCGCCTTGTATACCGCATCGGGGAACCAGGCGCCGACATGACGGACCGTGGTGAAGCCCGTTAGGAGCGTGGTCTCGGCATTGTCCAGAATGAGTTGTAAGGTTTCTTCTGCCGTGCGGGTCGCATAAACGCTGTAGTCCACGGAGTCTTCCGGGTTGCCGTCGAAGTGCACATGGGTATTGATGAGCCCGGGCAGGCAGGTCATGTCAGACAAATCGATGACGGTAGCGTCACCACTCTGTGGCGATAATTCAGAGGTCGGCCCGACCGACACAATCCGTCCTGAATGAATCGAAATCGATTGATGAGGCTGTGGTCTGTCAGCTAGGCCGTCAATCAGTATCCCGCAGTGGACGATCGTGTCGACGTTCGGCGTGGCGGTTGATGGCGCAGTTGCCGTTGTCTTTGCTGGATCGGCGCAGCTGCCAAGCAGAGCCGTGAGCAGCAAGCCACCCAAGGAAAAGAGCAGGTGGATCCAATGCAAACCGGCGTCAGGCCGTTTCCTCATAGGTAGCGGATTAGATGGTTTGGCGACCATATTTCAAGTAGATGAGGGTGTAGATCAACAATGCGCCTGCCGAGGCTATGGCGCACAGGATAAAGACGCCATCGAAGCCCCAGCCCAAGTCCAGCATAATCGAGGCCGCAAATGGCCCCACGGTTTGGCCCAGCCCCTGAGCGCCAGGGATGAACGCGGCCGCACTGCCAGAGCGATCCGCTACTGATACGCCGCCCATCTGGTAGACGTCGATAAAGATCCACAGAAAGTTGAACATCGCCACGCTGAAGACGAACAGCGCGGCGGTGAAGTTGAACGCGAGCAGACCGACGGCGAGGACCATCAAGAAGAATGTCAGCAGGAGCGGCCGGTCGTAGTCGAACTTCTTTAATATCCACATGGCGGTAAAGCAGCCGCCGAAGGACAGTAATACGCACCAAGCGATCACCTGTGCCGCCCAATCGCCATCTAGTCCGGCCGCTTCGGCGGCCAGCTCAATATTGGACCAATACGCGCCGATATTGATGTAGGCGACAACAATCGCGCCAATACCCACCCAGGCCAGCAGCGTCGGCCGTTGCGTGCTGGGAGCGGCGGGTTCAGGGGCTGATGTGGGCGCACCCGCGGTTGGGATGAGTCTGACGAAGGGCAGCGTGACCACATACGTGGCAATGAAGAATAG
>Ga0213860_10000308_pt1 | contig 19410 bp, 10 predicted proteins | sample PICome_3_FD_160118 | JGI IMG/M metagenome (GOLD analysis project Ga0213860, IMG submission 160118) | Coastal seawater microbial communities near Pivers Island, North Carolina, United States - PICO550 | ecosystem: Environmental > Aquatic > Marine > Coastal | place: USA: North Carolina...
GAAACCAAAATCGCTATCGTCCAGACCAATAGTAGAAAGTGGTGATGGATTGGTTGTTATTTGTTCGATAGTAACATCGGAATCTGCAAACCCTTCTCCTTTGAGACCAAGGTTTGTTTGTGCTGTACGAATAATTGAGCTTTGAGTAATAGAGCCATAGAAATTTATTTTCATTTCAAAATCTAAAGTATAGATAATGGTTCTTCTTTGCTCTAAGCCAGATTCGAAGTCATCTGAAAATCCTACACCTTGAATAACAATAGGAACATCTTCCTTTAAAGAAGGATATTCAGTAGCAAAAGGTTTGATTGTCAAAGCGTACTGTGGATTAAATGTAGGAAGAATTTGCTCAACAATTTGTAGCGCATCATCTTGTGACTTCGCGTATACATTCAATTGGAAATTAATTGTGTATGGTACTGGTGTAAAAAACTTTTGTCTTTTAGTATTATCATCACCAGAAGTTTTAAATGCCGAAACCTTTTGAAGCTGACGAGTTGCGTCATAGTTTAAAGATGTAATTTCAAAGGACATCCTCGGTAGCTTCATTGCTACACGTGTATCTTCAACTAAGTCAGGATTTTCTCTGATTCTCTCTAAGAATTTTTCTTTTGGTGCATAAGACAAAGGTACTTTGACCTGACTAATGATTCCACCAGCAGAGTTTGCACGAAGCACGTAGATATTATTAAAGAGTGTGCCAAACATGGCAACACACTTACGTACTTTCTTATGATAAAAGTGACCACCAAACATTAGCTAGGATCTCCAAACGGATTGTTTTCTGTAAAGTCTAAGAAGTTAGCACCAACTGTCTGGAAGTCTGCGTTTTGTTCATTCTCAGAAATTTTATTATCTTCTGCGATAGCAGATACAGTATAGTTTGAATCCAATCGATAGTCACCAGAAAGAACAATCGTTCCTGTAGTAAATGTATGATACTTACCATCACTTGCACCGACGTGAATCAGATGCAGTTTGTTATCAGAATCAGACCACTTAGATACTTCACCGGCCATTAACGTGCCATCGGTCAAAGTTTGTGTAGCAGTTTGACCAATCTCAATCGTCTGGCTATCAGAGTCAAGAGTTAAGATATATGTGTAAGCGTAATCTCTTTCAATATCATCAATAACTTCAACACCGGTATCCAAGTCTTCATCATTGTATTCGAACAATGTAGCTCTGAGCTTATAGGTTGGAAGATTGCTTAATTGATAAAAAGGCTGCTCATGCTCAACATGACTAATTTGGAAAAGAGAATTGGAAAGAGGCAGGTAAATTAGGTCACCTTCTCTTGGTCTATCACCTTCAATCTCGTTATCATATCTCTTTACGGTTTGCTCCCATCTACGACGAGATACTACAAAGGTAGCCTCATCTCTAATCTCTACACCAAACTTAGTAAATAGATCTCCTTCGCCTTCAAATCCTTCGGCGTTTTCGATATACATTTCGATTTTATGAGATGAGTTAAACCTTGAAGGAACATCATGACCAAAGATTTTATCTTCACCAACCAAATCTCTTGGCAGATAATAGACATCCTGTCCATAGATCTTAAGAGATTCTATGATGATGTCTTCGTATAAATTCTGTTCCGAACGTACCTTGTCGGAAAAATATAAATTACGCATATCAACCTATGAAGAAATCAGGTGGTAATTCGTGTTCCATTCTAATACGTTCTCTTAATGCTTCGATCTCGCCAGTCGCGTCATCATAAATTTGTCTGCCATTTAGAATAACACCACCCGGCAATTGCATTCCTTCGAACTTAATTAAATTCATGCCCCACTGTTGTTTGAACAAAGCGGTAGTGTAATCTTTGAGCCAGATGTCGTTGAACACCGCAGTATGAGTTGCAGGATCTACGATCTTATATGCTTCGTAAATAATATACTCGCCTTCTTTAGCATCACCATCTTCAAAATCACCAAACAGGTATAATCTATTTTGCTTTCTAGAATATTCTGTTTGTGGATATCCATTTAATTTCATATCCAGCAATGACAGATATTGCTGTAATTGTTCGTAGTATGCTAAGTCACCAGCAAAATTTTGCATGTCAGCAATGTCATTTAACATTAGCTGATATTTAATATCAAAGAAATTAAAAGAATTATTAAAGGAACTAGCAATAGCAAACAATCGAGTCACGAACAAGACATCACTAGCAACGGAAACGTATCCATTTGATACGTCAGTCGCAGTTAACTGGTGTGCCACATAAGTTCTAAACGTGGCATCACTGTTATATTCTTGCCAATATTGAATTGCTTCATCGAGACGATCTTCGATTTGATCTTCATCAATATTGATTTCAATAACCGGATCACCGAGCTTTCTTTTGCAGTAATCGATTAATGTTGCCCTAGAGCTTGGATTTGCCATAATAGTCCCCTTTAACGACTATTTATATTAGAATTCTATAGTCCCTGTGCCGGCAGTAAAAGTATAAATGTGCTTTCCTGGTCTTGATGTAGAATCAACAGTGTATGTTAATCCTGTACTAATAGTAACTTGAGTTCCAATTATCTCACTATCAACAGCAAGAATAACAACTCCAGATCCGCCGTTTCCTCCTCTAGTGACATTATTTGAACCACATGTTTCATCACCTCCACCGCCTCCACCACCAGTGTTTGCGGTACCTTCGCGATTTGTTAGAGCACCACCGCGATTTGTTGTAGTGCCTCCATTATCAACACCGGCGCCTCCGCCGCCTGAACCACCCGGTCCACCGCCTACTGAATTACAGTAAGCTCCGCCACCTCCTCCACCAGCGTAATAAGTGGCAGTTCCTGTAATTGACGATTGACGTCCTGCGCCACCATCTCCACCAGGTCCTCTACTACCACCTTCAGCTCCCTGACCATCTCCTCCAGCACTACCAGCGCCTCCACCTCCACCACCTACATAGTTATTGTTAGATGAATTAGAGCCATCGCCTCCAGCGTTTTTATAACGATACGTATTATATCCACCGTCTCCATGATCACCAGCTGCTGCTCCAGAAGCTGTAGCTGTAGCTCCTGATCCTCCTCCGCCTCCTGAACCACCTGATGTCGCTGCACCGGTATTCTGATGTGCGCCGGCGCCACCACCTTTAGCTACAATAGAACCAAATTGAGAATCAGATCCATTATTACCAGCAGAAGTTTGTTCACCATCACCACCAGCACCGACAGTTACTGTATAGGTTGTATGTCCATATACTTTATAGGCTGCAGCAGATGTTAAATCTACCATTTCACCGGCGCCACCGCCGCCGGCTACTGATCCGCCACCGCCGCCACCGCCACCGATTACTAGTAGCTCAACTAAAGCACCGGTATGGCCTATTCCTCTTTGTATATTATACCAACCACCACCGTCAGATATGTACAGCTTGTCGCTGCTATCAACAAATGCAAATTCGCCAGAGGTGAGATTAGAAGTCGGTAACTGATTTTCAGTTGTAACCACTGTACTCGGTTTTTTTGTATTCGCTTTTCCTAAACGATTAACAACTATGTCTTTATAGTTAGCCATTATGCTTTTAATTCTGCAGTCGGAGGTGTAAATGAATTAGCATAAAAATTACTACCACTTCCTACTGATACTCTCAAATTGGAAATATAACCATACCAATCATCATCTGAATGATAAGTACCAATAGCTAGGTATTGTTTACCTGAATAATCATATGTATCTGCAATAGAATAAATCATTGAACCGTTAATGAACACATAGCTAGTTCCACCATTTCTTTGAACCACAAAATGGTACCATTTACCCATTACTGTATCTGTATCTGTAATATTTCTTTGACCATTATTTAAATAGGCTGCCCACTCATTACCGTTTGCAGCATTTCTATATTGCAATGAAATATTAGAACCGCTACTAGACCATCCATTAGTATTATCACTTATACTGAAAACGCCTCGACTATTTGCAGTGCCGCTGCTAGTGTCTCTATATGCCCACCCTTCAACGCAGAAATCGCTAGTTCCAATTGCTGATCCTAGATCAATAGTTAACCAGTCATCATTTCCATCAAAGTAAACAGATTTCATTCCGTCCGCAGGACCAAAATCAGAAGCTGAAGGGGTTCCATTTTTTGCTACACTTAACGAAGTACTACCAGCTCCATAAACAGCAGTAGTCTCAGAAGCAGCATAACAGGCTAGAGCTTTTGTTAAAGATCCAGATGTTAATGTTTCTGCAGTTGGAATGAATGGATATCTCGAAAGACCCTTCGTAAGTCGAATATCTTCCATATATCCATTCATATAGTCTGTTCTATCAACAGCGTTACCAATCATTATCTCTAAATCTGCCAAGGCCTGCGAACCAGTTGATTGACCTTGGTACTCGCCATCAATAAACATTGATCTTATGCCATAATTATTTGTAACAGCAATATGATGCCATGTGTTAGCTGTAAGTGATGAGCTAGCTGCAATACTTGATCCCGAATTACCGGTTAATCCATTTTGGAAGAAATTTACAATACCACTATTGTTCATATTAAGAGTCATTCTTCCTGCTGACGAAGAATTATATTGACTAAACATATCCATTCTATTGGTCACATTATTAGGTCTTACCCAAAATTCAATTGTCCAGTCATCTCTTTCATTACGTGGTACTTGCTCGGCTATAGTTATAGTGTCACCACTTCCATCAAACACAATTGATGACTCAGCGTTCTTTGTTTGAGCTGTAGATGACTTGGCATCTCCATTTAAAGTAGTTACACTAGATCTTCCGGCAGCATTGTAAATGTTAGGGCTACCTCTAAGTGTAAGTAATTTAGTATTTGTAATAGCTGTCAGTAGTGAAGTTGGCGGAGTAAAATCTGCAGTATAAACCGCTGTACCTTTTACATATCTGATGTCACTCAAATATCCTGTAAAATCGTCTGGAGCATATCCTCCATCATTGTATGTTCCAAGCCAAACAAGACGGTTTCCATCTGTATATGTGCTAGACCATGTCCCTTGACTTATGCCATTAATATAAAATGTGGTGGTGCCGTTGTTATCAACAATTGCAAAATGATGCCAATTATTAGCGACGACTGTAGCTGAAATCCGTGTCGATCCATTGACCCACCAGTTTAATGTAGTAGAATCTGAAAAATAAAAACTTTCTCTGTTATTAGTATCTATGTAAGATGACCAAATATGCTCGTTTCCAGCTGGGGCAGTAGCATAAAACCATCCTTCTATTGTAAAAGCTGTATTGTTTAAATTAAAATCTGCGCTGCTTGGTGTTTTTAAATAATCGCCGGTGCCATCAAAGTATACTGATGATCCATGTGAAGATGGACTATAAGAAGAATAATCATAAGGTCCAAATCTTTCAAGATATGCATTTCCTGCTACAGAAATAGAGTGAGAACTATTAGAGCCATCAACAATATATGGTAAACCATTACATGCAAGTAACTTTGTGTTACTACCCGTAGAAGCTAATGAAGAAGTCGGTGGTGTGAAGTCTGCAGTATATACAGCATCTCCTACAACGAATCTTGCATCTCTAATATATCCTTGGTATGGTTGTCCTCCACTTGCTGTAGCGCCTAGAGTAAGAGCGCTTGATGAATCAGTTATAGAACCACTATTTGTCATCGTTAAAGCAGATACACCATTTAAATATAATGTAAAAGTACTTCCATTTCTTACTAATGCTAAATGGGACCATTCATTTAAAGGAACCGTTGTGTTTGTGGAGATTGTATCTACATAGCCACCTATGTGAACTAAAAATCTAAGATATCTAGATGAATTATTAGATAGTTGAATAGCCCAAGCATAAGGGCTACTCCATTGACCGAAGATAAGTGGTTGGCTTGGAGAAGCGGTTGGATATATCCAACATTCTGCAGTAAAATTACTAGTTCCTAATGCAAAATCTGCGTGGTCAGCAATTGACAGAAAATCACCACTACCATCAAAGTAAGCACTGTAACCTCCAGGATGATATGGAGTATGTGCTTGAGCTACAGCGTTTCCATTTACAGTGATTGAATGATTGCTAGAAGATGCATCATTAATGGTTGTGTTAGTGCCATTGTTGGCAGATGCTTTTAAAAGCATAGTAGTGTAATTACTATTGGTGATGATAAATGTGATTGTGAAAGTAGAAATCGCAGACGCTACACTAATTCCATCAGAAGCTTTAAACGTAATAGTGCCCGATCTCGATACTCCTACAGAATCTGCGGAGAATGGAGTAACTGTGAAGACAGAAGAATCCTGAGACACTGTTGCAATACTATCAAATCCAACATTAGTGGTCGCAGAAAATGTAACAGGAAATCCTTCAGGATCAGTAGCCGCTAAAGTGATAACAGTTGTAGTAACACCATCATCTGCTAATACGTATGAAGCATCTGGACTCGTTGTAAACGTAGGTGAATTTTGAATCAAAGCAACTTGATACCAAGCCGACCCTTCCCAAATATACAATCTGTCTGTAGACGAATCGCCGACTACAAGAGCTTGCTCACCAAGCACGTTACCAGATGTTGGTAAAGATCCTATGCTATCATAATTTGTGGCAACTACTCTAGCAACATTCGCTGCTGTAGCGACAGCTTGTTTGATTGACGAATACGTCGCCATATTATCTCTCCATCAAGATCCAGCCTTGGGCTGTATTATAGTACACTAATCCGATAGCAGCTCTGTTAATATCCAATGTCAAATCAGAGTCAGCACCGTTAATTTTACTTCCATTTCTACCAATTGTAATATTATTTGTAGCTGCATTACCAGTCGCATCAATCACTCTAACTTCACTTCCCATATCTGGAGATGCTGGAAGTGTAACAGTGACCACACCCGAAGAGCAATCAATAAACAGTTTTTCACCAGCAGACGCTGTGGCTGCTGTAGATCTTTCTGTCCATGTTGCAACTGTCGAAGAACTAGTTGTTCCGTAACCATACTTTGAAATCGTAAGAGTGTTACCAGAATCAGCAGCTTCTGCAAGGACAACAGATGATCCATTGCTTGCTGTGTAGTCAGCCTCTCTGAGTAGAATACCATTCAAGAAGACTTGAATGTAACCAGACTGATAAGCGAGGGTAGTGCCACTATTGTCAGCTCCAGTGAATGTTGTCTGACCAGAATCTGCAGTAAATTCATAATTTTTATTAATCAAATTAGAAGATACTCTGACATCACTAAAGTCATGAATCTGGATGATGTCTGCAGAATCAGCAGCATCAGTTAATGTCAGAACAGAACTACTCGTTCTTGTGTAGTCATCGCTATCTTTAAGCAGAATACCATTCAAGTATACTTGAGCTCGTGATGTATACTGAAGAGAAGTACCTTCTTCACTAGCACCAGTAAACGCTGTCTGACCAGATGTGGCGGTGTAAGTGAAAGCAGAAAACGCAGTTTCTCTTGCAGCACCAGTAGTGTTATAACCAGTAATTTGAATATTATCACCGGCAGAAGCGGCAGATACTAATGTAACCAAGCTTCCGCTGGTTGCAGTGTAGTCATCTGAATCAACGAGCAGAATACCGTTAAGGAAAACACTAACATTATCCGGAGTATAAGTCAGTGTTTTATTATTGTTATCGGTACCACTGAAAGCAGTCTGAGCGTTTGAAGCTGTGTAACTAAAGATATCTGCTGCTAGTGAAACTGCAGTGGTTGAACTCTGCCGCGCCTGAACATACGATGAATCGATTAATGCGATAACTGCTGCAGAATCTGTTCCACCACTACTAGCAACAGTGCCTGGCTCCCAATACTGATTGGCACTATCCCACACTAAAGCTTGACCATTCGTTGGTGTAGCACTATCTACATTTGAAAGATCACTTAATTGTATAGTGCTTCCAATAACAGTATTAAGAATTGAACCTTCAAGAACTTCAATTTCAAAGTAAGTATTATTGTTCGCATTAATAGTTCCAGCATCAGTACCGTATGCATGCAGCTCAAAATAATCACCTTGAGAAACATCAACAATTGATGTATATGCGACAGTATCATCTCCGCCGGCTGTGTCTGTGTCGTTTATAGCAGTTTTTGTATTTTGCTGAACACCGCTAGAATTGTAATGATAAATTTGTGCAATAGCCTGACCAGCAATGTCAGATGTAGCGAGGCCGGCCATTACTTTAACTTTTGCAACACCGGCAGGAATGACTAGTCTAGCATTTCCAGTATCGCTGAGAACATTTCCAGTAGATGTATCAACATCTCTTGTTGTAAGATTATCTACTTTTTGCCAAGACGCTGCAGAAAGCGATTCATTACTCGTCATTGAAAGTCGAGCATGCTTCACGTCAGGAGTAAATGTTAATGTTGCCGCACTTCCAATTTTAGAATTAATATGCGCAGAATCGATTAACGCGAGCACTGCAGCCGAATCTGTACCGCCCGTCGCGCCACCCGCGCGCGCCGCAACATAAGCACTATCGACAATCGATGTTACAATCGATGAATCTAATCCACCTTGATTGATAATAGTAATAATATCGTTTGAATCAGCACCGGTGCCTAAGACAATTGCATCACCACTCGTAGATGTATAGTCTGCAGAATCTCGAAGCAAGATACCGTTAAGGTATACAGCAGCTCGAGCAGGAGTGTATGAAAGAGTTTCACCATCATCATCTGCACCAGTAAATGATGTTTGACCATTAGTAGCTGTGTAATGGAAGAAGTCTGCACGTGAAATACCGCTACCGCCAGCACCACCGCTTCCACCAGTAATGGTAATCGTCTTAGTAGCACCAGTTCCAGAAGCAGTTACATTACTACCTACAAAATTCAGTGTGGTAGCAGACGTAGCAAGAGATACACCTTCTTCTTGGACTGTAATAGCTCCGCCAGACTGTCTTAGTTGTACATAAGCAGAATCAACAGTAGCACTAATGAGAGAGATAGTCGCAGCCGAATCCGTTCCGGCTGTTACTCTCGCTTGAACATAAGCAGAATCAACAAGGACAGTTGTATAAGTCGAGTCAAGATAATTAGCATCATTAGTAAACATACTAATGTTACCGGACTTGTTAGTTAAAGTCTCGGTAGAACTAGCAGTGATATATCCTGCACCGTTTGTCAGCGTGTTGTTATTTGTAGGAATTTCGCTTGTTAATGCAAGTGTACCAGATGAGGTTGGAAGAACAACATCAGGGTTTCCACTATAGTTGGCATGTGCGGGTGACTTAAGTCTTACTCTGTGAGCGTTATTAGTTTCGCAATAGAAATCTACATAAGCAACACTACCTGTGCCTGTTCTAATAGTAATAGCACCGTCATCGATCTTAACACCACCAGTAGAACCATTTCCACCAAAAACGGCAGAGTCAGTAGTAGAGATTGCACCGGCCGCAGTTAGTCTTCCAACACCAGAAACATCATTGCCACCCATGGCAAGATCTTTATTGAAGTTCCAAGCATCGGTAGTAGATTTATAGAATAATTGCGCATTCGCACCGGCCACTGTGATACCACCGGAATCCGCAGCATTAGCATCAGCTGCGCCATCGGCCAATACAATATTCTTATCATCGACAGTTAAGGTAGAAGAATTAATTGTAGTGGTTGTGCCGTTAACCATCAGGTTACCAGACACATACAATCCACCAAATGTTACGCTGTCAGTTGTTCCAACAGCCTGACCAATCGCGATCGCGCCGGTACCACTCGTATAGGTTACACCTGTTCCGCCAGAAAAATGTGCTCTGACTTCTGCGGCTGAAGGACCGGTGTACGTTAAAACGCCGGTACTATTATTATAAGCAAGGCTACCATCTCCACCAGCATCAGTTACAGAAATCAGTTCTCTAGCTTCTGCCGAATCGACAAAACTTGTCCCTAAAGTAGGAATAGTTGGAGTGTTAGTAAAGTTATTATAATTTAAGTAATGGCTTCCAGCCTGACCACCTAATGTATCAGCATCGATTGTTAGGTTGTTGATAAATGTAGCATTGACTCGAGTGTCAATTAATGTGTTAACACCGGCCGAATCAGGAAAATCAGCAGTAGTTTGTAAATAAGTGGATGCAGCTTGACCACCTAACGTATCTGCATCAATTGTTAAAGCATTAATAAAAGAAGCGTTAACTCTGGTGTCAATTAATGTGTTGACACCTGCTGAATCAGGAAAGTCTGCGGTAGTCGTAAGAGGAGAACGAGCTTGAACGTATGCAGAGTCAATCAGCGCAAGAGTTGCTGCCGAATCAACTGATCCTTGAATTTCAATACCACCGGCAGTCGACCCATCACCAACAAACAATTTTTTGGTGTCAGTGGTAAATACTGGTTCGGCTACACTTGGAGTGATAGTTAACCTATCGGAATCCGGGCCTCTTCTAAACTGTAATGGCATTGTTTTACCTCAAATCTTTCCTCTATTTATATGGCACCCATATCCAGTGTAAAACCAACTGGAGCCGCGAATGTTCCGAAATCAAATACCTGATTTGCTGTGGCAGCAATTGTAATTCTTTTATCTGAAGTGTCTGGTGTTAATGTTACACCGCTTCCTGCTGCTAACTTAAACGTATCACCACCGGTGGTAGCATCGATAGATAAGCCACCAACAATTGCTACTGTTCCAAAGTTATTAACAAAGTCTCCAGAACGAATAGCAACATATGCCGAGTCGACAATTGTTGCGACATAGTCTTCTTTAATTAACTGTTGAACGAAAGCACTATCAACAATACCGGCGATCTGTGCAGAATCAGCAGGACTCGTAGTCACAGCCGAGATTGAAGCAATGCCAGCAGAATCGACAATTGTAGGGGTGTTAGTAAAATTGTTATAATTTAAATAGTAGGTACCGTCTTGTCCGTCAAGCGTTCCAGCATTGACATCGAGGTTATTGACATACGATTGATTGATCATCGCCGAAACAGCAGATGAGTCGACACCAATCGATGATGCGCTTAATCTTTTGATTGTTGTATCGGTATTCTTATAATACAAAACGCCATCAGCATAGTTGATGGCAATTTCGCCAAAGGCAAGGTCATTAGTTTGTGGCACACGGCCAGCAACTGCTGACTTTTTAAGTTTAATCGCAGTAGACATTTCGGTTCCTTAAAAAAGGTATTTGTTTAGAGTCGGAGAACTAAAAAGCCCTCCGACTATATTCTATATATTAGTACGTTCCACCATCTACGGTTGTAAGTGCAACATCGCCATTCGTAATCGTAAACTGACGAATTGATTGAGGATCAGACGCAGAGTCTGCAAAGGTGCTAAAGCTAGCAACACCTTTCGATGAAACGGTGGCATTTCTACCAGTGACAATCAGGTTTCCACTCGTAATATTGGTTTGAATACCTTGATCAAAGTCACCGAAGATATTAAAGGATTCACCAATCGTTGCAGCAATTCCGCTACCAGCACCATTCTGATCATCACCACTAGTAAGGGTGATATCGTTGGCACTAATGTTACCAGACGCTGCAGTAAAGTGAGTTGCATTAAATGATGCAATACCCTTTGTAGATCCATCAGCAGCAGCGTTTGTACCATTAATTGTTACTGTTGATCCAGTAGCAGTAGTGGCCATTCCAGTGCCACCAGCAATCGTAAGTGTTTCGCCAAGTGTAGCAGCTGCGGTGCCCGATCCGGATCCGAAGGTGATATCCTTTGAACTTACAGCGCCACTCGATACAGTAAAGTTGGCGGTAGCAAAGCTAGCCACACCTTTGTTACTAACTGTGGCATCTTCGGCAGCAATAGTAAGAGTACCAGCGCCGTCATCGTAAGTTGTAGTAATACCTTCACCATCAGTGATAAGAGCATTAACACGATCGTCAACTCTTTCATCGGTGTAGTAGAGGTTTGTACCTTCTGTCAGATCACTGGTTGTTTTTTGTGCAAAGTCAGAATCAAATCCAGCATAACCACCGGTGAACGCATCAGCAGTTAGAGTTCCGACATGAAGGTCAGCAAGAGTAAAGCCAGGACCAGTGACGTCAACTACGTTAGTTGCACTGTCAAGAGTTCCACTGTCATTGTACAGACCGGTAAAGAGCTTATAAACACCGTCAGAAGCATCTCTGAAAAGACCAGTACGTTCGATACGGGATTGACCAGTGTCATAGTATTTACCAATGAAACCAATATCCAAGGCATCTTCAGTAGTATTTGAATCAGCAAGGTTGAATAATGGATCGTTGGTTGTTACAGTCGCAGAGTTAATCGTGGTAGTCGTACCATGAACAGTGAGGTTACCATCGACTACCGCGTTACCATCAACTTGTAGATCGTTAAATGTAACGTCTGAAGTAGTTGCAACTGCCTGGCCAATGGAGATCGCACCGGTACCGGAGTTGTATGTTACACCAGTTCCACCAGAGAAGTGAGCTCTAACTTCAGCTGCACTCGGTCCAGTGTATGTGAATACACCAGTTGAGCTGTTATATGCTAGGGATCCGTCACCACCAGCATCGGTTACTGAAATTGCTCCACGAGCAGGCGATACAACTCGAGCATTAGTAAAGTAAAGATTACTTGCACCTTCCGGAACACTGTCTGTATCAAAGTCAATGGTTCCGCCAAGAGCAACTTCATTTCCAAGAATTGTAATGCTATTATTAGCAAGTTCACTATTACTGATTTCACCAGCAGCAAGAGTTACACTCTTACCGGAAAGATCAAGAGTACCAGCAAGTTCATCAGCGTTGACACCACCATTTTTGATAGTGACTACACCAGAATTTGTAGCAAAGTTATCGCTGCTGAATGATGCAACACCTTTATTCGATGTAGAAGCATCTTCACCAGAGAATGTGACCGTTCCACCAGATTGTGCAACGTCTAACCCTTCACCAGCTGCGAATGTTAATGTACCACCAAGTGCGATATCGCTAGGAGTAGAACCATCGGTAACAGTAAAGTCAGCATTAACAAGCTTGCTGTTTTCAATTGATCCTGCTAATTGATCGTTAGATACTCCACCATTCTTAATTGTTACCGCACCGCTTGTTACTCCAAAGTCAGCTGCAGCAAATGATGCCATACCAATTACTGTGGTAGAAGCTTTTCTTGCAGTCAGTGTAAGAGTATCGCCAGATTGCGAAGTTCTAATCGGTTCAGTTTGTGAAGCTGCGCCAGTCGAGCTAGCACCACTGATTGTGAAGGTGTCACCAAGATCGATAGCAGTTGATCCGGTATTGCCAGCCGCTGTGATTGTGCTATTAGCAAGTTTGCCATTCGCGATGGAACCAGCTAACTGATCGTTTGAAACACCGCCGGACGCGATTACAACTGCACCACTGGAGACTGTAAAGTCAGCCGCAGCAAACGATGCAACACCTTTGTTGGTATCGGTAGCGTCTTCGGCCGATACTACAAATCCTGAACCATTTACACCAGCAGAATCAATAGTAACATTAATTCCTTCACCGCCGGTGATATTAAGAGCAGAATCGGTAAGAGAAACATTACCTGATTTTGTATCACCTCTTAAGTTAAGGACCGTAGATACTGCAACATTGGAAGCAGAAGTGATTCGGCCTTGCGCATCAACTGTAATTTGAGGAACCGAAGATGCACCACCATATGTTCCGGCGCTTACGGCTGTATTATCAAGGTTGATAGTAACTGTGTCACCGGACACTGCAGAGGTAAGAGCGGTGCCACCAGCGACTGTTAATGTATCGCCGAGGTCTACAGCATTGGATCCACCATCACCGGCAACAGTGATTGTGCTATTTGTCAGTTTAGCATTTTCGATCGATCCAGCAAGATCACCATTCTCAATCGAAGCACCTTTGATAGTGACTGCACCGGAAGCTACAGTAAAGTGGTTAGTATCAAAGGACGCAATACCTTTGACCGATGTAGTAGCATCTTTGATAGATACCGCACCAGAAGTAACGTTAAACTGTGCATTTGCAAATGATGCAATACCTTTGTTTGTTGTCGAAGCATCTTCACCAGATACCACAAATCCAGAACCACCAACACCGGCTGAATCGATTTCAACGTTAATTCCTTCGCCACCGGTAATAGTTAAAGAGGAATCAAGAAGACTTACGTTTCCGGATTTTGTATCACCTGTTAAGTTAAGCTGTGATGCAACATCAACTGTAGCAGCTGCAGTTAATCGACCTTGTGCATCAACTGTAAAGGTTGGAATGGCTGTAGTAGATCCATAACTTCCGGCTGTAACCGAAGTATTATCTAGATCAATTGTAACCTGATTATCATCTCTACGTGTGCTGATAACATTTCCACCTAAGATGGAGAACGTGTCAGCATCAAGTTCGACCGTATCCGTTCCAGACGAATCAGCCTTGAATGTCATGGTTGCTGCGCCAGATACTAAATCAACATATGCTTTAGTAGCAGCGTCTTGAGCAGCAGTAGGATCACCCATTCCGGTAATCTTGTTAGTGCCCATCGCAATGGCACCAGACATGGTGCCACCAGCAAGATTTAATTTCAGCGCATCTGCAGCATCAACATAAGCTTTGCGAGTCGCGTCACCGGTATTAGAAGGCGCACCTAATCCTGTGACGAGATTGCCACCCATCGCCAGATCGCCAGACATTGTTCCGCCGGCATCGGCAACGAAAGCTCCGTCTACATATCCTTTAGTGGCTGCGTGGTGTGAGGCTGATGGCGTGGTTACATTTTTGATAACGGATGAGGAGGCATCAATATCACCGTTACCATTGGGGCTAAGAACCAGATCACCATCTGTATTTGTTGTTGAAAGAGTATTGCCGTTAAGATCTAAGTTGTCAACTATTAAGTTGTCAATCTTTTTATTAGCATCTACGATAATTGCTTTACTGGCTGTTAAAGTGCCGGCAATGGATGTCGCACCACCTAACAGATCGGTGAAATATTTACCACCAATCGCTACAACGTCGTTTGCGTTACCGCTTCCATCGACGCCACCAGCACCGATATATAATCTGTCGCCTCCATTTGATCCATTGTAGGTCAAATAGGAGTACGCCATTTCTCCTAACTTAAGAGTACCGGGAGCACCGGAGGTGCCTGATCTCTTAATCTTAATAATTGATGCCATTAGTAAAAGCCTCCATCTGAATTAATATCCGCGCCCACAATCTCATTTCTGGCTTGGAATGTATTTGTAGCAGAATCAAAGAGCAACATACCTTCTTCCTCTAATGTGGAAAGATCGACATCACTTAAATCACGAATTCTTAATGTACCAAATGATAAAGAACCGCTACCGTTTGTTTTAATTACCTCGTTATTATTTCCGTCCGCAGTAGGATACGTAAGTCCAGAAGCTTTAAATACTCCTGTAACGACCGCGGAATCTGCTACTTCAAGTCCAGACTGGACAACAAAGTTTTGTTTGACGGCCATCACAAACACCTACAAATTAAAAATATCTTACAGCTATTTATACATTTTCGATTATGCATCGATACTCATCCTTTTAGCTTTTATGCTTGTATTTGTATATGACGGTGATAAAGTAAACTTCACCGCGCTGTCGACAATAGAAGCATCAAATGTTCCTAAGGATGAATCTGTTTTGACAATAGCATATTCTGTTAAGAAAACATTTGTGTCATTGTGAGTTAAAAGGATTTCAGTTGAATGATATTTGCTATCTGAATCATGTTCCAACTGAACAATATACTTACATGTTCTAAACTCTGATGTTTGAAATGTGTCAACAATCTGTCCTGCTCCTGCAGAATCTAAATTGCTATCGACCTTATTAGCAATATTATGTTTTGGTGCAGCACCAATATCGCCAATGTAACGAGCACCAGTTACAAATATAACTTTAGAACCATCCATCACTGATGGTAAGTTAGTTCCAATAAAATTCAATACGCCAGATTGATAATCAAAAAACCATTCATCATTATTACCAGCGCCGGCAGCAAAAAGCTGTGTACCAGTCGATGCTGGATCACTTGCGCCAGATGTGTCGGCATGTACAACTAACTGATAAGTAGATCCAAACTCAGGAGAAATCCAATCTGTCAGGCCAGTCTTCCAAGTTCTATTTGCTGTAGCAGTTGCGTCTGCAGTTGTTTCCAATCCTGTATAACATTGTACCACACCAGATGTTGCTGCTGGTTTAACTGTTGGAATTCTACCAGCATCACCGAGAATCTTATCTCCTCTAATTAACAGAGGGCTAGGAATCGATTCGTTAGTCGCGCCTTTAACCGAGTTGACATCGGTCTTAGTCGCACCAAAACCAACCTTTTTAAATAAGTAATCGACCTTTTGAGTATCTGTAATAGCCATGACTTCTCCTATGTAATACTCAAGCTAGTCACGCTTTGACCAGAAGTAAGTGCAATTCTGACCAAGGCAACATTGCCAGTCGCGTTAGTTAAGTTTTCAGTTCCAAGTGTCATGGTGAACGATCCGTTCAATGATGTGTTAGCTGCTATAACCTCACCAGCGTTTGAAGCGCATCCATTTGAGCCATTACCGCCGGATCCTGTATTAGCTCCAGGCACGCCAGAGCCACCATATACGCTGGAACAGTCGAGCCATCCATTGATTGAAGATGTGTTGTCAATGGTTGTGCCAGGTGCAGCAATCCAGACACCTGCAACTCCAGAAGATACCATATTGATGTTAAAGTTTGCAACGACTGCCCTCCTAAATGCAAATGTAAAATATTGAGTTCCAGTATCACCGCTTCTGTTTGGACCGGCTGGTAAGAACCCTGTTGAATAATTAGTCACGTCATGTTTAATTGCACCAAGTCTGACAGTGGCTTCTTTCGTACCAGCCACGCCAGGATCAGATGCTTCAGAGTATGGAGCATTTGTATAGAAATTAGTTGAGGATGTAAAGCTTGGATTATTTGTTGTTTCAGATTTAAAATCTGTAATACGTACACCATCATCATCAAATGTAGAACCAAGAGCATCAGCAACAGCAATTGCAATCTCGCTAATACCAGATTGAGCAGCAGTATGTACTTGAATTTTTTCTGTCAGGTTTCCGGAAGATCCGACACCATTCACGTTTCTTGCTCTAATACTTAGAGCTTCGACAGTACGTACACTTGATGTTGTGATAGGAACAGTCAGATCACCAATCGCATATGCAGAGCTAGTACCCACATTAACCGTAGGTATTCCACTAGAAAGCATGGTGCTAGACCCATCGATGTTTGCATAAGTATAGCTTTGTGTAGAAACAGCGGATTGGCTCGTTCCTTCATAATTAGTACCAGACAAGACTTCCACAATATTGCTTTGATTAGTATATGTCTGTCCGGTCAAGTTTGTAATCGTGGCACCGGCAAGTGTAAGCGAAGGTGAACCAGAATTATAATATGGAATACCTGAGATATATCTAAATGTACCGGCCGTGGTTTGTGTCAAGGTGCCAGCCGCAGATACAGCAGGCGTAGAAGTCAAATCATCTCTAACAAATTCAAGAGTATTTGTAGCGCTTCCACCATGCGTCATTTGCCAGCTGTTAACACCGACTGTTGCGGCTTTATTAATCTTTGCTTTGTAACCTTTATACAGACCAGGATGATAGATTGAATTATTAAATGATGTGGACGAACCAGCAGCATTCAGTAAGTTATAGTCTTGCTCATCTGTAACTTGAATAGCACTATTGCTTCCTGTGTTGTCTGCGTTTGTCATAGTAATGGTACCATCCGCAGCACCATTAATAAGTGCAATCAGGTCACCAGAATCAGCATTATATGTAAATGATGATAGAGTATTAGTGGATAATGTAGAAGATGAAGTTGTTCTTGTTACATTTGAACCAGCCGATAATGATGAACCACCACTAACGTTATCAGTAAATCCAGATGCGAGTTGAGGCGAAGTTCCGGAAGAAGAGAAACCAAGCGACAATGTTTTAGTTGCTAGTAAGTTTGGTGCAGCAATATTAGGATCATAAACTTTAAGTGACAAAGTTCCGGAGCGTGGAATGACAGAAGGATCTGCTGTTGTATGGCTGTCCAACGTCAACGTTAATGTGTCTAATCCTGTGCCGCTTGCAGTTCCGGCACCCCAGGTATGCGCTAACCTAGTTCCTAATACACCACCACTTGCACTATCACCGGTGATTGTATCATTAGTTGAACCATCGCCCCAGTTCATAGTATAGATGACATCTGCCATTGTTGTGTTAGTGGTTGTATTCTTCATATGCAGGCTTTGACCCTGAATCACATATCTTTCATTGCCGGTTAGTGCAACTCCGCCGGATGAATTTCTATATAATTCAAATCCCATCACAGGATCTGCAGTAAACACAATAATAAAGTTATTTCGTGTGAGACTTGCTTCTGATCCGGATCCTACAGCATTTGTATTAAATGCTCTGACTGTAACATCATAAGGAGAACCAGCGTTTGACGTATAAGTATGTGAAGGTGTAGTATCAAGTGTTGCACTATCTACGCTTCCATCACCCCATGTAATGTCAAATCGATTAGGATTACCAACTACAGTAAGAGCCAAAGTTGTTGTCATTCCTTCACCACCGGATGTCGGCGAACCAGTAAATGTTACACTTTGAACAAAGTTATCATTAGCTAAATTAAATAGCGCTTCATTAATAAGATCGATGCCATCAGCTATTTTAGTAGTACTAGTTAATGGTACAAACCCGTCACCATATGATCCGTCAGTCGGTGATCCAATATTTGCATCTGCCACACGAGCTTGAACGTAAGCAGAATCAATGAGAGCAATTGCTTCGGCTGAATCTAATTTTGAATTGGCCAAATCAGTTAATGTACTGAAAGCATTCGAATCATCATTCAAAGCTGCAGCTAATTCGTTGAGTGTATTAAGCTGTTCTGGTGCTGCATCAATTAATGCATTAATGGCAGAATCGATTGATGGCTGTACTAAAGTAACAACGTTAGCTGAGTCTAAGTTGAATGCAACTGATTTAGCACTAGAAGAATCTACTGCGCCATCAGCTGTCACGGGAGAAACAGCAATACCACCAGCGCCGTCATCAGACAATGCAATACTTCCTAAGAACACAGTTTGTCCAGAAATATATAGTGCTCTAAACTTTTTATCAAATGCGCCTAAATCATACTGCTGATCAGCAGACGGAATAAAATGACCGCCTACTTTACCAGATCCTAGTAACTTAGTACCGGATGCGCTGTCAGCAATATTTTGAAATGTTAATCCTTGAACAAATGAGGAGTCAACTATCTGAACGACTTCAGCAGAATCTAGAGTAAATGCTCTGATCTGTGCAGAATCTAAAACGTTTGGAGTATTTGTAAAGTTAGTGTAGTCTAAATAGAAAGAAGCCGAGTCGCCATTTAATGTTTTAGCATTAAAGTTGGCACCATCAACTCGCTTAATAGGCGCGCCGATGCGAATCTCTTTGACAATGGTTTGACCATCAGAGACTTTGACTTGCGGATTCGCGGAAACCTTAACGTAGGTCTTATCTGACATTTACAATA
>Ga0213860_10000309_pt1 | contig 19339 bp, 33 predicted proteins | sample PICome_3_FD_160118 | JGI IMG/M metagenome (GOLD analysis project Ga0213860, IMG submission 160118) | Coastal seawater microbial communities near Pivers Island, North Carolina, United States - PICO550 | ecosystem: Environmental > Aquatic > Marine > Coastal | place: USA: North Carolina...
ATGTGTTGTCCATCTGAATCTTGTAACTGTGCTATACCAAATGCTAGTGTGCCTGCGTTAGGTTGGTTAACCCATTCAATCTTAGCACCGTGCATTTCCATCTTGTGTTCTTCTTCAAACTGTTTGATTGCTTCGTCACGTGCTTTTGCATCTTCGAACTGTCCTTGCGTAGCATCAGGAAATGCAACAACTTGAACTAATTCTGCTGTTTTACCGTTGGCGTTTTTGTAAGGATCACCAGCCAAACGACCAAACATGCCCTTTGCTTCTAGCATTGTTTTTCTTGGGGTTTTGAATTCAAAAAATCTCATATTACCTTAAACCTTATTGTATGTATTTATGCGATCTTAGGAAACAGCAAGTCAGTACAAAACTTATCAACATCTGCTTCATTAAGTCCTAGAGACTTCATAACACGTGGTGTGTGGGGATTCTGTTGCTGGTTATGGCAGTAGTAGTTTTGTGAACCAGCGGTTAAATCAACGTTCGCATTGCCTGTATATTCTGGTACGCTTTCAAACCATACCTTTAAATTGTTCAGTGCTAGATCTACTATTGCTGTCGCTTCTTCTTCCGTGTTAACATTACCTGCCGCTATCATGCTAGGCGAAAATATATTTTGTGCCCACTCGGGCAGTTCACGTTTTTTGCTAGGAATAAAATCAGCAACCTCATTTTGATACCATTGTAGTAACGGATGATCCTCTCCACCGCTACTAGCACTAAAATCATGAAATGCTCCGGTCATCTTGTTCTTGCCTGCGATAACATCAAAACCATATATGGGTGCATCGTTTGTTAGTACTGGAAAACAGCATACGTGCATCATCCATAGTCCTTTAGACTTACGTGCATCAACAACATCAATGTGTGCTCTACGAACATCGTTGTTTGCCCATACACGATTTATCCATCCGTTGTCTGGCTGATTGAATGCATCAAGTCCTTCTTCCTGTACTTCCTCAGCATAATTGTTGAACAAATCAATAATGTCATTCTGACACTCAATAAGTTTATTCCAAATTACACTCATGCTTCTAATTCCTCAAAAAGTTTTATGGCAAAATCAAAACACTTGTTAGCCTCATCTGCTAGAGAATCATCTAGTTTTTCTCTAACCATTGCAATTAATTCTTGTTTGTTTTCGAACTGGTACATTTTACCACTTCCTGGAATACGTTTTGCTATCATTGCACCGCCATACATATCCCCAAAGTGCCTAACATAAAGATGTGCTAGTAATCCTTTTTGATCAAGTGTTTGTACGTGTCTAACGTACTCCCAAGTGACTGGACATATTTCTTCGTTGGTGTTTCTTTTAATGTCGTATTCTTGTTCCAATTCCTTTAGGTCCATATCCATATAAGCACTTCTAAAGATGTCTTCGATACCCGGCATGTCTATTTGTGTTTCTAGTGCCGTGTATATGATGAATTGATTATGCAAATATCTATGGTACTCTTGAGGAGTCATCTTACCGCTCATTAATTTTTTGGCATAAGATTTACGTTCTGCATTTTGATGTTTTTCCCATGTCAATTCTTTTAAACTCATAATAACTCCTATATACAGTTAATTATCCAAGAGAAAAGGCCACAGTTTTAATCATGGCCTTTTTCATTTATTATTCTTTTTCGATTTTGATTTGAAGTGGGAAGCCGTGTGATCTTGAAGCGTTAGTTGCTTCGGTTCCTTTTTGTTCGGCGATCTCATAAGAGTAAACTCCTACTATCGCAGAACCTTCTTGATGTATCTTCATCGTTAGTTCTTGCGAAGATGACTCGCTGTGCTTGAAGATAGTTCTTAACAGTTCAACAACAAACTCCATTGGTGTTTGATTGTCGTTAAGAAAGATTACTTTGTATTTTTCAGGTTCTGAAACCTTCTTCTGAATTTTTTCGTCCAATTTTACGTCTGCTACACTCATGTTTTCTCCTAAAGTATTTAGTGTAGGGGTCGCCCCCTACACTATTTTCAGGTTATTTTACTTCGATTGATCTTGCTTTTTTAGCCTCTGGAATGATTCTTTCCAAAGAAACTCTTAGCAAGCCATCTTTAAGTTCTGCACCTTTTACTTCCACATCGTCGGCAATGGTAAATGATTTAGTAAACTGTCTTTTAGAAATTCCTCTATAGATAGTTCCATCTTTGCCATTGTTTTCTGTTGTTTCCTGTACAGACTTAACAGTAACAGTGCCATCTTCGTATGTAACGTTGATGTCGTCTTTACCAAACCCTGCAAGAGCCAACTCGATATCATAGGTATAGTCACCTGTTCTTACGATATTGTATGGAGGGTAGTTAGTATTAAATGTAGGTGCGTTAAAGAAGTCGTCTTCGAACATTCTTTCAAAACGATCAAATAACGGATCAAATCCTACAGTTACTGGTTTTAATTGATTGAAAATAGATAGATTGTGTTTGCTTGTCATTTTATATCTCCTTATTAAGCAAGTTATTATTACTGGACCCTTTTGGCGTCCAAACAATGTAGTTAGAACTGTTTCTTACTACACTATTATTTATACTACTATAATATTATATAGTAATTATCTGGCAAAAATCAACCAGTGATTTTACCAAATTCTTAAGATTCTTTTACTACGATGTCTAAAATACTGCGTGACCAGTTTTTAACAGCACCGTCCGGCCATCTAACAACAAGTGCAATAGGCGTTACGTTAATAACATCACACCATTGATCTTCACCCATTGGTAAATTTGGACTCTTAACCTTATCACCTATTCTAGCATCTCTTGGAGTTTCAGCCATATTAACCTCTCTTTTTATACAAAGTATTTATGCAAACACATCGTTAAATTGCTGTGTGCATCTTACAAATGTAGTACATTTACTTAGATGTTTTAGTCTTACTGCGCCAGCATAAGTACAAGTAGAACGCAACCCACCCAAGATATCTTGAATAGTACGAGCCACTTCTCCTCTGTAAGGCACAAGAACTTCTCTTCCTTCACTGCTTCTATACTCCTTAAGGCCTCCAAAGTGCTTGTCGTTCGCGGCCTTCGAACTCATTCCGTAGAATGTAACAAACTGTTTTTCTTCGTGAACATAATCAGTACAGTTTGCGTCCAATTCATTTGTTTTAAATGTTTTAGTAATTACCTCACCACCGCCTTCAGTGTGTCCGGCAAGCATACCTCCAAGCATGACAAAGTCTGCTCCTGCGGCAAAAGCCTTAGCAACGTCTCCAGGCGATACGCATCCTCCATCGGCAATAACGTGTCCTCCCAAACCATGGGCGGCGTCAGCACACTCGATGACTGCTGATAGTTGGGGGTATCCAACCCCAGTTTGAATCCTAGTAGTACACACGCTCCCGGGACCAATACCCACCTTAACAATATCCGCTCCACTTAATATTAACTCCTCTGTCATTTCGCCTGTTACTACATTTCCAGCGATGATTACAATGTGTTTGAATTGTGTTCTTAGTTTCTTGATGTATTGTGCAAAACGTTCTGAATAACCGTTTGCTACATCCACACAAACATATTTGATTTCAGGTGCTTGTTCGTACACCTGCATGAACTTGTTAAAATCACTGTCAGTGATACCCATGGAATATGCTACATGGTTACAACGTTCCTCACGCATCTTTTGATCTTCGCAATCAAAATATCCTATAAGTTCGTTAACTGTGTAAGTTTTAACTAGACAGGTAAACAAACCACCTTCTGCTAGTTTGTCTGCCATTTCAAATGTGCCAACACCGTCCATGTTGCTTGCCATAATAGGAATACCCCTGTAATTAGGATTACTTTCCGGACGTAGCATTTCCATGCTCATGTCAGTAGGCACATAATTACGGAAAGTGTAACTTCGTGTTAACTCCACTTCCTTACGGCTTCCCAATGTGGAACGCTTAGGACGGATTAGTACGTCCTTGTAGTCTAGTTTAATATCGCTTTCTAAACGCATTTTTACCTCTTAATATCCGAGCTTGTCGAAACGATCTCTAAGTTTCTTCTTGTATCTTGCGATACCGGCCTTCTTTGCCTTACGTTTTTTTTCGCTAGGCTTTTCGTAATATTGTCTATCACGTATTTCCTGCATAGTGCCGTCTGCTTGTAGCAGTTTTTTAAGTCTACGTAATGCTTTATTAACGTCACCGTTGCGAACTTCAACCTTAAGACCAGTTGGCTCTCTTGAAGAATTCCTATCGTAATTCCTTTTGAAATTCTTTTTATACAACATGTCCTCCTTTCTTTAATATGTCTAAATTATATATCTGTCTATCTGATATCAACTTATATGGAGTGGTTGTATCATTGGTAATGTAGTACACGTTAGGAAGAGATATCAAGTAACTTGTAAAATTTCTAGTTACTGGATAACACTTGTCTACATCTAGTATTACCTTACCAACCATGTTTGCAACAGATAGTAACCATTCGTAGTCTAAAACGTCTTCGTCGGTTAGTTTTTCAAACATGTATACATTTACAGACTCGTCTTGCTCTGCTAGTATCTCGTTAAATTCTCTTTTTAATTCCTGACCAGGATGTATGAGTAAAATGCTATTTGCTTTGTCAAATAGTTTATCGGGAGGAGTTATGATTTTAATTTTGGCTGTCATATATCAGTGTCGCTAATTCTTGTAAATCTTCTTTCTCAACTTCATCTACTTTTATAGCACCTTTTTGAAGATTTTGCAAGATCTTTATTAGATATTCTTTGCCATTTTTCTGTGCTAGAGTTTCCATGTGAGCGCCTCCACCTGCTTCGAGGTATCTGTATACCCTGTCCTTGGGTAGGAAACTGTCGTTACTCCTAATTCTTTGCCAAATGCTTTCTTTTGATTGTTCGCCGTTTTGTACGTAACCATCTACTGTTTTTTTACTTTTAGGATTTGATTTCCTCGTTTGTTTTTTTGGAGGTAGGTTTCTCTTTTTTTTTGAGGTTCAATAACCTCTGTTAGATCAGGCTTTAGTCTTCCTTCTTCCAAAGGTGGCCATTCGCCTTGTGTTTTCATTTCCTTAATGGTAGCATCTATTTCCTTGTAAGGTTGTTCCTTGGGTTCAGTTTCTAATGCTTCCTGTACACTAACCTTTTCCTTTTCAGCGGCTTTTTCTGCTTCTTCGATCATTGCGTTCCACTGATCCAATGGCATGATAGATTCAACTTCTTCCTTGTCAGTAAACGGAACTTCGTTTATGTTCTTATCGCTGTCTGTTGTAATAGGATCCTGTTCTTCCGATGACGCTACTTCTTTATTGTCATCATCTTGTACTTCATCTTGTTCCACTCGCTGATCATGTTCATTTGTGTCGGTAGTATCATCCTCTGGTACCACAGTTCCGTCATCTGGATCTGCATCAGGATCAGGGTCTTGTAAATCTCCACCATCGTCGTCTTCCTTGTTTGGCCCTCTTGGGTCTGTAGTTGGAGGAATCGCAGGAGGTAATTCTCCGCGATCCTCCCTTGCATAGACGAAACTGTACTGACTAGCAATCAGTAATAGTACCGCAAGTGGGTCGAACACGAAAATTATTACTATGATCACCCATCGTACTGCTTCTTCTAGCAAATCTCTGTCGGCCTCTTGGCCATATATGAACTCTGCGATATACTTAATAGGTCCTACTTCTGCTTCTAGTTTTCTGTATTCGCTTTCGAGATCGAATTTTTCATTGTTGAGTTTTTCAATTTCGCCATACGCCGACGATATTTTATTATTTTCCTGCTCAATAAGACTACCAATATCGACATCAGTGCCCTTTCCTAATTGCTCGCGAAGTTGATTGATCAACTTGTTACTTTGTGCTATTTGATCTTCAACTCCTTTTCTGAGTCTTTCTATTTCTGCACGTGCCGACTGTATAGTTGGATTGTCTTCTGAAATATTTTCTATCTTTTTAACTAGTTCGTCACGTCTTTCTCTGTTTGCATCACGCCATTTATCCACGGCGTTTGATGTTCGCCAACCCCAATTACCATCTGGAGTGGTTCCGACCAAGCCTTGTACCCTTTTAATGTTATCTTTGCCGCCTTCGTTAATCCATGCTTGCAATTGATTGAAATCATTGTCTAGTGTATCAAGTTGGCTGGAATAAAGTTTTGTTTGTTCTGAGATTATCTTATTTTGTTCGTCTATTAAAGGCTGTACTCTTTCATATGCCTTATCAATTCTTTCTTGTTCCTTGTCAATCTGTTCCTGTATTAGTGCATCACCACCTTGGCCTTTGGTTTCAAATTTCTTGATCTGTTCTTCCGCTCGATCAATGATACCTTCATTACGAGCTATTTCACTTTCAAGTTGCTGAACCTTTGCTATGCTGGCTTCTCCGGCACTGGTCTGTTCGATGTGTGCCTTTGATAGATATCCGAAGATACCCATTGATGTAATAAACATTAATACAAAAACAGCCAAGGCAAGATAAGTTCGAAGCCACCATACGGCACGTTTCCAGTTGCGGTGTAACCAAACTGCTGTTACCAACTTTCCTACTTCTAAAGATACCCCCATGATGATGATGGGTATTACTGCGGCCGCAAAGATCGCGGCAAGTCCTGCAACACTATAGTAGATTGCTACTGCACTAATAGTAAGTGCTGAGAGTAAAGTTAGTACACCAAACCACATATATTTTCCTTTAACTGTTTATCTGTGTCATGGTATCAATTAAGGAAACTGTTATATCTGCGTTTACGTTTGCCGGGGTATCTGGTTGTGAAACTGTTACGTTTGTATGTGTCTCACCGTTAGAACTTGTATTATACACCCTGTAACGTTTTGTGGTTCCTATGGTAATACCTTGAGTTATCAATTCTTTAATTGCTTTTGCTACGGTATCTATGTTATTTCCAGCACTGTCGTTTGTTCCATCTAACGGTGCTAATACATAGTCTTCTTGTTCGTAACCAACAGTAAAACTTAATGCTGTTGTTACGTCATCTGATGCGGTTAATGCAGTAGGGCCTGCTTTTGTTGGCGTTACATCTAGTATTATAGGATTAGCATATCTGCTTAATGTATCTAATAATGACTGCCAGCGAATGTTGCCTCTTGCTCTTCTAACAGAATTATCAACACTTGTTGGTAAAACAGAATAGGAATTGTAATCATACACTTCTACACCTCCACTATCTGTTGCTGTTGAGGTTGTAGAATAACCACTTAAATCCATGGTTACTCTGTAGAAAGTAGGTATTAACCTATCCCCTGTATTTTGAAATCCTGATGCCATATATTAACCTTCTTTGTTCTGTGTATTATTTATCGTAAAAACGTCCACGATTTGCTGGTAGAACTGTAACACCCCTTCTCCATATAACTTCGTGTTTTGCTTTTTACGGTAACTAGTACATCTAGTTCTCTACAATAACCATCTCCATAGGAGTAGGTCGTTAGCACCCTAATGTGTCCTTCTTCTCGGTCGTAAGGCATTGCCCAATCTATTTGCTCACCATTATCTAAATTTTGTAAAGCAATGTAAATTGAGTTAACGTGCTTCTGTTGTGCGGCCTTGCTCATTTTGAAACTATTGTATTTGAACAAGTTTAATCCAACAGCCAGTGTGCTATTGTTTACGTGATAGTTTGTGTTTGCACTAGTTTGACTGCTAACCGGGCGACTATAGTCTGTCGCACAGGCACCTAGTAAACTAGTAAGGATCAGTAACGTAGCGATACGTCCCGTCAAGCATTTGACAAGCATAAGCGAACCTCTTTGTTGGTCTTCCGTTGATGGTTGGCCATACAGCGACCTTACCACAATGCGAAGAAATACCGTTTATTGTTGTAAAGTATCTCTCTTCCAGATCGTCATTACATTCTACAACTGTTTTAGATTCGACGGTTTGTTGTCCGTTTGCGTCCAAAACTATCTGTTGTTTTGTATGACAGTATTGCTCTGGCCTATCCATCACATGGTTAACTTTGCTAGTCGTACCACATGCTGATAAAATCAGGGCTAACGGTAGAATGAGAAGATATCTCATCTTAGTTACCAATGTTTGCTTGAGTGATCAAAGATTCAAACACAGATTTCTCTAACTTAACTCTAATAAAAGTATGATACTCTCCACCTAGTTTATAGGTATATTTTTCATCTTCCAATTGATTGTTAAGTTTAGTTTTGTCAACAATGTGTTCAACATAAGTTCTTGTAGTCTTACCTTGATCCTTAATGTCGATCTTTGTTGATGCTTCTACGTTACTGTGGATTCTTTCTGAGATACCCTTGTAAGCAAATGTCTTTGCTTGGGCAACCGCGGCTTGGTCAGACCAAGATACACCTTTACCACATGCATATACGTAGTCAGTGCCTCCCCAAAAAAGGAAACCACCTTCTGTGTCGATTTGTTTACACTTCGCATACCATTTGGGTTCTGCATAAGTGTCGCGTTCTGCGATAGTAGTAGTTGTACTACACGCACCGAGCATAGATACTAATGCACCTGCTAGTACGATTTTAGTTAATGAGCCTTTCATTGTGCCTCCATTTCGTGTTCGTTTAGTAAGATTTTACTCTTATTGTTTACAGTATAATTGAATAGTAATGTAAAGTCAAGCATCTTCTTGCCAAAAAAATTCAAGTAATACTTGGGTTTATACACGTATCCGTCCAAAATGCAAATTAGTTCCTACGCATTTGGGCAATTTCTGTTGCCTGCTTCTGTCCTGTCTTGTCGTCTTCATCTGCAAAAACAGGAACAAGATTTGATTTATGCATCATTGCAATACCTACTAACTTGCGTTCACCTGTGTACTGCATAGACTCTTTTTTGGTAGCAGGACTAAAACTTGCTTCAGTAGTCAAACTTGGAATGTGTTGTGTTTCTCTAACGAAAGGTCCACTGTAATGCCATGGAGTGTTCATTACTGTTTCGGTTTTTTTCTTTGGTTTATACTGTCCATGAATGTAATCAATGTATTCGTCAATGTTCATCATGTGATCATGCATACCAAGTCTCTTCATTTGTTTATTATGAAGACGCAATTCTTCAGTCCATTTGTTCATCTTGGCTTGTGTGATTTTACGTTTACGTTTTTTGGTATTGATGGTTGTTAAACCTTGAGCCAGATGCATTGTCATCTTAGTTCTCCAATTTTTTGATTGTGGATTCAATAAGGTCGGTATAGATCTTGTTTTCACTCCACTTGTCAAGTGTATGAATTAACACCGTAGGATCTGTTTCGCCGCTATCACGAAGTTTTCTAAAGTCCTCGTAAGCAGGATGTCTGTTAATTATGTCTATCATGTGTTGTACACTTTCGCATTTATTTTTATACACTTTAACACCAAATTGAGCATTGGGCAACTCTTTTGGCTTCATTTGTTCTTCTTTTGGATTCCAAGTTCTTACACCAAATAATGCATTGCCTTCTATAGCAAATCTGCTAGTGCCCCATCCAGACTCAATTCCGGCCATTGCAATGATTAGTTTCTTTGGTATTCTGTGTTTAGGTTGTGTGGTATAGTTGATAAAATCTATGCATTTATCGACTGCCGCAATAAATTCTTCTTTGTTGTTGTATTCAAATGCGGGTTCATGTAAACCTAATGCAAGTGCGTCCTTTACTACCTGGACCTGTATCTTATTTTCTATCTGTGTTTTTACTAGGGGATTTGGGTTGAACGTTCCTGTTAGGAATATTAATCCTGACGCTACTACATACACCAATGCTATCTTAAGCATCTTTACAATCTTTCTTTTTCGTTCAGGCGAAATTATGTTAAAGTCTATATTTTTGCCAGAGGGTGTCCTTAACTTCTTCATAATCCTGCCTTTCTTCTTCGGTTAGTCCTTTAAAAAATTCTTTGACTCTTAGTTCGTCATGAATTTCGATCAATTGTTCTTCTGTCATGTTATCGATGTTTTGCGTCATTGTCCTCCTTTTGTTTAGATTCCCATTCCATTACATGAAACCATCCCATAAAGAATATAACAGTGACAATCATGCCTATTAAAAATAAACCTATGCCTGTACCTACTGTCATTATTCGTGTTCACCTCCGGGATCATTGTCAGGCAATTTTGTGTATTCACCATTTATCCACAAGTGTTGCCTTGCACTTCGCGGTGTATGATAACCTTTACGGAAATTAAAGTTTTTCACCGACTTCAAATCCTCTAAATGTTTTGAATCGCGGAAACCTAAGCGAGTAAGTTCCGTCTTGATTCTTTGTAATAGCATCTGCTCTAACCTCTACCAATTGCCCAATAAGTGAGCTACGACTATTCCAAAAATTATCGCGATCGCTGTCACTAAACCCGCTCCCGCAATTGACTTGGACCATTCTTCCATCGTCTTCTCCAGAGCATACCAATGCTCCAAGGCGTCCTTCGTTTCTTCCTGTTCCTTCTTCGACATCCTTAACCTCCAATGTTACTTCAATAAATGGCTTTGCTTTAAGCCATGCATGAGTTCGTTTGCATTCATAAGGAGCATCAACGTCCTTAATCATAACACCTTCGTATCCGCCTTCTACAGCCGCTTTATTAAGCTCTGTAAAACGTTTTTGTCCTGCAGATGTGCTTAGATCTACATCTTCCCAATCAAGTGCTTGTACGTGCTTTAAAATGCTTTCATTTTCCTGCACCCAATACTTAACAAGTTGGCTTCTACGTTCCTGTGCAACGTCCCAAATACCTTTTTGAAAGTCTGCAAGTGGACACATATCAAATAGATGTAAAACTGCATCGTTATTTTGTACGTTATCCTTTCTATGAACCTGCTTCATAAGGTCTTGGAAGTTAGCACTCATAACCTCACCATCCAATACAAGATCGTAAGGTGCTGGTTTGGTTTTTAATACTTCTTCAATCTCTGCAATGATGTGTCCAAAGTTATGAAACTGTTTTCCGTTACGAGAGAACATCTCAACCTTGCTACCACGTATGATGGTAAGAACTCTAACACCATCTAACTTAATTTCAATCTGTTTACTACCTGTCATCTTCTTTTCATGCTTGGCACTATCATGTGCAAGCGGACAGGTAAACACAGGCACAGTACCAGGCACTACCTTGTTAACTGTTTTTTCACTTACTCCGCAACGTAGATCCTTGATAAGGATACGTCTATACCAATCGTTCCATTGTTCAGTTGTAGCAACTCCCATTGCTAGTTCAATGGCGTCTCGAGCATTGTGTCCTGTTAATTTTCTTGAGGCTAAATCATCTGCTAAAACTTTAAAGTTATTCCAAGTCAGGCCTTGTCCAGTAAGTAGATCCTTACGTTCTGGAACTTGCTTTACACCGAAAGTAACCAGAGGATCAAGAGCCATACGTAATCCGTCAAAGAACTCTGGAAGTCCTTCTTCGTGTGATTTTTGTAGGATTGCTTCTTTGCCCAAGCGACTGTTGTCTGCTTCTAGTGCTCTAATGATTTTGTCTGGTTGTGTTCTCATATTTGCCTCTCTTTGTGCCTTATTAATATCTTAATTATACATGATCTAGATCTAAAGTCAAGTATTTTCTTACCAAAATTTAGCATAAATATTAGCATGGAAACAGAATTAGCAACCAAATTAGCACAGGATATAATGCCTTGGGCAGTATTAATCATAGCCGGTGTTATCGGCTTATGGTTAAAGGAAGTTGTCCAAGATATAGTAGCCAGCATACGTTGGAAGATCAAAAGAGCATTTGAACCAGGTGATGCTGTGTATTTGGATGGCGAACGTGCCATTATAGTATCAATTGGTTATAGAGAAACTGTTTTTGAAATAGATAATGGCCGCGGAAAAGTTTGGCGTTATATCGATAACAAAAGAATACCTTTCGTTCGTTTAGAACGTGTCATTGAAGAACTACCTAAAATCAAAGAATAAAATTGGAGTGAGCGACAGGACTCGAACCTGCATTAAAGGGATTTGCAATCCCTTGCGTAACCGTTCCGCCACGCTCACATAATTGGCATCGGTGCAGGGAGTCGAACCCCGGCTTGCGGTTTTGGAGACCGCCGTGCTACCGTAACACTTCACCGACTTAAACTTTTTACTGTATGTTATCTTTCATCCAACGCCAATATTCACTTGCTGTCATTTTCATTCCTCCATAAAAAAAGCCTGGGTTTTTAGTCCAGGCTTTGTAATGTGTATGAACTTATATCAACACGAACCCGGACTACGATCGTCTAGTAGCCAGCATAGTAGTAAGTTGTTGATTGCGTTGTTCATTTAATTCTCTCTTGTAACTTTATTTATATAGTATACTTCTTTTTGTAGAAAAGTCAACCTTTTAGTAGCCTTGCTTTTTCATAAAGTTGTATAGTATGGTATCCATATCCTGTTGTGATATCTTGCTTACCTCTCTTGCTATTTCTGCGATAAACGAAAGTATTCCATCACCGATGATATCAAATATAATACCTGCCTGTGCAAAGGCTTCGTCAACGGTTTGTAAATTTTCAAATCCAGGAACACTTTGCCATAGTTCAGGATTGTATACAAGTTTATTATCTTTGTCGTATGTCGGTTTAACTCTTCCTTTGTCATCTCGCTTTCCAGGATATGAATATACTTTTCTGAAATTTTCTTGTTGGTATAACATGAGATGCTCAAGTGTTGCGTACTGTGTATCATCAAACCTCTTTTCTGATTGTCGACCTTGTTTTTGGCTATCTGGATGAGCTCCCCAAGCATGGAACGGTTTGGTAAAAGGTCTTTTGCTTATGCCTTTAATGTGTTTAACTATTTGTCTAGTTCCACCTGCACATGCCAGTCCTCTGTGTCCAAGTTCGTGTCGCATTACACTATATCTTTTAGCAATGGAGTATTGTTCGACACATGCCTTGGATAAACTTATTTCATGTGTTAATGGATTAAACAATCCACTCGGAACAGACTTTTCTCCATCTGCATTATCCATTACGTTAAATGCGTGTTGCACTTGTTTGCTTTGTAAAACCTGTTTTACGGTATCTCCGTTTGTAAGAACTCCTAACAAATAAACAGGGTGTAACTGTGGTTGGTCATCATGTTCCCAGGAATGATTTATTAGGTTAAAAATAAGATCATCAGTTGATATTCTAAGTTCGCCAACATCGGTGCTTGCCTTAACAAGATAAGGCTTCATTAATAATTTTTGTATTTTCTTACCGCTTGGTGGATTTCTTAAGAGTTCGTTTATACGCATAAACATATTTATGCATATAATGGAGCGGGTGATCAGGATCGAACTGACGACCTATTCGTTGGCAACGAATCGCTCTACCACTGAGCTACACCCGCAACTGGCGGTCTGTAAGGGACTCGAACCCTCAGCCTCCCGCGTGACAGGCGGGTGCTCTAACCAATTGAGCTAACAGACCAATACTATGCAGAATACTTCTTCCAAGCATTATGCAATATGTAAAACCAAACACCATTTATGATTGGTTCAACTACTGCATCAATGGCCGCTAATTTTAAATCAGCGCCAGTGATAAAATTATTACATACCATTGCAATAATGATATGACCTATTGTATAAACTACTGCAAGAACTAAACTGTTGCCGCCTAGTATTTTCTTGAGTAGGTTATATATTCCGTATCTAAATTCACTCATTGTTTGTTGGAGCGGGTAAGGAGAATCGAACTCCTAGCATCAGATTGGAAATCTGAGGTATTACCATTATACGATACCCGCTCATATTTTATACTTATTGTCAAAGAACTCCTTGACTAGTTTTTTTGAAAGAACGAAAAGATCTGTTCTTTGTTCCTAGCGAACTGAGCCTTACCTTCTTCCCAACCTTCTTTTTGAAACTGTTTTGTTTCTTCCCATTCGTTGGTTGCCCAGTTACCTATTACTTCAGGTCTCTCATTTAACCAAGTTCCAAACGAATTTATTTTTGTTTGTAACTGTATGCTTATAGGTTTCTTTTGTGGTAACACTTCTTCTGCTTGTGTTTGTGTTGTTACCAATAGTACAAATAGAATAGTTATTGCTATTACTATCGATGTTATTGTTTTTGCTCTCATGCCTTTCCTTTTGTTAGTTTTTGGCCTGCTCGGGAGGATTCGAACCTCCGACCTCCGGTTCCGCAAACCGACGTTCTATCCAACTGAACTACGAGCAGATATCTATATACTATAAAATTTTTTGGTAAATGTCAACCACAAAAAAAGAGCGACTGTAAAAAGCCGCTCTTTCTTTAACTAATTTTGGCGAAGTATTAGTTTGCTTCTACTAAACCTTGAGCCATTGCTTTGTAACCAGCGGCTACAACTGCTCTTGATGCAGTACCTAGTCTGTACTTCTTGTACACTCTACCTTTGCTGTCTTTCACAGTGTTTAGGTAAATTGGAAAACCAGCAAATCTTAATGCTTGGATTACTGCTTGTGGGTTTCCCGCACCGAATCTTGCTTTGATCTGTGCTGAAGTTAGTTCGCTACCGTTCTTTAATGATTCTAGAACTTTGCCTTGAATAGTGCTTGTGTTCATTAGTTTCTCCTGTTAATGATATTTACGATTGTGTTACAACGTAACAACTGTTATACTATACTAGAAAAAGCAAACAAAGTCAAACACTTATTCTGCCAAAATATTTTGAGTGGGCCCGTCCTGTTGCCCGGTGGTGCCCATACCGCGAAGCAAGCGGGTTATTAAGCCGCTAATAATTCATCAGATGTAACATCTAATGAAGTAAATGCTTCAGGTGTAAATGATGATTTGCCATTTACGAGTTTTGCTTGATTTACGGTCATCGCCTACCGGTAACTCCACGTTCTCTCTTACGCCTGTCGATCCTATTTCGACCCCATCATAAGCACACCAATTTCCTTCATCTAGGACCATGATGTGCTTATGGTGGAGTCGCCGGGTACCGCCCCCGGGTCCAGTTCGTCGTTGATTGGCTTCAACGTTACAAGTATATTTATAGCACCTTTTCAACTTAATGTCAAGTATAAATACCATTAAAAACCTTTAACCGAAAGGATTTATGGCTAAGCAAAAATTTGGTGTAACGGCTATCAGAGAGCCTAGTAAGCCAGGTAAGACAAGCATAAGCACAAGAAAACGTTCAGTGAAAAAGTCTAGTATGAACAAGCACAAGAAACGTTCTTGGAAGGCTTACAATGGTCAAGGCAGATAAGTTTAACTTTGGGCAGAAACATTATCCATAAGATCATCAAAACTTAGAGCCTGTAGATCTGGATGTAGGAAAAATCCTTCGTCAAGATAACCTTCACTAAAATCAACTTCAGATTCTTCTATTCCTAAATGATGTAACACTTCTCGTTGTGTTATCGGATGATCTCTCAATGCCGCTCCCCAAAGCATTGCCATTACCATACAATTGGTAACCGTGTGTGGATCTTCAATGTGCATATCCTCGCACCATATTTCTGCTTTGAGCTTTGCCCACTGTAAATTATTAACAATATCTGCTATGCTGGTTAGATACTTACGTGATTCGTTATCCAAGACATGGTCCTCTTCTTGTCTATAATATTATTTATCAGTGGGGATTTAATAGAAAAGGGTGAAGCGGCGCACGAATGCGCCACTCCAAAGTATTTTTACATACTGTTTTTCTTGTCCTGGATTTCCTTACGTCTTTCTTTTGTAAGTTTACCCAAGTCATTAAGAGCCGCTCTAGCTCTTGTTGCCGCGGCTTTTACACCCTTCTCGTCAAAGGTCTGTGCCTCTGCAAGATAGGCTTCAAATGCCGATTTGATTTTCTCATGTAACGTCATGTTATCTCCTTATGATATATCATAATTCTCTAGAATATATTCTAGATTATCTATATTTTAGTGCCAATTTTGTTGAAAGTCAATAAGATATTTGCTCGTTTTATCCGCCAGCAAATACATTTGGTGATCCTGCCGCAACACTTGTGCATCCTGAAATGGCATCGCCGATTCTTCCCGTGCCAAGGTTGTTTGTAAACACTGTTGTAGATCCTACAGCAATTGGTGCTTGGTGTGAAGGACAAGGTGAGCCTGGTAATAGATGTCCTGTATTAACATCGCTTTGACGACTTACAGGAATGTTGTTTGCAAATACATTTGGTGAGCCTACTGCTCTAGTCATCCCTGAGCAATGTGCTACATCTGCATCGCCTATTCTAGTTACTGCTGGCATTTTTTCTCTCCCTACTCATCAACTGTTTTAATTTATCATTTAAAGTTTCTAACCACTCATGCTGTTCGTCAGTGTGCGGTGGTTCCGGAATTTCCGGAGCGAACTCAATTAGGTAATCAAACTCGCTAGGAATGTCTTCAAACTTATTATATGTTTGTAGTTCTCCATTATTCTTAACTACAAACTTGTCCATGTTATGCCTTTACTGCTTCGGCTAATCCCGCTGGTGCTGTTACAATGCTTGATGTCTGATCACTGTATGCCTTGGCAAATGCCTGTATGGTCTTGTTTACAGTTAATACTGAATCTGAAGCAATCTCTACTGCTGTTGTAGGATCGACAGTCATTAGCCATTGTTGTAGTCCCATACCTTGTTGGGTCATAATAAGTGTCATTGGCTTTGAGATCTTAATTGTTTGATTGGTCTCTTCAACTAGTTTTCCAACAATCTCTTCGCCTGTCTTTAGTTTTACGGAAATAATATCTCCGTTTTTATATGGTGTTTCGATTAGCATTATAGTGTGTGTCCTGTTCCTGTGTATCCTGTGTCATCAAGATACTGTGTAAATTGATCGTATCCTCCGATTTTCTTGCCGCCGATAACAATCTGTGGTACAGTTCTAGCATTAGGAAACTGTTCCATTAGTTCTTCTCTAGTGTAATCTGTGCCTAATGACTTGTATGTGTATTTGAATCCTCGTGACTCGCAAAGATTTTTTGCCTTGTCACAGAATGGACACTGAGGTTTGCCGTATATTTCTATCATAATTTGAATCCTTTAAGTGCATCCTTGTCGACATCTTGTTTGATGCCTCCAATGATATAAGACTCTACTTCAGTTTCCTGTGGTGCAACCTGCACACCGCTTGAACTTAACCAATGTTGTGTCCAAGGTAGAGGGTTAGTATTTACAGGTGCGTCAAAGATGGTGTCATAACCAAGTGCTTTCAAACGTCTGTTTGCAATGTACTCCACATATCTATGAAGTAGTTGTTCGTTTAAACCAATGATTGAACCGTCTTTGAACAAGTACTTTGCCCACGCCTTTTCTTCGTCTACAGATTTCTTCCACATTTCGTAGACTTCTTCTTCACACTCTTTGGCAATAGATACCATCTCTGGATCGTCCTTGCCACTTGCCCAATTCTTAATGATGTGTGTGCTTAGTGCTAGGTGTTGTGCTTCGTCACGTGCAATTAGTGAAATGATCTTAGCACTACCTTCCATCATTTTTAATTCTCCAAATGCAAACGTACATGCAAAACTTACGTAGAAACGAAGTCCTTCAAGAATGTTTACATTCATCATTGCTAAGAACATCTTTTTCTTAACATCACGAAGTGTTCCTTTCTTCTGGAAAAAGAACTTATCAGATGCTTCATTAAAAGCATCATAGTTCTTTGTTACCGAAACTGCTCTTTCAATGATCTTGTCATCATCTAAGATTGTGTCAAACACTTCAGTTGGATCTGGATACACGTTCTTCATGATATGTGTATATGAACGTGAGTGAATAGTTTCAAAAAAGTCCCATGTAACAATACAACCTTCTAGTTCAGGAATGCTCACGTGAGGTAAGAAACTTAAACATGGTCCGCGTCCTTGTACACTATCGAGGAGTGTTTGATACTTTAGATTAGCAGTAAAGATGTGCTTCTGCTCAGGGCGGAAGTTAGCATAGTCTGCTCTGTCCTTTTGTAAACTTACTTCTTCTGGACGCCAGAAGTAACCTAACATAGTTTGATTTAGTTTATCAAACACAGGATAACGAAAAACGTCATACCTCTGTGTATTTTGATCTTCTCCAAAAAACATAGGTTGTTTTGTGAAGTCTACCTTCTCTCGATTAAAAACAGTTTTTGACATTTTATATCTCTCTTTTTCCTACTACATTGTTATATGCTTTTCCGTCAAGGAAAGCGTTTCCTGTTATTACGTTTGGTTCTCTTACAAATCTAAAAGAAGCATTTCTAGTACCCCATGATAAACATCTCTTATCGCTATCATAATCAAATTCTTCTACAGGTTGATTGTTCCAATTGACACCTTGATTGTCAACTACTAACATTCCTAATTCTTGTTTAGTGCCCTCATCGATGATGGTCCATACACCGTTAAGATCTTGTACTGACATTTATCCCTCCTATATTTCACAAGCCTCGCAATTGGCCTGGTCGTCTTCCATTGGTTGTGCTGATAACGGGTTTGATGATTCCTCTTTTGCTTCAACTATATCGTCATCGGTTTTGTAATCGTAAGTGTTTTGATAGTATGATGTTTTCCAACCTAACTTGTAAGTTGTTAGTAGATCTCTCATCATCACGCTCATTGGCACTTCGTTGTTTTCAAATTGTGTTGGATTATATGACCAGTTACCACTTATGGCTTGGTCAAAGAACTTCTGCATTGAGGCTACGATGTTGATGTAACCTTCGTTGCTTGGCATATCCCAAAGCAATGTATAATGGTTCTTTAGTGTTTGATACTGTGGAACAACCTGTTTAAGAGGCCCTTTCTTGGACTTCTTAATGGACAAGTATCCTCTAGGTGGTTCGATTCCGTTTGTTGCGTTCGACACAACGGAACTGCTCTCTGATGGCATCTGTGCGGACAGCGTTGAGTGCCGTAGTCCGTGTTTCTTGATGTCACTTCTAAGAGTCTTCCAATCATAATTCAACTCATGTGCTACTACTTCGTCTAGATCTTTTTTATATGTATCAATAGGAAGTATACCGTCACTATATTTAGTGCGGTTAAAATATTCACATGCTCCTCTTTCTTTTGCTAGTTCATTGCTAGCCTTTAGTAGATAATATTGGAATGCTTCGCTAAGTCTGTGTACATATTTCCATGCATCTGGATCCTCGTACTTTACCTTGTGCTTGGCTAGGTAATGTGCTAATCCAATATAACCAACTCCAAGAGAGCGTCTTGCCTTTGTGCTAATCTCGGCGGCCTGTACTGGATACTTTTGATAATCGATAATTTCTTCCAAACCTCTTACTGCTAGATCACAAAGGTCTTCTAGATCCTCATAGTCTTTTATTAGTCCTACGTTAATTGCACTAAGAATACACAATGCAATTTCACCTTCTTGGTCATCAATATGATTTAATGGCTTGGTAGGTAATGTAATCTCTTGGCACAGGTTACTCATGTACACCGTGTCTTTGAATGAACTGTGTGTGTTAGCATGATCAACGTTCATGATATAGATACGTCCTGTTTCTGCACGTTCCTTAATTAGAGCAGAAAATAATTCCATTGCTGGAATGGTCTTTTTGCGTATTGA
>Ga0213860_10000313_pt1 | contig 19309 bp, 5 predicted proteins | sample PICome_3_FD_160118 | JGI IMG/M metagenome (GOLD analysis project Ga0213860, IMG submission 160118) | Coastal seawater microbial communities near Pivers Island, North Carolina, United States - PICO550 | ecosystem: Environmental > Aquatic > Marine > Coastal | place: USA: North Carolina | collected...
CTTACAGATCATCAGAGTGGTCATGGTGAATTTGTAAAGGGTGTATGGGTATCTTGTAAGAGTATACCTGGACGTGCGTTTTACTTTGAAACTTATCTACCTGAGTATGCTGCGATGTATGACAAGTTACCGATCAGTGCCTTTGTAAGTGAACCTAAGACTCCTGAACCTGATATGAACCTTCCGAACTTACAGTTTTGGAACTGTATGGACTATGGAGTCGTCTCTATACACAAGCAGTTCATTGGTTCAATGGACTTTGAGTTGTATACAAGAGACCATGGTATTCAAAAAGGTACTTATATTTGTACAATAGATAATTATCATCAGGATTGTGACATGATTGACTATGCAACAAGCGAAAATCCTGCTGAACATAAGTCACATAACCTGATTGAACTAGATAATGGACAGTATGCACTCTATCCAAACAATAGAATGCGTATTTTTGATAATAGTTTAACTCCTGTTGACCCCAAAATGCCTGATTTCAAGGTTTCTACTCAGTTTTACTCAGTAGAAAATGGTTTTGAACGTCTTGGTATGGGTCGAGAGGACGAATACTTCTGGAAAACTGCTCAAGAACGCCAATTAGAGGACGAATAATGGCAAATTCACCCAATCCAGACAGAGATACAAAGTACATGATGGATACTTGGGGAACAAACCGACTTACTACAGACTATGGAGAGATAAAAATGCAAGAAAAAATGCTTAGAGAGATTACTGAGGATGAACTGACACCTAAAAAGTCCAATAAAAAGAAGGAAACTGAACTTTTTGAGCGTTTTGATGATTCTGGGAAAGTTTTTGAAAGAGAGAGTGGTTCAGAACCTCTTTTTGGGTGAATAAATAATATAGATTTAATATTTTAAATGCCGTTAGAACGGGTCAGTAGAGGATTTAAAGATATAAGTGGATCATTTTCTTTCAATCCACTCAATAATGACTTAATTGCACTCAAAAATGAGACTGCAATTGCTCGTTCTGTTCGAAATATCGTATTGACGCAACCAGGAGAAAAGTTTTTTGATCCTGATTTTGGTACAGATATATCATCTTCCCTTTTTGAGAATATGGGTGATATTTCAGCGGATATAATAAAAGGTCAAATTAGAAATTCAATCGCAGAATATGAACCTAGAGTAGAATTGGATGAAGTTATTGTTTCTCCAAACTATTCTACTCTAGAATTTGATGTAGTAATTGTTTATACTATTGTAGGTATTGATGCTCTTCCACAACAATTATCATTTGCATTACAGCAAACACGATAGATGGCACTAACAAATTTTTCAAATTTAGATTTCGATCAGATAAAACAATCAATTCGCGAATATTTGCGTGCGAATTCAAGTTTTACTGACTATGATTTTGATGGATCTAATCTATCAACTATCATTGATACCTTAGCATACAATACATATACGACCTCATATAATGCTAACATGCTTAGCAATGAGGTTTTTATTGATAGTGCTACTTTAAGAGAAAATGTAGTTTCTCTAGCGAGAAATATTGGATATGTACCAAGATCAGTAACATCTGCAAGAGCAAATGTAAGTTTCTTTGTTGATATTACAAATTTACCTATAAACAATCAAGAAGCAAACAGACCCCTACAGTTAATTTTACAAAAGGGAGTTGTTTTCACTACAGCTACCTTTAGAGGATCTCCTGCACAGAACTTGACATTTACTCTTAAAGATAATGTTACTGTTCCAATCGTCAATAATATTGCACGATTTAGTAATATAGAGATTATTGAAGGTACACCTGTTACTGAATCATTTACAGTCAATACATTAGTACCAAATCAAAAATTTATCCTATCAAATCCAAATATTGACACTTCAACGTTAAGTGTAACTGTACGAGATAGTCAAAGTTCTAGTACAACTGGAATATTTAATTTATCTAATAGTTTATTTGATGTAGATTCAAAATCAAAAGTTTTCTTCATTCAAGAAGTAGAAGATCAAAGATATGAACTCATTTTCGGTGACGGAGTATTTGGAAAAAAACTAGATGATGGAAATGTAATTGAAGTATCATATAATATCAGTCAAGGCGAATCTGGTAATGGTGCGTCAAGCTTTAACTATGCTGGTAGAATATTTGATAATCAAGGAAGATTGGTAACATCGGACATATCATTAGTTTCTACGGATTTAACTGGATATGGCGGAAAACCGATAGAATCAGTAGAGTATGTAAGAAAATATGCTCCTAGAATCTACTCAGCGCAGAATAGAGCAGTTACTGCAAGTGATTATGAAAGTATAATACCCAAAATTTATCCAAATATAGAGTCTATTTCAGCATTTGGTGGAGAAGAATTAGATCCTCCTAAGTTTGGCAGAGTTTTTATATCAATAAAACCTCTAAATGGTCCATTTTTATCGACTCAAGTCAAAGAAAATTTAAAAAGTCAGTTAAGGAAGTATAATGTTGCTGGTATAGTACCAGAAATTCTTGATTTAAAATACCTCTATATTGAATATGATAGTACAGTTTACTATAATCCAAACTTAGTTTCTAGCGCATCAAATGTTGTAAGCATAGTTTCAAATAATATCAATTCTTATGCAAAATCCTCAGAGTTAAATGCATACGGATCTAGATTCAAATATAGTAAGTTCTTAAAACTCATAGATGATTCCAATAATTCTATCACATCAAACGTTACCAAGATAAGAATAAGAAGAGATCTTAGAGCAGAATTGAATCAATTTGCAGATTATGAAATCTGTTATGGAAATGAGTTTCATATAGCATCAACATCTGGATTTAACATCAAATCTAGTGGATTCAGTATTGCTGGAGTAAACAACACAGTATATTTGACCGATATACCACAATCAGATTCTGAAGGAAAAATAATATTTTTTACTTTAGAAAATAGTTCTTACAAAATTGTTAGGTCTAATGCTGGGTCTATAAATTATAGTAAAGGTGAGATACTATTAAGTCCAGTAAATATAATAAGCACTTTAAAGCAGAAGAGTGATGATAATGTCATTGAAATTTCTGCAATCCCAAAATCTAATGATGTGATTGGATTGCAGGATTTATATTTGCAACTAGATATAGGTAATAGTTCTTTAACAACTTTAGAGGACTCTATATCTTCTGGAAGTGATATTTCTGGAACTCAATATAATAGTACGTCAAGCTATCTCAACGGATCCTTAATTAGAAACTAAGATAAAATGTTTAATAAAAGAGTCAAAGTATCTTCAATAATTAACAATCAACTTCCAGAGTTTGTTAGATCCGAATTTCCATTAGTATCTGAGTTTTTAAAACAATATTATCTCTCATTAGAATCTGATGGAAATCCATATGACTTGATGAATAATATTGACCAATATGTAAAGGTTGATAATATTTCAAATATCATCAAATCTACAACTTTGAGTGCAGATGTAGATTTATTTGATACTACAATTACAGTAAATTCTACTGCTGGATTTTCCGACTCTTTTGGATTAATTCAAATTAATAATGAAATTATTTCATATGAATCTAAAACAGATACTACTTTTGAAAATTGCTATAGAGGATTTTCTGGAGTAACTTCATACAACTCGGATTCAAATACTGACGAATTAACATTTTCATCCTCAGAATCTGCAAATCATTCCAGTGGAGTTACTGTAACAAACTTAAATTCATTATTAATCTCAGTATTTTTCAATAAGGTAAAGAAACAAGTAACTCCTGGATTTGAAAATAGAGAATTTTTCGAAGATCTGAATGAGAATTTATTCGTTAAGCAAGCAAATAATTTTTATACATCTAAAGGAACTAAAGAATCATTTAGAATTTTATTCAGTGCTATTTTTGGAAAACCTGTCCAAGTTATCTTACCACAAGATTATCTTTTCGAACCTTCAGATGCTGATTGGAGAGTAACTAAAGATTTAGTTGTAGAGGCAGTACAAGGAAATCCTTTGGATTTGGTGAACTCTACATTATATCAAAATGATTCTTCCGTTTCAAAATCTGCAAGAGGAACTATAACTTCAGTTGAGCAGATAAAGAAAAATAATAGTACTTTAATTACTTCCTTTACAGATGATTTTTCAGAAAAATCATCACAATCAGTTGTAAAAAATTACTTTATTTTAAGTTTAGATTTTGATTATGATAGAGATATTATTACGAAAGGAACTACTATTGGAGAATTTTCAATTCATCCCAAAACTGTTTTAGTTTCTGATATTAAAGCAGATGCCAATGGTATTGTCAATCAAAATTATTTGGATGTAGATTCTACGTTAGGATTTCCTTCAAGTGGAAATTTATATCTTGATCTTCCAAGCGGAAGTACTTTGCAAGTAACTTATACATCAAAAACTACTACCCAATTTCTTGGATGTACTGGCATAAATCAAGTTGTTGATGCTGGAGAAGAAGTAAAATATGATGATTATGCTTATGCATTTGATTTAGATGGAAATGAAGTCAGAGTTAGAGTTACAGGTGTAGTTTCTCAACCAGACCTTACAAAATCAAATTATTCATTATCTCCTGAAGATACCATAAAAATAAAATCATTGGGAAAATCTGAAGAAGATGAATTTAAATTAAATAATTGGATTTTTAATATCCCATCAAATTATAAGTTAAAATCTAATATCACTTTAATAAACAATGCAACATTCGAATATACTGTAGAGACTTTTGATTCTGTAGATTTTTTTGTTGGTGATGATATTTACCTGATTAGTTCGAAAACAGGTAGAACTCCAAATGGAAAAATAACATCTAAAGATGGTAACATACTATCCATATCCGGTCAGGGAGAATTGGATGTTTCTGCAAATTATACAATTAATAGATTAGTATCTAAGGTAAAAGTTGATATTTCAAAATATCCAGAATTAGAAAATTTAACAACTTTAAACGCAAATATCTCAAATATTTATTATGATGATAGTGACAAATCCATTTATGTTTCTTTTCCATCTCTCCCTAACTATACTGGAGTACAGTTTGAAATTCTAGATTTAAAACATGAAATAAGTGGATTTTCATTTGATTCTGATGATAACGCCGATACAGTCATTAATCTGAAAACACTATCACCCTCATTACAAAATAAGAATTCTTATTTAACTGGAGACTTATTAATATTAAAAATTAATAATACTAATGATGATCAAATTATTGGATTTGTTAGAAGAATTTCTAATAATCAAATCAAATTATCACAAACTAGAAGTAACTTAGTTGCGGAAAAATATATAGATTTCTCTAAGTATGATGCAACTAATGCTACTGTAGAGCCCTTTAGTTCAAATGATCTCAATTTAACAACAGGAAAATATTTTACCAAGTCTCTGCAATCACAGAATCTTATTAGGAAAATAAGTGCCCCAGAAGCAAATGGTTCAAGTTTTGCAGAAACAAAATCCGGTTCTATAGGAATATTTTTAAATGGTGTAGAAATAGAAAATTATAAGTCAAAAGATTCTATTTTTTATGGAAAAATAAATTCTTTTGATGTGTTGTCCGAAGGAACTGGATATGATGTAATAAATCCACCAATTTTAACAGTATCTGATTCTACTGGAATTGGTGTGTCTGGAAATTGCTCAGTTTCTGGTTCACTAGAAAGAATAGATATTTTAGATCAGGGATTTAATTATCTAGAAATACCCCAAATCACTATTACTGGTGGGAATTTCAATACTAATGCAAAAGCAAAAGCTTCTTTGATTACATATGATTATACTGTAGATTTCTTTGCTAACTCTAGTTCAGTATCATCCGATAGCATCACATTTGATAAACCTCATAATTTTTCAGATTCCGAAGAGGTCATATATCAAACAAATGATCTTTCAAATATTGTAGGATTATCCACAAACTCTTCATATTTCGTAAAAGTTGTTGGTATTAATACAATACAACTCTGCACAAGTGAAGAGAATGTTGTTTCTGGTATTGTAACTTCAATTTCAGTTACATCAGATATTGGTGTCCAAAGATTCAAATCTGCTATTAAAAAGAGAAAATTAGAATCTGTTATTATTGAAAATCCAGGAAGCGGATATACTAATAAAAAAATATTTGCATATAATTCCAATTCCGGAATTAGTACTTTTAAAAATTCTGTCAAAATTGAAAATCACGGATTTAAGACTGGTGAAATAATTTCATACACACCAGTATCAGATTCTATTGGAGGTTTAACAACTTCTAATTATTATGTTGGAACTATTGATGATGATAATTTTAGACTTTATGAAATTGTTGATGAAGAAGGGAAATTACCGAACTTCAAATTACAAACAAATCAATATGTAGAGTTTACTTCTATTGGTGGAGAAGCACATGAATTTAAATATCCAGATATTGAAGTAAGTATCTCTGGTAACTTACAAGTTCCAACTTTAAATACTGATTCTACATCATTCCAAGCATCACTTCAACCAATTTTTAGAGGACAAATAAAATCAGTATTTGTAACCTCAAATGGATCTGGTTATGGGGATAATGAAGTTATTAATTACTCAAAACAACCACAAATACTCTTAAATTCTGGTTCTAAAGCAGAAGTGGGATTTATTGTAAATGGAGGAAAAATATCTTCTGTTTTTGTAACTAATTCTGGAGATGGTTATAATTCTCCTCCAAATATAGTAATTAATGGAGATGGAAGCGGAGCAAAATTAGTTCCAGTAATTAATAACTCTGGTGGTCTTGAAGATGTGATTATAGTTTCTGGTGGAGGAGGATATACTAAAAATAATACTACTATTAATATTACTACTTCTGGTCAGGACGCAAAATTATTTGCTAATATTAATGAGTGGGTTATTAACTTACCAAAAAGAGTTCCATCTTTAATAAATCAATTTGATATTTCAAATAATGATGATGGTTATGTTACTACAGGTCTTAATGAAGTTGGATTGCAGTATAAGCACATTTATGGAAGTAGATTCTTACGAAATATTTTAAATGATACTAATGATAACCAGCATTCTCCAATAATTGGATGGGCTTATGATGGAAATCCAATCTATGGTCCATATGCTTATGAGACTCCTACAGGAGGACCAATCAAAAAAATGATTTCTGGTTATCGACCAGTAAATTCAAATATAGGAAATGAATTTAGACCCAAGATTGCAAATGATGATCGGGGATTTTTTGTAAATGATTATGAATTTACAAGTCCACCTGAATCTGACTTAGATATTTTTAATGGAAGATATTGCATTACGCCCGAATTTCCTCAAGGTGTTTATGCTTATTTTGCTACTTTGGAAGAAAATGATGACAGACCAGCATTCCCGTATTTAATTGGAAACTTTTACAAATCGAAACCAATAGACTTTAATTTTGATTTTGAATCAAATTCTAATGATATTGATATAAACTCAAAACAATGGTTAAGAAATACATATCCATACAATCAAACAAAGGAGAATAGTTCTTATAATTACTTTTTAAATTCTAAAGACTTAGAGGTAGATTTTGATGTCAAGAATGTAAGTTCTGGGTATATTGATTCTATTTCTATTAGAAGTGGAGGAAAAAATTATAAAGTTAATGATCGCATTTTATTTACGGAAAGTCCAGAAGGAAAAAATGCTTCTGCTATAGTAAGTAAAGTGACAGGAAAATCTATTGATAATATTTCATGTACCACTACTACTATTGAAAATATAGAACTAGAAAAAGAAGGATCTTTATATGTTGGATATTCAACTTCTCCACACAGTTTTGTAAATAATAGTTTTGCGAATATTTCTTCCCCATTAGAAAAAGAACAATACACTAAAGTTTTTGTAGAAGAAAAAACATTATCTTTAGTTGGTGCAGCAACCAGTGTTGGTCTTGGAACTATTGGAGAGACTGGAATTTCTACTTATATAAATGTTAGTGGAAATCTAGATCGGATTAGAGAAAATGATATTTACAGAATAAATTCTGAAGATTTAAAGGTTTTAAATATTGATTATCGTTCATCTAGACTTAGAGTACTAAGAGCACAAAATGGAACTTCTGGATTAAGTTCACATTATGCAGGAATAGCAATAACAGAATCTCCAAGAAGTTTTCAAGTAAATTATGTAGCATCTGGAGATTACAACTCTAAAGTAAATAAAGAATTTTATTTCAATCCATCTGAATCTGTTGGATTAGGTACTACATCTGGTGTTGGAATTACATCAACATTATATTTTTCAAATCCTGGTGTTGGAGACACTACATTAACAATCCTTACACAATCAATTTATTTACCTAATCACGATTTAAATACGGGTGATAAAATATCATATCAAACGAATGGAGGTTCTCCAATAACCGCAGAATTTCCAATAGGTATAGGTAATTCTTTAGATTCATACTCTGAGTTATTTGTATCTAAATTAACAAATGATTTAATTGGTATATCATCTGTTAAAGTTGCTATAAATTCCGAAGGTGTGTTTGCTGGTATAGGATCAACAACATCTTCTATTGGATTGCTATATTTTACTGGAGTTGGAACAAACACTTATCATAGTTTTAAAACGATTTATGACAATGTATTGACAGTTGAAACAAATCAAAATAATGTTAATGTTTCTACAGCAGAAACACATGGATTGTCTCTTCAAGATACTATTACGTTAAATTTAGAGTCTAGTGTAACTAAAACTTTAGTTGTAAAATACAATGATTACAATAGACGTTTTGTTGTAAATCCATTAACAATATCTTCAGTAGATACAGAAACTAATACTTTATTAATTGCGAATAATAATCTAAATTTTGGCGAAAAAATTCTTTTTGAGGAGACTACTGAAATACAGGGATTAGTCAACAATCGTTTATACTTCGTAAGTCCAGTAAATTCTAATGAATTTAAATTATCTGAAACCCAATATGATTTGGAAAATCAAATTTTTGTTGGAATAACTTCAGAAGGAACTGGATCGATATCAAGAGTTAATCCTGGAATAGATGTATATGACTTTGAAACTATTATCTTCGACCTTTCAGATGAAAGTCTTTCATATGAAACTGGCGGATTATCTAGAATATCTTCATTTGATTTTAAACTTTTTTATGATAAAGAATATTCTGAAGAATTATATGATGGGAGTTTTGATGATTATAGTATTACTAGACAAGGTGAGATTGGCGTAGATCCAACTGCTAGTGTATCATTCACACCAAAAAATGATACTCCAAGAAAGTTATACTACAATTTAGTTTCAATTGATTCTGCAAATAATCCACAAATCAAAAAAGATTTAATCAATGATCAAGAACAAATTGTTTTTAATGAAATTAACTTAAAAACTTCCATATATTCTGGAAATCATGTTTTGGTTGGAATCGCTAGCACTTCATTTTCATACGAATTGCGAGACTATCCAGAATCTATCTCATATGATTCAAGTAACTCCAAAATCACATATTTAACTTCAAATAAAAATGTTTCTGGGGAAATAGGAGAGATAAAACTTCTAAATCCTGGATATGGATATAAAAAATTGCCAAAAATTTCTGTTGATTCTGATTCTGGAACTTTTGCAGAATTAGTTCCAGAATCAGAATCAATAGGACTAGTTGAAAATGTATCTAGAAATATTGTTGGATACAATTATTCCATTGACAACACTATAAGACCCTCTTGCTTATTCCCATCAATAATAAAGTTATCTCCATCATATATTTTCGAGTCTATTTCTGTTGTCGATAGAGGATTCGGATATACATTAAACACAAATTTAGTTGTTATTGATGGTGAATCAAACAAACTAATAGAAGATACCAAATTAGAATATGATGTTTCATTAGATACAGTAAAAATTATAAAAAATACTGATGGAATATCTGGATTTGATCCTATTTTAATACCAGTCAACAATAGTAATGCTCTAGGGATTAATACAGTTTCATATAATGAATCGAACAAGACTATAACTGTTTATTTTTCTAATACTTTTAGTGATCCTGAGGACTTTCCTTTTGAAGTTGGAACAAGAGTGTTAGTTGAAGGATTCTCAATTAAAGTAGCAGGAAACTTAAATTATAATTCTTCTAATTTTGATTATGCTTTATTTGAAATTGTAAGTATTGATCCAAACTTGGGTGGAGCAAATGGATCTATTACATATGATGTTTCTGAGTATGTTCTTTCTGGTCAAACTTTTGGGGAACCAGATTATGAAAATTCGAATCAAGCAGTTGTTCCAGAATCATATTTTCCAAAATTCAAATCTGTATTAGTGAGATCATCTTTTTCTGTTGGAGAAACTATTACTTCAGAAAATTTAAAGGGTGTAATTGAAAGTTGGTATCCAGATGCATCAACTGTTATTGTATCTACAAAAGATAAATTTGAAAAAGATCAAGTTATAAAGGGACAAACAACTAATTCTAAAGCAACTATTTTATCTGTTAATAATGCAGAGTCTACTTATAATATCAATTCCAATTATGTCTCCGAAAGATTTTGGGGTGGTATAAACAAAGGATTCCTAAATGACAATTTACAGAGAATTCATGATAATGATTATTATCAATATTTTTCATATGATTTAAAATCTGAAATTACTTTTGATCAATGGAATGAATCTGTATCGAGTCTCAATCATACTGCAGGATTTAAAAAATTCTCAACTGCAGAAGTTGTTAAGGTTACTCCTGATGATTCTAGACAATCATCAGATCAAAATGAAGGAACTGTAACAGCTGTAAACAATGTATTTGCAAAGGTAGATATTGATTGCGACTATAATTTTGATTTAGCTAGTGAAAATATATTTTCGATAGATGATACAAATGCAAGTAATCAAATAATATTTGAATCTCAAATTATTCAAGATTATATTAAATCTATAGGTAATAAAGTATTAATAATTGATGACATATCTGATCAATTTAATAATGTAAGTAGACCTGAAACTTTTTCTGTTATCAATACGATTGATGACTTAAACGATAGATACTTTAAATTTTTTATAAAAGTTAAAGATGAGTTATTTGCAAATGAAGAAATGTTCTCCATTTTTACTGGAATCTTTGATGATGCTAGTGCATACGTAAATCAGTACCTAGACATATATTCATCGGCCTCTTCTTTGGGAAGTTATGATGTAGAAGTGTTTTCAAACACCGCTGAAATAAGATTTTTTCCAGTCAAAACAGACGATAATAATTATACATTGTCTTTCTGCAAATTTTCAATTTCAGATCTTTACACCGGAATATCAACTATTTCTCTTGGAGATTCTGTAAATGTTCAATCTTATGGTGTAAGTGTTCCATCAGGAACATCGGGGATTACTACTTTTGTTTCTATTGGATCATCATATAGATCTTTAAAACTTCACACATTAATATCAGACACTGTTAATGATGAGTATGAATCACTTGAAATGAATATAGTTCATGATGGAACTAATGCATATTTGACACAATACTCTAATTTAGAAACTAGTGAAACTTTATTTTCTGGAATAGGTACATTTGGTGCTAATGTTTCTGGATCTGATCTGGTAGTAACTCTAACACCAAATGTAGCAACTGCAGCAACATACACAATAAATTCACTGTTGATTGGCATTGGAGATACTACATTAACGACAACAGGGGAATCTCAACTAAATCAAAGTCTTCTCAGATCTAGATTCACTACTATTGCTTCTTCACCAACTCCTTCAGTTGTAGCAATATCAACACATTATACAGAATCATATAGTTCATCTTACTATGTTATATCAATTGAAGATGTAACTAATCAAGAGTATGAGATTAGAGAACTTGTATCGTTTTATAATGAAGATGCAGATTATAATGAATTTATAGAATATGGTATAGTTCCTACAGCATCTTCTCTAGGAATTTTAACTACGGGAATTCTTGGTTCTGGAGTAGGAAGAACAACAAATATATTCTTTACTCCAAATGCAAATATTGATTATGAAATCAAAACTTTTGAAGTCTTGTTTGGTCAAAATGATAATGAAGTTGCATATGATTTAAATTCTGCAGAGATAGAAGCAGACTTTTCTGATTATGTTGGAAGAAATAATGATTTAAAAACTGGTTTTAATTTAACACATCAACAAATTCCTATATTTAAGAGAGATATTGATGCCACTGATAATTCTGTTGTCGATATAGATAATGACATTATTTTTATTCCAAATCATTTCTTTAAAAATGGAGAAGAGATAGAGTATTCTTATACTTCAGTTCAATCTCCTATTGGAATAGCAACAACAACTATACCTGGCATAGGATCTACAGATAAGTTACCATCAACATTATACATTGTCAAAATTGATGATCTTAGAGTAAGAGTTTCTGGATCTGCTTCAGAGGCATTATCATTTATACCTACTTACTTAGATTTAAATACCCTTGGAGTCGGTACTGATCATAAGTTTAGTTCGAAAAAACAAAATACTAAGGCATTGATAAGTGTCGATAATATTATTCAATCACCTGTAGTTTCTACAGGAAAAACTACTCTTTTGTCTTCCAATCTTAGTTCTTTGTCTACTATAGTAACAGTTGATAATTCCCTCCAAATAGGAGGAAATGATTTATTGAAAATAGATGATGAAATAGTACAAGTTAAAGTTGTTGGTTATAATGGAAATAGTAATGATTTGTTGGTATTAAGATCAAGATTGGGAACAGATCTCAAATCTCATCTTGCAGGGACTTTAGTATCTAGAGTTGAAGCAAATTATAATATCGTTGACAATACACTGCATTTTGCTGAAGCTCCTTATGGAAATGTTCCTGATGAAAATCCATCAGATCCAGAAGAAGTTGATTTCTCTGGATTGAAAGTTAATTCTAAATTTAGTGGAAGAGTATTTTTAAAATCTGGTATTACTGATACTGATATTACACCTTATAGTGATAATTATGTTTTTGATTCATTGTCAGAAAATTTTGATGGGTCTGAAAATACTTTCACTTTACAATCTAATTTTCAAGATGTTGCAGGAATATCAACTAACAACGCAATAACTTTAGTTAGATCAATATTCCAACTTCCAGATGCTCTTAGAGTTGATTCAAGTTTGAATGATGAAGATTATACATTATCAGAAAATTCTGGAATAACTTCTATAACATTTTCTGGATCTGGTATTGGAGCAGATTATGATGTAAATACTGCAAATTTACCAAGAGGTGGAGTTATAGTTTCTGTTGGTTCATCTGCAGGATTTGGATATCAACCTTTAGTTTCTGCAGGAGGAACTGCTATTGTTTCTGGATTGGGTACTATCTCATCAATTAGTATTGGAAATAGTGGTTCTGGATATAGAGCAGGAATTCAAACCGTAGTTAATGTTGGTGTTGCCTCGACTGAAGGTGAACCATTTATAGAGATTGTTGGAACGGCAACGATTAGTGATGGAAATATTGTAAGTGTTGCTATTACCAATCCAGGTAGTGGTTATATATCATCAAATCCACCAACTGTCGTATTTGATGATCCACTTCCATATTCTAATGTTCCATTAGTTTATAGTTCATCAACACCACAAGCAGGATTGGGAACAGAAGCAACTGTTGATATAGTTGTAAGTCCAGATACTAGTGTATTGACTTTTGAAATTAAAAACTTTGGATATGGATATAATATAGATGACATTTTAACTGTAGATATTGGAGGACTTAGTGGAATTCCAACAGACACTTCTGTTTCATTCTCAGAATTCCAGTTAACTATTGATGAAACGTATGAAGATCAGTTTGCATCTTGGCATTTAGGTAAATTGACCGTATTTGATCCTATTGATACTTTGATTGATGGCAAGAGAAGATTTTTCCCACTTAAAATTGATGGAGTTCAAACTTCTATAGAATCTTCGCCAGGATCTAGTATTGATCTCCAAGCAAATTTAATTGTTATTATTAATGATATCCTCCAAGTTCCAGGCGAATCTTACATTTTTGATGGTGGTAGTGTAATAGAGTTTATAGAACCTCCATTATCTTTATCAGATCCATCTTCTGGTCTTTCAAATATTAGTAAATCGAAAATACTTTTTTTCGCAGGAACAGATGGAATAGACACTGAGTTAGTGGATGTCTTACAAACGGTTAAAGTTGGAGATACTCTTCAATTGCAATCAGATACTTTAGGGTTGACAGAAAATCCAAGATCAGTTCAAGAAATTATTTCTTCCGATGCAGTAAGAACAAATGTTTATACTCAACCAGGATTATCTAATGACCAATCTTTACTTAGAGAGGTTATTTGGTGTAAGCAGAAGAATGATTTATTCTTATCTGGAGCAAATTTCTCTATTACAGGCATAGCAAATTCTACTCAAGGATTTGTAGTTTCAAAATCTAGAGAATCTTATGAACCTTATATTAATCCATCAGCATATCTCATAAAAGATATTTCTGTATCTGATACTGAAATTTTTGTTGATAGTCTAGAGACTTTCTTCGAGAGTGAAGATGAAGTCGGAACAAATCCAGATGATGCATTTAGAACAATAATAATAAATTCTCAAGATAGATTAGTTTCTTGTGCGGCAACAGCAGTTGTATCATCTGCTGGCACTATAACTTCTATTGAAATTAGTAACTCTGGTTTTGGATATAATACCACCCCAAATGTCTATATTTCTTCTCCATTAGATTCTGGAACTACTGCTACCGCCACTGCAGTAATTTCTGGTTCTACTATTGGATCTATAAATGTTACCAATCCAGGAAGTGGATATACTACAACAAGTATACCATCAGTACTGATAGATTCTCCAACATCATCATTTGAAAAAGCAGTTGATGTATCATATGAAGGAGATTTTGGAATTATTACTGGAATTAGCACCACTTCAGTTGGAGTTGCATCAACAGGAATAGTATTTGATTTTTATATTCCAGAAGATTCTTATATTAGAGATAGTGAAATAAATACTGTGGGAACGGGAGCAACTGGTCTTAGTGGTATTCAAACAGGATACTATTTTGTTCTCAGAGGAACTAATGTTGGTAGTGGACTAACTTCTTTGGATGAAAATGGTCAAATTATTGGCATTGGATCTACATTTATAGATAATGTTTATAGAGCAGCAGCAGTTTCGATAGCACAAACTACTGTTAGTGGAGTTGGAACAACTACAATTGCACAAGTTACTGTTAGTGTTTCTGATTACAATGGTATAGTAAGTCTTGGTCAAACATATTATTATGGACAATATAGTTGGGGAAGAATTTATGATTTGAGAAGAACTGCGGCAAAACAGTTCAGTGTTTACAATAATGGAATTGTTGGAATCGAAACATCTCCAATTGTTCAGAGGTATAAACCTCTAAAAAATGAATTATATCAATCATAAATAACTAAAAAATCGCACCAATGTCAGCAATTATAACTGATCAATTAAGGGTATTGAATGCTAATAGGTTTGTGAAAGAGGTTTCTTCCACAGCAAACTCATATTATGCTTTTGTAGGATTGCCAAATGCTACTGAGTATTCCTCAGATTGGGATATTAATCCCGCATCACCAAAAGATAGTTTTGATGATGAAAATGATTATTGGGATACTATGATTGGATTGTCCAAGATTTTACCTGATAATGCTCGTCAAGTTGTAACAAAGAACGAGTGGGAGACTGGGGCAATATATGATATGTACAGACATGATGTAACATCAAGAGTTTTGAGTAATGGGGAGAAAAAAGTTTCTCCCCAATCTGGTGCAACTAGTTTATATTCCTCTTTATTTTATGTTGTAAATAGAAATCTTCAAGTATACATTTGTTTGTATAATGGCGCATCACCTGAAAATCAATTCAAAGGAAATCTGTCTTTAGATGAACCAACCTTCACCGATCTTGAGCCAAGAGCAGCAGGAAATAGTGGTGATGGGTATATTTGGAAATATTTGTATACAATAACACCAACTGATATTGTAAAATTTGATTCTATTTTTTACATTACAACTCCAAAAGATTGGAGCACTAATGAAGAGACTCAAGCAGTAAGAAATCACGCTACTACTAGTGGACAATTAAAAATTGCTACGATTAGAAACAGAGGAGTTGATGTCGGTCAAGCAAACACTACATATACAGGTATTCCCATCAAAGGCGATGGATCAGGCGCTGAAGCAACTATAGTAATTAATAATCAAAGAAAAGTTGACTCCGTTGTAATTTCTAAAGGAGGATCTGGATACACTTATGGTTCTATAGATTTCAAATCAGTTGGTTTAACTGCAGATACAGATCCAGTATTTGATGTAATCATTCCACCTAAAGGAGGTCATGGATTTGATGTTTATAGAGAACTTGGTGCTTCTTCCGTTCTCTTATATACTAGAATTGAAAATACAACAGAAAACCCAGATTTCATAACTGGAAACCAAATTTCTAGATTTGGAATAGTAGAAAATCCTACTAAGTATAATACTGAAGAATTATTAGATTCTCCTACAGTTAGTTCTTTGTATGCACTAAAATTAACAAATCCTGATGGTGCGAATGCCGATTACTACAAAACAAGAATTATTCCTGCAGATTCTTATGTAACTCAAACAGTTGGAACAGGAATTACTGCTGTGGGAAGAGTTATCTCATATGATAAAAATACTGGTGTATTAAAATACTGGCAAGATAGAAGACTTGTTGGATTTAATACCGATGGATCTAGAAATTCTTCCCCTACATATGGATTCAATCAGGATAGATTTACATCATCACCTTCAAGTAACGATTTAAATGTCAACTTTGATAATGGTGATGTTTTGAAGATAGATTCTACATTTACTGGTTCTACAGAGACAATAAATAGTAGTACTGTACAACTTGGTCAAAACTTTGAAGGTGGTATTTCAAATCCAGAGGTAGAAAAATACTCTGGAAATATAATTTATGTTGATAATAGACCTTCTATTACAAGATCGTCAAACCAAAAAGAAGATATTAAAGTAATTTTGCAATTCTAAAGACTCATGCCCCAGGAAACTAATCTTAACGTATCACCTTACTTTGACGATTTTGATCCTCAAAAAAATTATTATAAAGTTCTTTTTAAACCAGGATATCCTGTTCAAGCAAGAGAATTAAATAATCTCCAATCTATTGCACAGTATCAAACAGAACAGTTTGGAACTCATATTTTTAAAGAAGGATCTGTAGTTATTCCTGGTCAACTGCAGTATACAAATCCACTTTATGCTGTACAGATTGAATCAATATACAATGGAATTCCTGTATCTCTTTATTTTGATAATCTTTTGGGGGCAAAAATAAAAGGATTTAATAGTGGAGTAACAGCAGAAATTGTATATCTCTTAAATGCTGAAGATTCTACTAATGGCAATTACACATTATATGTAAAATATCTTCAAAGTGGTGGAGAAAATTTTGATAAGAAAATATTCGATAGTAATGAGACTTTAATTTTAGATACAGCAGTAAGCTATTCGAATATAGTCATTCAACCAGGAGAGGGTTTTTGCAATACATTATTTGAAAATGCAATAACAGAAGGATCTTCTGTAACTGTCAATAAAGGTGTTTACTTTGTTAGGGGTATTTTTGCAAATGTAGATACACAGACAATACTTTTAGATCAATATGGAATCAATCCATCATACAAAGTTGGATTTGATGTGGTAGAAAAAATTGTAAACTCTAATGAAGATTCGACATTATTTGATAATGCAAAAGGATTTACAAATTTTTCTGCTCCTGGAGCAGATAGATTTAAACTAGAGCTTGTATTAACAAAAAAATCTATTGATGATCTTCAAACAGATTCTTTTGTAGAGATACTAAGAATTGAGAATGGTACTCCGCAATTTTTTACCGAAAATCCTCAATACAATATTTTAAGAGATCAATTAGCAAGAAGAACATACGATGAGTCTGGGAATTATTTTGTAAAACCATTTACACTTTTTGTTAGAGATTCTCTAAACGACAGAACTCTTTCCAATGGTATATTTTTTGAAGATCAAAAGACGGTTCAAGGAAATGTTCCATCGGAAGATACGATGGTGTATCAGATTGGACCTGGAAAAGCATATGTGCAGGGATATGATGTAGAGACCATTTCTGCTACTTTATTAGATGCTAACAAAGCAAGAACGACAAAAGAATCTGACAACCAGTCGGTAGGTTTTAGTGCAGGTTCTTTAACCATAGTAAACAATGTTTATGGTTCAGTAACACCAGGTTTGGGTACAGACTCTGTTATAAGTTTGATGGATTCCAGAATTGGAGCAACTCCACATGTTGCAACAGGAACTACTATTGGATATGCAAGAGTTTATGATTTTGTTCCAGAATCTAGTTATATTGATGACACTAGTAGATTTGAACTTAGATTATTTGATATACAGACTTTTACGACTATTGGATTAACTACTTCATTAACAAATACATTAACAACACCAGCTTTTATTGAAGGAAAAAGAAGTGGTTCTTCTGGATACTTAGTATCAGATACTTCATCAGGTAGTAATTCTCTAACTTTATATCAAGTCAGTGGAAGATTTTTGGAGAATGAACCATTTAAGATAAATGGTATTGATAATTCTAGATTAATCAATTCTGTAACTGATTATTCAATTAGAGATGTAAAATCATTATATTCGTTGACTGGTATTTCCACATTCAATGCTGATGTTGTTCTTTCAAAAAAATCATACATCAGTTCTCCAGGAACTACATTTAATATTACAGCATCTAGTGGAGGAATTAGCACGGTTTCTGTTGGTTTGGATAAAAACTTTACCAATTTGATAAAAATTGGAGACATTGTTTCATATTCATCATTAAATAGTGATCCAATTTTTAATAAAGTAACTAATGTAAGTGTTGGTGGAACTTTCTTTGAGATAGAATCTGTAGAATCTGTTAGTGGTATTTGTAATGGTCAATTACCTACATCTACAGAAAGCGTAACTAATATATTGAAACTTGAATCTAATATTCCAGGTTCTGGTTCATTGTTGACTAAACTCAGGAATATAAACATTTCTTCATTAAATTTTGCAGAAAATGAAATAATTCAAAGAAGAACTTTTACTGGAACTTTCAGTGGAAATACGATTGAAGTAAATATACCATCTGAAGATACTGATATCTACTTCGAATCATTTGATGAAGATAGGTATGTTTTATCTTATACTGATGGCACATACGAGAAACTAAGGAGAGATCAATTCAATTTAGGTGCTTCTGGCAAAACTGTCACGCTTTTAAATCTCGCCAAATCTTCTGGTGATTATGAATTGATTGCTACAGTTAAAAACTTAGATTTAACTTCAAAATCTAAAAAGTTAAATAAAACT
>Ga0213860_10000316_pt1 | contig 19160 bp, 15 predicted proteins | sample PICome_3_FD_160118 | JGI IMG/M metagenome (GOLD analysis project Ga0213860, IMG submission 160118) | Coastal seawater microbial communities near Pivers Island, North Carolina, United States - PICO550 | ecosystem: Environmental > Aquatic > Marine > Coastal | place: USA: North Carolina...
AAAGAGCAACCTACTCCAGCAGCTGTTGATACTGCAGCTCCAATGGAAAAAAGCACACCAAAAATAGAAGAAGGATCTCGAGCACAAATGGCAAGAGAAGCTGTAATGAATTTAGATGATGCAGCAGGAGTTGAAGAGCTAGATGAAATGGCTGGTTCAAGAGTACAAGTTGATGACAAGATGATGATTAACTGTAAAGCAGACCTTAATCAATTAGTACCATTTAAATACGATTGGGCATGGCAAAAATATCTGGATGGTAGTGCAAATCACTGGATGCCTCAGGAAATTAATATGACAAATGATATTGTTTTATGGAAATCTGAGGACGGTCTTACTGAAGATGAAAGAACAATTGTAAAAAGAAATTTAGGTTTCTTTTCTACTGCAGATTCCCTTGTTGCTAACAACCTAGTATTAGCACTTTACAGACTTATAACAAACCCTGAATGTAGACAATATATTTTAAGACAAAGCTTAGAAGAAGCTATACATACTCATGCATATCAATATTGCATTGAATCATTAGGAATGGATGAAGGTGAAATATTTAATATGTACCGTGAAATACCATGTGTTTCTAGAAAAGCTGCATGGGGTCTTAAATATACACAAGAAATATCAGATCCAGAGTTTAAAACAGGAACAGTTGAAACTGACAAACAGCTGCTCAAAAACTTAATTGCTTTTTATTGTGTTTTGGAAGGTATCTTCTTCTATTGTGGCTTTACACAAATATTGTCAATGGGTCGAAGAAATAAAATGACAGGAACTTCAGAGCAATTCCAATATATTCTCAGAGATGAGTCTATGCATGTTAACTTTGGTATAGATGTAATCAATCAAATTAAGATTGAAAATCCTCATCTATGGGATGAAGAAATGAAAGCTGAGGCTGCTCAAATGATCTTGGAAGGAACTGAACTTGAAATTATGTATGCCAGAGATACTATGCCTAGAGGAGTTCTTGGAATGAATGCAGCGATGATGGAAGAGTATCTAAAATTTATTGCTAACAGAAGGTTAACGCAAATTGGTTTAGAAGAAGAATTTAAAGGCGTTAGTAATCCATTTCCATGGATGTCAGAAATAATTGATTTAAGAAAAGAAAAGAATTTCTTTGAAACCAGAGTTACAGAGTACCAAGTTGGCGGTGCTTTAAACTGGGAATAGTCTAAACAGAAAAGCTAGATCTATTGAAAACCTGATTGACGTAGTCATTCAGGTTTTCATAATCTTTAATATCAAGTCTATTTAGTCGTACCAAAAATTGTAATGAGGTAACCATCTGGATATCTGCATAAGTAAATCTCTCTCCTGCAATATATTCCCTGGTTCCGATAAGATTCTCATAAACATCTAAAGATTTAACTGCCAGCTTTCTTTGAGCTAATCCATATTCCTGATTCTGATTCTCCATTTGAGCCATATGAGGGTGAGTATGTCTGAAGCCATGCATTAAAGGCACAATCAATTCATAAGTCACCCTTGAGTACCACATCTCAATAGAAGCAATCTCAATAGGATTTTCTCCAAATAAATTTGGTTCGGGATATAAAGATTCTAGGTATCGACAAATAGCTGTTGTTTCTAAAATGACTGTATCATCATCCAACTTTAAAGCAGGTACCCTTGAATTTGGTGCTATAGCTTTATACTCTGGTGTTTTATGCTCAAGTTTTCCTAAATCTAAATTAATAATTTCGACCTGGTCTAAAATACCCTTTTCTTTTAAAAAAATTAAAACCTTAAGAGGACTTGGAGCAAGTTTGCTTGAGTATAATTTCAATATTAGCCTCTGTTAATAAGTTCAAATATTTTAAGAGTTTGCTCCCCGCCATTTTGTAACGGTCTGGCATCGTCCATATCAGAAACCTTATCCCAATTTGCAGCAATATTCTCAGGCGTCATATCCTCGCCAGTACCAAGATTAATACCCATTGTTTCATGAATAAATATTCGAGCAAAGACACCGGCACCAGCAGCCATTACAACTCCGTTAGGAGCATCTTGGCTAGCAAGATATAGAACGGCTGGAGTTACATGCTCTGGCTGCATATTTTTACCAAAATCTTCAGGAATCAGCCCTTCTGTCATTCTTGTGTAAGCTACTGGAGTTATAGAATTTGTATGAACATTATATTTTTGTCCTTCTAATTTTAATGTGTTCATTAGTCCGATCATTGCCATTTTTGCAGATCCGTAATTTGCTTGACCAAAGTTACCAAAAACCCCGCTAGATGAGCTGGTAAAAATGATTCTTCCAAATTCTTGCTCTCTCATTATTGGATAAACAGTATGGGTACAATTTAAAGTTCCTTGAAAATGAACATCCATAACCGTATTAAAGCTGTCTATTGTATCTTTATGAAAGCTTTTATCTCTTAAGATACCAGCATTATTAACAAGAATATCCACCCTTCCCCATTTTTCTTTAGCTTCATTAACCATGGCTTGAACTGCTTCTAAATCAGTAACACTTGCACCATTTGCAATTGCTTCGCCGCCCTCAGATATGATCTGATCAACCACTTTTTTAGCAGCATCGCTTGCACCACTTCCATCAACACCACCGCCAAGATCATTAACAACAACCTTAGCTCCTCTTCTTGCAAGTCCTAATGCATGTTCTTTTCCTAATCCACCACCAGCACCAGTTACGATTGCAACCTGATTATCAAATCTAATACTCATTTATTTCACCCCTTTTTTTTGGAAGTCTTTAACCATTTAAGCTAAAGTTATTCTAATAAATATTAACCTTATTTGCTATCTCATAAAATGGAGAATCCTTGATAAAAAAAGAAACAATAAATGGTTATGAAGATTTAGAAATTGATTTATATCAAAGTATAGAATGTGGTAAAAAACAACAGTTATGGTTTGAATCATGTTTGCACGATTTAAATTGGGAGACCGGTTTCATAAAAATCTTTGGCAAAACTCATCAAATACCTAGATTACAGGCTTGGTATGCTGATAATGGAATTAATTACACATATTCTGGTAAAAAACTTCAGAGACATAATTGGAATAACACATTGATTGAAATTAAAGAAAAAATAGAGAACATTACATCTTTTAAATTTAATTCTGTTCTTGCTAATTTATATAGAGATGGCAATGACTCAATGGGGCTTCACTCGGACGATGAAAAAGAGCTTGGAAAAAATCCTGTAATTGCATCGTTATCTCTCGGAGAATCAAGAGATATATATTTTAAACATAAAAACAATAAATCTAATTTAATTATCCCACAAATAAACGGTCAACTTTTAGTTATGTATGGAAAGACTCAAAAATATTGGAAACATGAAATTAAAAAAACAAAAAAATTAAAAAAGCCAAGAATAAATCTTACTTTTAGGAATATAATTACGAATTAATTTTCAATTTAAAAAGGAAAAAAATGAGTTCAAGAGTAAAAGTTGTAGTAACAGGAGCAGCAGGCCAAATAGCATATTCTCTTATACCTAGGTTAGTAGATGGTAAAACATTTGGTAATAAGATTGTTGATTTGTATCTTGTAGAAATTCCTCAAGTTGTAAGCAAGCTCGAAGGTTTGGTTATGGAGCTAGAAGACTCCTATTTTCCTCAAATGGGTGAAGTGAAATATACAGATGATTTTGAAGAAGCGTCTCATAATGCTGATTGGTTTCTGCTTGTTGGCAGCATTCCAAGAGGAATTGTCTATGAAGGAAAAAAAATTGAAGAAAGATCAGATTTATTAAAAATTAATGGTGGTATTTTTGTATCTCAAGGGGAAGCAATTGGAAAGTATGGCAAGGAGAATGCAAAAATTTTAGTTGTAGGAAACCCTGCCAATACAAATGCACTTATAGGAAAAAATGCAGCCGGTAAAGACTCGCAATTATGGATGGCAATGACAATGCTTGATTCAAGCAGAGCTAAATCAGTAATAAGTAAAAAAACTGGATCAAATATCAGTGACATTAAAAATATGATTATTTGGGGAAATCACAGTCCAACGATGTATCCTGATGTAGAAAATGTACTCATCTGTGATAAAGCAGGTAGTGAAGTAATAAATGATATGGATTGGGTAGAAAATACTTTTCTTCCAACAGTACAGCAAAGAGGTAAGGCTGTTATTGATTCAAGAGGAGCCTCATCAGCAACATCTGCAGCAAAAGCTGCTTTAGATACCATAATAGCCTGCGAGAATCCGACCGAAGATGGTAATTCGTTTAGCGCTGCTGTTGTTAGTGACGGCGCATATGGTGTTCCAGAAGGATTAATTTGCGGATATCCTCTTTTTACACTCGCTGACGGCACTGTTGAAATAAAAAGAGATCAATCATTGTCAGAATTTGCAAAGCAAAAGTTTCAAATATCAATAGATGAGTTAGAATCTGAAAGAGAGGCAGTAAAACATTTACTTAAATGAAAAAAAGGGGAAAAATTTTAAATCAATTTATATTAGATACCCTTAATCATGAAGATTGCAAAAATCTTCAAATAGTTACTGCTCAAGATATTTCAGGGCTAGTCAAAGCATTTGAAAGTTGTCGCATTGAACATTTAAGTATTGATCCAAGCTTTGATCATATTAAAGATCCAACAGATTTATTTATTGTTATGGATGATGTTGAGCTGTCTCAAAGCCAGGTCGGAACTATTAAAAATCTTCTGAGTCAAAAAATAATAATTTTCTCCAAACCTAAAGATGGCATTAAAGAATCCAATATGATTAAACTTGGTTTTCAAGTTGAGTTAGAAGATAGCTCCAATAAATTATTATGCTTTTCATATAATCTAAAGACTTATAATAACAAGAGATCGTGGAATAATGCTGAAGGATGGGCTAATCCCGAAAACTTTGATAAGTATAGATGGTAGTTTTATCTAAAATAAGATAAAAATTGTAAAAAATTGGTATTACCGCCGTCAACAACTATTTCTCCTGAGGCTATAGCCATAACAGGGTTTAATAGGCCTGATAATGCCATTTTAAAATTAAGTTCAGAAGTTTTAACTGTAATGTCACAGGGAGTATCAATTGTAGATGAAATTGATGCTACTTGATTTCGTATTGTTATAGTTCTTGTTAAGCCTGATGAGAATAAAAAACAGACCTGAGTATTTTGATCAATAACTTTATTAGGGTTTAATCTTACAGATAAGATATTTAATATAGTATCAATTGAAATTTCCTTTACACCCTCTTCTGTTCTCTCTGCTTCTGGATATCCGTCAAAACTATCATCTAATTCCATTGCAGATGATAAAAAATAATTTCTTTTATTTGGATTAGATGATCTCAAGCCAATGTATATCAGAGCTTCTTGTCTTAACTTATTAACCTCATCAACTGAATATTCAAGTGCGAGAAGTTTATCACTTAATTCTAGTGCCCATTGCATATCTTCATCTATTACTGATTTTTCTAATGCTTCAAATAATAACTGTTCACTTCCAACTAATTTTGCAAGCTTCTGAGCTTCTATCTCTCTAGATAAAGGGTCAAGATCAGCAGGATTACCATTAAACCAACCTAAATACCCATTAAAAATGCTTTTAACAGACCATCTAACAGTGCCATAAAATTCAGACAGAAAAGGTGAACCTTTAATTGAAGTTGGTAAGTCTACCATTTCAATAATTTGGTCGGGATAATAGCCCTCATTCATTAGCCTGATTGTTTGATCATGAACATACTGAATTGCATCTCTATAAACTGTTAATGAATTCATTGCCTCATCAGATCCAATAATTGGCTTAGTATGACTTGGGAATATATATTCAGGGTTAAATGATCTCATATGATCCAGGCTTGAGACCCAGCCCATAACATCCCTATGAGTTGTCCCTCTTATCGTATAAAGATTTGGGAATGTTTTATATATATTGTCTCCAGGCATTAAAGATTTATGTTTTGGCAGCCATACAAATAGCTGATCGTTAGTTTCTCCTGGTGCATGATAGAGCTCGATATCAATTCCAGAAATCTTTATTTTTAATTCATCTTTAAAAATTGTATCTGGCTTAATATAACCAAACGGAGATTTAGAAATATTAAGACTTTTTCCAATACCAACATTTATAACTTCATCTTCAGGTAACGCGGTACCAAACATTCTGGTACTTCTTGCGCTTATTATTGGATTTATTATTCCTAAAATCCTCTGCATATAATAGTCAGTTGATTCGTGTGCAATAACCCTTGGTCTCTCTTCTTGAGTTGTTAAATAATGGGCTGCTCCAAATGTATGATCACCATGGTTATGAGTATAAATTATTGCAACTATCGGGTTATTATTTAGCTTCTGAAATCTTTTATAGATTTCGGATGCTTCAAATGTACTATCTGAGGCATCAATAATGATATTGCCGTTTTCACCCTCAACCATTATTGAGTTTGCAATGCCAAAACCTATTGCAAAATGAATTTTTCCACCAGGAGTTTCATAAGTCAAAACACTCTTCTCAAACTCATTAGAGTGTTCGATAAGTTTCTCAACTGATGAAGTTTTTGGAATATCAATGTCACTGTTTTGAGGCTTACAGGAAAAAAATACAAAAAGCGTAAGCAGACTTAAGAAGATATTTTTTTTAAAACTGGTGTTCAATTATGCGTGTGCTCAGATCCTACAAAAAACTCTGCATGATTTCATCAACAATTATATTTGAGCCATCTTCAGAAGTTGGAGCTTTTGATGAACCATTCCTCCATACTGTAACAACTGTCCATAATGTTTTATCAGCTTTGTTGTCTTTGAGGTTAACTCTTAAAATATTTTCAGTTATTGTCCTAATGTCATCGCGAAAATAGTAATTATCCCAATAATATCGGGTGTAATAATGGTTCATCCTATCTGTTTGAACTTTATCTTTTGTAGTAATAATGATTTCAAAAGTTAATTCTGAACTGTCAGAGTAATCTAATCCAGTTTCAACAAGAGAGGCCTTCAAATTATCTTTAAATCTCTCCAAATCAATTGGATTAATTTCAGCACTGATGCTTGATTCATTTATCTTTATAGAAAAGTCGCTATAATTGTCTAAGTTGAAAGTATCAACTGAATCAACTTCAATATTAGTTTGCATACTGTTACAACCAACCAGTAAGAGTACTGTGATTAATGTAGTTATTTTTTTCATAAATTTATTATAGATTTTATTATGTTTAACCTTCAAGAACAAAAAAATATTCCTTTACTGGATGTCAATGCTCAAATATATAACGAATCCGAATTTAATTGCAAGCATGTTCACTTAGAGAGTGATAGCAATGAAAAAGTTTTCATGGTTGCTTTTAGAACAATTCCAGAGGATTCCACTGGGGTGGCTCATATCCTAGAACATACTGCTCTATGTGGGTCAAAAAAATATCCGGTAAGAGATCCATTTTTTATGATGATTCGAAGATCTTTGAACACTTTTATGAATGCTTTTACATCAAGTGATTGGACTGCTTACCCTTTTGCAACACTCAATAAAAAAGATTTTGACAATCTTTTAGGTGTTTATCTTGATTCAGCTTTTTTTCCAAACTTAGATAGTTTAGATTTTGCTCAAGAGGGACACAGGCTGGAATTTCAAGAAAAAAATAATCCAGAAAGTGAAATTGAAATTAAAGGTGTTGTCTATAATGAAATGAAAGGAGCTATGAGCTCTATCACAAGCCAGTTATGGCATGGAATGTCGAAGCATTTATACCCTTCTTCAACATATAAACATAATAGTGGCGGTAATCCTGAAAATATAATAGATCTTTCTCATGAAGATTTAGTAAATTTCCATAAAAAACATTATCACCCATCAAATGCCACTTTTTTTACATACGGAAATATAGATCCGATAGAGATTCAATCTTTTATTAAAGAAAATGTTTTGGATAATTTTTCACCCTCAAACGAGGTTGTTGCTGTTAAGAATGAAGATAGATTTGATGCACCAATTACTGTATCTGATTTTTATAATCCTCAACCAGGTGACGAAGATAATCATCATATTGTATTGAGTTGGCTTTTAAATGAAAGCCATAATCCAGTTCAACTACTTGAGACATATTTGATGTCTAATATTCTATTAGATAATTCTGCTTCTCCTCTTAGAAAGGTTCTAGAAAGTACAAAACTAGGCAAATCTCCTTCACCTCTAACTGGTCTTGAAGCAGACCAAAAAGAATTGGTTTTTGCAGCAGGCCTTGAGGGAGTTGATTCAAATAAATCAAAAGAAGTTGAGACACTTATCATGGAATGTCTTAACAAACTTGTTAAAGATGGAGTCCCAAAAGATCTTATAGAATCCTCTCTTCATCAGTTAGAAATTAGACAAAGAGAAATTACAGGTTCTGGAATGCCTTTTGGTTTACAGATAATGTTAACTTGTTTGCCTGCTTGCATTCATAATGACAATCCATTAAATATATTAGATTTAGATAATGCGTTTAATACAATAAAAAACAACCTTAAAACAGATAATTATATTGAAAACCTTATCGAAAAGAATTTAATTAAAAACAATCACAGATTAACCTACTCTTTGGTTCCTGATACAGAATTAAACAAAAAAAACGAAGAAAAAATTCAAAATAAAGTATTAGATATTACAAAAAGCCTATCAGAGCAAGACAAAGAACAGCTTGTAAAGTTAGCTAATGATTTAGAAGATAGACAGAACACAATTGATGATCCAGAAGTTCTACCAAAAGTTACAAGAGAAGATATTCCAAAAATAAGAAAATATGCTTCTCCTATAACTTCTGAGAATAAAGAATCTAGAAATTACTATTACAAAACTGGTACAAATGGCATCGTATATCATTCAATGATTTTTCCATGTGATGCTCTTGAAAAAGATGAGTTGAAAATCGCTAGCTTGTTCTCCAATACTCTTACAGATATTGGTTTAGGTGACAAAGGGTATGAAGATATTCAAAAATATCAATCCTCCATCACTGGTGGAGTTTCTGCTTCTTTTGTAACCCTGCCAAACAAATTAGACGATACATATAAATTGGCCCTTAAAGTCAGCTCAAAAAGCTTAGAAGGTAACGAATCCTTTATGCAAGATTTGATGATGAGAACTGTAAAGGAATCTAACTTTGATGAGACAGATAGAATAAAAGAGCTTTTAGAATTTATATCATCTGATAATGAAAAATCTGTTATTCAGAACGGGCATATTCTATCAATGAGTAATGCAGCTTCGCAAATAAGTAATATTGCATCAACTAATGATCTGACATCGGGCTTGAGATTTATTCATAATACTAATCAACTATCAAAGTTGGTCGCGGCACCAAATGAACTTTCAAAATATTTAGAATTACTTAAATCAATTAAAACTAAGATCTCTGAGACTCCAAGTCATTTCTTCACCGCATCAGCTTTGAATAAAGAAGACATAAACTTAAATTTCTTAATTGAAGAAACTACCAGACAACATAAAAAACAAAATCTCGTTACTACTCAAGATGATTCTTTAGGTTGGATTACTGGTTCTCAGGTTTGTTTCTGTGCTGAAGCTTTTCCAACCGTTGATTTTAGGCACGAAGATGCCCCTGCTTTGACTGTCCTTGGAACAGTTTTAAGAAATGGATATCTGCATTCTGCTATCAGAGAAAAAGGCGGTGCATACGGTGCGGGTGCCTCTCAAGACTCAAGTAATAAAGTTTTTAAATTCTTCTCATATAGAGACCCTAAATGCTCAGAAACATTTGATGAATTTAAGAATTCTAGAGAATGGTCAATTAAAAATATTACTGAAGAGCAATTGGAAGAAGGTGTTTTAGGAGTTATTTCAAGCATTGATAAGCCACTATCACCATTCGGAGAAGCAATGAGTGATTTCATGAGTAAATTAGATCAAAAATCTCAAGATGAGCGCTTACACTTCAGGGCTAAAGTCAAAGAATGTAAGTTAGCTGACCTCATGTATGTATCTGAAAAATATTTATTTGGTGAGTCGAAGCGTTCTGCAATCGCAGGTCAAAATTATGAAGCAGAACTTGTTAAATTAGGTTTTAAAATTAAAAATATTTAATTTTTAAAAGAATATAAATCTTTTTTTCTTTAGTTCTTTTGCGCAACTCCAATATTGCTGCTGATATTTAGTAGATCTTGTTTGGACTCTATCAGCAACTTTAATTAACCAAGGTTTTTTTCTATAACTTTTTTTCTTAAAGCCTCCATAGCCTTCATGGTATGCCAGATAAAGCGATCTTGCGTCTAGTCTATCAAAGCCTTGATAGTAACCTTTTGAAGCGTACCAACCTATAAAATCAGCTGAATCACTAAAGTTTTTTCTGCTTGCTCTAGAGTTTCCAGTTTCATCTTTATAGTCTTCCCACGTCATATTTAATGCTTGAGAATAGCCCTGGGCTGTAGATTGCCTTTTCCAAGGTATTACCCATAACAATTTTGTTCTATCAGGTTTTGCATCAGCTTTGAAACTGGATTCTTGATAAACAAATGACATTAAGACATATGGAGGTATTTTCCATCTCTTTTCTGCTTTCATAGCAGCCTTGTACCAACTTTTCTTTTCTTCAAATATTAAACATATATTGTCAGGGTTTTCTGGTGGCGTTGTCATACATGACTGAAGTGAAATTATTAAAATAATTAAAAATGAAGATTTTAATAATTTACTCCTCATTAAATTTTTTCTCCAGGTTCAAATCCTCTGAATGTTTTAAAACGAGGAAATCTTAAACTAAAATTTTCTCCTTCCATACTTTGGGTCACGGCATCAGCTCTGATTTCAATTAATTGTCCAATCAATGAATCTTTGTGTTGCCAAAATTTTTCTCTATTCTCATCGGTCAGACCGCTACCTACATTTAAAGAGAAAAATTTACCATCATCACTACCTTCTACTGAAAATGAACCAAGTTTACCTGCATGTCGGCCAGTTCCTTCATGAACTTCTGTTACTTTCAATGTAACTTCAATAAAAGGTTTCATTTTCAACCAAGCATGACTTCTTTTGCATTCATATAAATCATTTTCTGGCTTAATCATTAACCCTTCATAACCCCTATCTAATGCCTCTTTATTCATTTGAGAATAAGTTTCTTCACCATCTTTTTCATCAAAATTAACAATCTCATAATCAACAATCTTGATACATGATGGGAATTTTTTATTATATTTCTCTAAATGACGCTTTCTTTCAATCGTAGTAAGCTTGCTTTTACCTTCATTAAATTCATCGAGTGGCAAAATATCAAACAAAGCTAAATACGCATCCTCTGTTTTTGCATTTGTTTTTCTATGAACCTGTTTCATTAATGATTGAAAGTCATCGCTCATAACCTCGCCATCAAAAACCATATTATTAAATTCAGGCTTACTGAGTGCTGCTTCTATATGAGGAAAATTACTAAAAATTTTTCCATTTCTGCTATAAAGTGTCGTATTGTTTTTTTTTGTAATAGCTATTACTCTCACCCCATCGTACTTATATTCAATTAAACAGTTTCCTTTAATTTTTTTTGGGTGTTTCATTCCATCGTGAGAGAGCATACATGCAAATACAGGTACCCTGAACTTTATACCCATTTTTTTTGCTACGTTATTTACCGTCTTCTCACTGACTCCACATCTTAAATCTTTAATTAGTATTCTTCTGTACCAGTCATTCCATTCTTCTACTGTTGCTTTATCCATTAGTGCTAGGATTTCATCTCTGGCAGCATGCCCAGTTTTTTGTCTTTCTATGAGAAGCAAAGCTGAGTGTTTAAAAGTAGTCCAATCTAAACCTTTACCATTTGTATCAGATTTCGGGACCTGCTTTACACCGAATGTAGTTAAGGCATCTAAACACATGGACAAACCCTCTTGAAAGATTAAATCGTTAATATTTTCTTCAATAATGCCTTCTTTAAAGAGTCTGCTATTGTCGCTTTCTAGTGTTTGAATTATTTTCCAAGGATTCATCAGTCAGATTTTTCAGCAGTTGCAAGCTGTTTTAGTCTAGCTATCTCTTGAGCTTGAGATTCAATGTGTGAAATCATTTGCTTAGTTATTGGCATTCTCTCCTGATCACATATATTGGCATAAAACTTTTCAGTAAATTCATATGCAAAATTAACCATATTGCTAACCGTTGTAATTGGATCTGCAACATTGTTTAAATCAGCAGCAACAAGGATTGCAAAAGTGTTGGTTTCTGCTTCAAAAGTGCCAGGGTTTAATGCATTAGCTATTCTAAAAGATTCTTTGCCATTAGTATCTTTTATTACAAAGAAGCCGTGTGATAAGGTTGCTCCAACATTATTCATAAACCCATAAACTTGATCAATATCATAGATAGATTTATCGACTGATATTAAATTCAATACAACTAACTTTTGTTCTTGATAATCAATGTGTTCTTTATCATCAAAATTAAAAGCTTGTTGTGATTTTATATCTATTTCGTCAAATTCTTTTATTTCAAATGTATCTGTAACAGGCTCAATTTTTACTTTAAGTTCACCCTTGCTAGTAATTTTTCTTATAAAGAGAAATGTAATTATTAGAAATGCTAAAACAGAAAAACCAATTAAATATATATCAATATTTGAATCTATCATACTTCAGCAAATTCTAGTGCTTGATTTACATCAACAGAAACCATTCTAGAAACTCCTGCCTCTTGCATCGTAACACCCATTAAATGGTCACTTTTTTCCATAGAAACTTTGTTGTGAGTTATGAAGATGAATTGCACAGTTTTTGACATCTCCTCAACCATATTTATAAATCGCATTGTGTTTAAATCATCTAAGGGAGCATCCACTTCATCTAGAATACAAAAAGGTGCAGGGTTAAGTTCAAAGATTGCAAAAACAAGAGCCAAAGCTGTCAGCGCTTTTTCACCGCCTGAAAGTTGAGAAATTGAGGAGTTCTTCTTGCCAGGAGGTCTAGCCATTATTACAACCCCAGCATTTAGTGCATCATCCTCAGTTAGAGCAAGTTCTGCAAAACCACCACCAAATAACTTTGAAAATACTTCCTTCATTCTTTTGTTTATTGAATCAAAGCTATCTTGAAATCTTGTTTTTGTTTCAAGATCAATTGTTTTAATGGCTCCTGTTAGCTTTTCAAGAGCTTCAGTAAGGTCGTTGTATTGAACATCTAGCTCTTCTTTTCTTTTTGATTCTGCGGCTATTTCTTCTGGAGCTGCTAAATTAATTGCACCCAAGCGTATTATTTTTGCTTGAATATCAGTTAATGAATCTTGCAATTCATTAAGATCCATATTCTCATACCTTGCGTAGTCTATACTCTCTATATTTAAGCCAGCTTCTTTTATTTTGGTATTTGCATTATCCAAATTAATTTCATGAGTTTTAAGGTCTAGTCTTAGGTTAGTAACCTTTTCTGATAAAGATTTAAGATCTAACTCAGCTACATTTTTTTGATTTTCTAGCTCTCTTAAGCTTTCATTAAATTGAGACTGTTTTTGTCTAATCGTTGTTAATTCAGATTCTGCTTTTGAGCTCTTATCTACCAATTCATCCATAATCACTTGGATTTCAGATTTTCTGATTTCAGCCTCTTCAATTAATTTTTTTAACTCATTTTCTCTATTTAAATATTCTTCAGGAGAAGCTAGATTGACTGATCCTAATTGAGCAATATTTTTTTGTATTTCATCTAAAGACTCTTCCAGACCTTTTAGATCCATGCCTTTATACTGATTAGGATCAAAGTCTGAAATGCTTACTTCTGCTTTTTCTAAAACATTTGAAGCATTTTCTAAGTTAACCTCATGAGTTCTTAATTCAAGCCTTAAATCATTTATTTGTTTTTCAAGGCTTCTAAGTTCATTTGATACTATGGATTTATTGCTATCCATTTCATTTAGTTGTGTATCAATATTAGCTTGGATGCTGGCCTGTGAATCTAATTGCTTATTAATAGCGATTTTTTGATTATTAAGATCCTGTAGTTTGTTTTCAGCATCTTTTTTGTCACTCTTTGTTTTATTAATGATTTCTTCAGCTCTATTTTTTTGGTTTAAATACTCAGCTGTAAAACTTTTTGACTGATCAGATGCAATTTTTAATATGCTCATTAGAAGTTCTTTAAGCTCAGAAAGTTTTGAATTTACTGTATCAGCATTTGAACCAAACGATTTTAGCAGTTCAGAAATTGTATCTAATAGATGCATTGCTTTTTCTTTTGGGTTGAGGTGATCAGTATTTGATTCTTTCTCAACAGCATTTGCATAATTTCTAGATGCTTCTTTAAAATCCAAATGGGCATTCTCTTCTAAATTATTTAAATTCTTTATTGATCCTTCAGTCCTTGCTATTTCAGCTTCAATTGAAAATTGATCATCTTGCAGGCCTTTAATCTCACTTACAACCTTGTCTTTATTAGCTTTAATACCATCAAATATGTCCTGCTTTGAATCTAACTCGCCTTGTTTAATATTGATTTGATCCTCTAGCGGCTGAATGGCTTTTCCAATAGTATTTTTTTTCTCAAGAGCATCAAAAGCTTTAACAATTGCAATATTTAATTTTAATTCTTTTTCTTTTGGACTGAGATCCTTAAAAACAGACTCTTTTTCAAGAGCATCTTGATAACTTTTCTGAGCTCTTTCAAGAGCTTCTAGATTAGTAGCCTCAGATTTATTGATATTATGAAGATCTGATTCATGTTTAGCTATTTCAGCTCCAATTGTATAAAAGTTTTTTTGGGCATTTTCATATGCATTAATTACTGACTCATTCTGAGTTCTATAATCATCGATTTGTGCCTGTTTGGAATCGGACTCGGCTTGCTTGATTTTAAAATCTCTGTTTAAGGCATCTAAGTTTTTTTGAAGCTTTTCTTTATTGTTCTTAGCTTCTAGTGAGTAAAGAATTGCTATATCAGTTTGTTTTTGATTTTCTTCTTCTTTTAGCTGGTTATATTTCTCAGCCGCACTGGCTTGATTTTCGAGTCTTCTAATTAGTCTTTCTATTTCATCTTTAATATCTTTTACTCTTGATAGGTTTTCTTTTGTCTTCTTGATTCGACTTTCAGTTTCTCTTCTTCTTTCTCTGTATTTAGAAACACCTGCGGCCTCTTCAATGTGAGTTCTTAACTCTTCTGGTTTAGCGCTAACAAGCTTACTAACCATACCTTGTTCAATAATTGCATATGAGCTAGGTCCAAGGCCAGTTCCGAGAAATATGTCTTGAACATCTTTTCTTCTACATTTTGTGCTATTTATAAAATAAGTAGATTGAGCATCTCTAGTCATTACTCTTTTAATAGAAATTTCGTTATATGATGCATATTCTCCACCAATCTTTCCGCTAGAATTATCAAAAAGCAATTCAATACTACATTGTCCTGAAGGCTTTCTTTTTTCTGAACCATTAAATATGACATCAACCATTGATTCACCACGAAGATTTTTAGCAGATAGTTCTCCCAAAACCCATCTTACAGCATCAATAACATTTGATTTACCGCAACCATTGGGACCAACAACACCGACTAAATTTGAGGGAAAAGATATCTTCGTTGGATCTACGAAACTTTTAAAACCTGATAGTTTTATATGTTTAAGCTGCATTTTTGAGAATATTTTTCTTAAGGATATATTAAACTATTGTTCCCTTTTAGACCATTCATTTGCTTTAATATTATAAGAATTTACAGGCTGATTATTGTTAAATAACAAAGTGCTTTCAGAGTAAAAAGTGGTATCTAAATCAGTGCAATTTAATAATATTTTTAAATCAAGAGCTTCTTGGTTTAGGTAAGCAGATGCCAAATCAAATCCAGGTATTGAGGAGTCAGTATTTTTTAGAACAAGTTCAGAAGAATTAGTAAATTGCTTCGTAGCTATTGGTATTTGAGGTCCATTAACAATGAAAACATCTAAAGAACCCTCTAAATTTTCACATCCTGGTGGAGAGATAAAATTTATAAATAACTCAGATTTAGCATAAATAGGAAATTTAGCATCCCTAAGATTTGTATATAAAGAATAAAAAATATACTTTTCATCAGCTGTTTGAAAATATGGTTCTGAAATCGAAATTAAACTCTCAGCAGCAATTAACTTATTATCTTCTATAGCTTTTTTAATATAACTTTGTAGCCAATACAGTTTTTCTTGGTTGTTGATGTTCTTATCAAATTTTTGAATAATTTTTTTAGGGATTTTTCTATCGTTATCAATATTTATCAGAATATTTGAATTTATTTTTTGATTTTCAATCGAGCCTAAAAATGAATACTTGCCTATTACAGAAAATAAACATATTAAAATGACTAAAAAAGAAATCCCAAAAATATATCCTTTATTTTTTGTTTTCTGAGATAAGAGATATGCTAGCATTGGGATGAAAGCAAAAAAAGCTAGCAAATAGATAAAAATCATTAGGCTTTTCTTCTAAAAAAGAAAATTAATAGAGCAATAAATAAAAATAAGCCAGGTGCAATCCAGAGTATGTATGTGCTTCTGTTCAAGCCAGGATCGTATAAAACCTCAATTCCAAATCGATCAGATAAAAATAATCTAATCTCATCATCTGTTTTGTCTTCATTAATTAATTCTATTATTTTCTTTTTAATGTCCTCTGATACAGGTGCATTAGAACTTGCAAGAGATCCGCTTGTACATTTTGGACATCTAATTTCTTTTATTAGACTATAAAACCTTTCCTCATCAGCAGTATTTTGAAATTGATATAGACTTTCACCCAATATATTTGTTGAAGCAACTAATAATAAAAATAGTAAAAGTCTAATTAGCATTAAAAATATTTTCCTTATTTATGATAGGAGTAAAGACATCTCCCCAAATCATATCATTAACCTCACCCCTGTAATGGGCAATAATTTGACTATCCTTAACCAAGAAAGTCTCAGGTGCTCCTGTGACACCCATGTCTAAAGCTAATTCGCCTTTTATGTCATGAATAATCTGTTTATAAGGATCACCAAATTTATTAATCCAGTTTATCGCATCATTCCTATCATCTTTATAATTCAATCCCATAATAGGAATACCTTGTGAGCTAAGTTTCATCAAAAATCCATGCTCAACTCTGCAGGTAATACACCAGCTTGCCCAAACATTAATAAGATATGCTTCTTCTATATCAAAATTTGTTATAACTTTATTTGAATATAAATCTTCGAGTTCAAAAAGTGGCATATTTGATGTTTGAAAACTTGCTCCTGGATAATACTTATCTTCATTTATATACAAATAAAAAAAATAAAAGAACGATAGAGAAATGCTTAATATAAGTAGTCTCAAAAAAACTGTCATTGTCTTGCCCTTTTAATTGTTCTAGCTAAAAATAATCCTGAAATAATCATTAAAGCAGCAGAAAACCATATCCATCTTATAAAATAATTAAATTGAACATTTACTATCCAGCTTCCATCATCTAATTGATCGCCAATTGTTATATAGATATCTTTTAAAATAGATGCATGGATTGCGGTCTCAGTTGTTATTTGACCTCTTGCAAAATACTTTCTTTTCTCAGGATTTAATGAAAATTTATTACCATTTTGGCTTTCTATTATGAAATCAGCTCTAACAGATTCATAGTTAGGCCCATCTATTAATTGTAAATTATCAAAGGTAATTTCATGATCTTTATAAATTTCAGTTTCATTAATTTTAATATTTAAAGCTCTTTCAGAGCTAAAGTCATTATTTAATGCTATGGAGATAATCAAAAGCCCAAGGCCTATATGAGCTAACACACTATAAACATTCACAAATTTTTTATGAAAAATATATGAATAAATCACTAAGATATATCTAAAGATTATCAAAGAGCCTATAAATAATGAAGCAAGCGTCCAGAGCTTTGATACTGAATATAACTTAAATGATATGAAGGTGATTAGTAGAGAAAAAATAAAACTTGCTAATGTGGGATTATTAAAAAAAGCAATTACGGATTTGCTCTGCCATTTTGATTCAATAGATGAGAATAAAAATAAACAGGCTAAAAGAGTAATTGGGACAAAAATAGCATTATAAAATGGTGCTCCTACACTAATCTTTTGATCGTAGATATATTCATATATTAATGGGTACATAACACCGAGCATTGTCGAAAAAATTAACGTCCCAAAAAGAATATTATTAATGGAAATAAAGGATTCTTTTGATAAAGAAATAATTCTCTTATTTGAAACTAATAACGCAAATCTATAAGAAAATAGAATAAGAGACATCATTACTAAAAGTCCTATGAAAGCTAACAAATATAGACCTCTTTCTGGATCATTTGCAAAAGAGTGTACGCTGTCAATAATTCCTGATCTAACAATAAATGCACCAAATAAACTTAAAGAAAAGACTAAGATTGATAAGAGAATAGTCCAAATTCTTAAAATAGACGACTTAGATGATGCGCTAAGAGAGTGAATCAAAGCTGTTGCTGCCAACCATGGCATTAAGGCAACATTCTCAACGGGATCCCAAAACCAATAGCCTCCCCATCCCAGCTCGTAGTAAGCCCACCAACTACCTAAAGTAATGCCTAAAGTTAAAAATGACCATGAAATAATTGACCAAAACCTAACCTGTTTTTCCCAGTTAATATTTGAATCACCTTCAATTAAAAAAGCTAACGCTTGCCCGAAAGCAATTACAAAACCAACATAACCAAGATATAGTGTTGGTGGATGAATTGCCAGTAAAGGGTCCTGAAGTACAGGATTAATATCTGCTCCATTTTCGGGTGGAAGAGGCAAAATTGTTTCGAAAGGATTTGATGTGAGCAACAAAAATAGTAAAAAACCAACTGTTGTTATAGATATGATTCCAATGGTTCTAGCTTTAAGCGGCTCATCATTTTTAGAAAAAATATTATAAATTGCTCCCCATAAACTAAGAAATATTATCCACAGATACATAGAGCCTTCATGAGCACTCCAGATTGATGATATTTTATAAAAAACAGGTAAGTTTGTATTTGAGTGCTGAGCTATGTAAAGCACACTGAAATTATCAGTTATTGCTAACCATACATATATTAAAAAAGAGAATAAAAATAGAAAAAAGCTATGAGAGTAGATTCTTGAAATAAGATTAATGATATTAAAATCATTAACATTAAAAATAACAGAAAATATAAAACATAGAAAAAATAGCCCTGTTGCAAGGATAGTCAAAAATTGTGCTACTTCTATAATCATTATTTTTGTATATCTATACTCGGTGGC
>Ga0213860_10000317_pt1 | contig 19151 bp, 26 predicted proteins | sample PICome_3_FD_160118 | JGI IMG/M metagenome (GOLD analysis project Ga0213860, IMG submission 160118) | Coastal seawater microbial communities near Pivers Island, North Carolina, United States - PICO550 | ecosystem: Environmental > Aquatic > Marine > Coastal | place: USA: North Carolina...
ATGGGTAGTGGTTCAACAGGTAAGGCTGCAATTAGAGGTGGGTTTGAGTTTGTTGGTATTGAAAGAGAAGAAGAGTATATGGAAATAGCTACTGCTCGTATTCAATACGAAAAAGATAATCCTTACAATGAAGAAAAAGGAGAACGAGTAGAAATAAATAAAAACTCACAAAAGTTTTGGTAGATTAAATAAAAATCATTATATTTGTAAAAATAAAATAAAGTTATGGCAAAAGAATTAAAGTTTGATTTTGAAGCAAGAGAATCCTTAAAGGAAGGATTGGATTTATTAGCAGATGCAGTAAAGGTAACACTTGGACCGGCTGGTAGAAATGTACTTTTACAAAAACAAGGAGGTTCTCCACATATCACAAAAGATGGAGTATCAGTTGCAAAAGAAATAGAGTTAGAGGATACTTTTGAGAATATGGGAGCTCAACTCGTAAAGGAAGTATCACAAAGAACCGCAGATTCTGCTGGTGATGGTACAACAACCGCAACCGTTCTTGCACAGGCAATTGCTGAAAAGGGATTTGATTTTGTTGGAAATCATGGAACAAATCCAATCTACCTTAAAAGAGGTATGGATAAAGCAGTTAAAGTTGTAGTAGAAGAATTATCAAAACAAGCAATTGTTGTAGGTTCTGATAAAAGTAAAATCCAACAAGTAGCAACTATTTCATCAAACAACGATTCATCTATTGGTGAACTTATCGCAGATGCATTCGAAAAAGTTGGAACTGATGGTGTAATCACAGTTGAAGAATCAAAAGGAATTGATACTTCTATGGAGTTGGTAGAAGGTATGCAGTTTGATAGGGGATATGTATCTCCTCATTTCATAACTGATATTGAAAAAACAAATGCAGTTATGGAATCTCCATATGTTCTTTTATACGATGGTAAGATTTCATCTATGAAAGATATTCTACCAATACTTGAACAAGTATCTCAACAAAACAAATCTCTTGTGATTATAGCAGATGATTTGGAGGGTGAGGCATTGGGTACTCTTGTTGTAAATAAACTTAGAGGAATTCTAAATATATGTGTAGTTAAATCACCTGCATTTGGTGATAGGAAAAAACAAATGATGCAAGATATTGCAATACTAACAGGTGGTACATTTATCACTTCAGAAGTTGGACTTAAATTAGAAGATACAACTATTGATATGTTAGGTAAGGCTGAAAAAATAACAATAGGTTCTGATTCAACCACTATCGTAAATGGTGCAGGAAACTCTGAATCAATTTCAGAAAGAATCCAACAAATAAAATCTCAAATTGAAAACACAACTTCAGATTACGATAAAGAAAAACTACAAGAAAGATTAGCAAAACTTTCAGGTGGGGTTGCAGTTCTTTATATTGGTGCAGGTTCGGAAGTAGAACTAAAAGAAAAGAAAGATAGAGTAGATGATGCATTACAAGCAACACGAGCGGCAATCGAAGAAGGTATTGTAGTTGGTGGTGGAGTTGCTCTATTGAAAACTTTAAAAGTACTAACTGAATTTGCAGATACTGAAAAATTAGACCAATGGGAACAAGATGGTGTTGATGTAATCAGACAAGCACTTAAATCACCAATCACACAAATCTTAGAAAACGCGGGATTGGATTCAGAAGAAATTATTCAATCTTTATTTACTCACTTTGATGTGGATGGTGGAGAGAACATGGGATATGATGCAAAATCACAAGAATTTGTAGATATGTTTGATGCTGGTATCATCGACCCTAAAAAAGTAACAAGAGAGGCAATCCAAAATGCTTCATCGGTAGTTGGGATGATTTTAACAACTGAATGTATGGTGGTAAATAAGAAAGAAGATACACCACAACTACCACCAATGCCACCAATGATGTAAAAAAATATTACAAAAGACTTTGATAGTTCAAAAATTATTCGTATATTTGTATAAATTTAAATTAAGTTATAAACATGGAAAAACAATCCTTAAATCGCTTCGTATCGAAGTACAACCTTGCAGGTTTAGTAGAATCTGTAAAATGGGAATCTAAAGAAGGTTCTCTTACAACATCATTCATTTCAGATGATAAATCTGTTTTGGGTAGTGTTACTATGAATGAGTTTGATTCATCAGATGCATCTTTTGGTGTGTATGATACAACCAAACTTACAAAAATGTTATCAGTTCTTGGTGATGATGTAGATTTCTCAATCAACGATATTGATGGTAAACCAGTTTCTTTGAAATTCAAAGATGGTTCTACCTCAGTAAATTATATGTTGGCTGATTTATCAGTTATCCCTAATGTACCTGATTTAAAACAATTACCTCCTTTCAATGTGGAGATTAAATTAGATTCAAACTTTATTTCAAAGTTCATCAAAGCCAAAGGTGCTCTTGCAGATGAGAACAATTTTACATTTACTTGTAAAGATAATAAAGGTCAAATTATCTTAGGTTATTCAAACATCAACACAAACCGAATTAGCATTGATGTTGATTGTACTTGTGATGGAGATGTTGAACCAATTTCTTTCTCGGCTACATATTTAAAAGAGATACTTGTAGCAAACAAAGAGGCAACAGATGCAACTTTAAAGATTTCATCTCAAGGATTATCACATATCCACTTTGAAATCGATAACTACGAATCAAACTATTATCTTGTAGAAATCCAGAGTTAATGAACTACTTTTACGAACGAAGTAAATTTTCCGAGTTTAAATCCAACACCACTTATCATCAGTTGTTAGAAATGACTGATGATGAGTTCGTGGCTTGGGCCAGACTTCTTCGTAAAGAAGTTACTGAGCAATGGGATGAAAGAGGTACACCACCTGTAATTGGTAAAAACGAACAAGGTATCATCAAAAACTTTAAGAAACTTAAATCTAACCCAGCAGATTATTGGGAAAAGGATTTGAGTGGCGATGAAGAATCATTGGGTATCATCAAAAACTTTAATAAAGATGCATCAGTTGTAAATCAGTTTTTTCCTACAATGTTAAAAACTAAGATTTCAATTGGTAAATCTGCTGATAATGGTTTATCTATTTATGACCATTTCTCAGACCCGAATATGGAAGATAAGTTCGTTCATATTATGAAACGAGCGGTAAAGAGAGATTCTATGTATTCTTGGTCTCGTTCAATCGTAGATAAGAAAGATGAGAATCCTTTTTGGAATGGTCAAGGTGCTATTGATTTCATTAAAGATGTACACGAAGGTAAAGTATTTGTTGGTAAGTATTCTAATCTTGGTATTTGGATTTCCAAAGTAAATACAAGAACTATTGAAAACTATGGTACTTTCAATCAAGAATACATTGGTTCAAAGAATCTATATTTAAAAGCAGAACAAGTTCAACAATTAAAAGATGATGGTTATTTAAATCAAACCCAACTATCTAATATTAATCGTATTGAATCATCTCATACATCCGATACAGGAAATACTCAAGAATATGTTTATCAGATTCGTTGGTACGAAAAAGAAGTGGGTATCTTTCCAAAGATTCTACAAGTATTCAGATTATCATGTGGACAACCTGCGGTAAACTTCCCTGCACTAACTGCTAAATGGATTTACGAAAACTATACATCACATATTGAACAAGATGAACCATTACATATTTATGATTCATCAAGTGGATGGGGTGGTAGAATTATTGGAGCAATGAGTTCTCGTAAGAAAACTCATTACATTGGAACCGACCCAAATCCTGATAACTTTATTGATGAATTGGGTATTTCTCGTTACGAGTATGTTGCTGATTTCTATAACAGAAATTGTGTTGATGATTTCTCAGATTCATTAACCAAGTTTTTTCAAGTAGAAAAACAAGGTAACACATATGAGTTATTCCAAGATGGTTCAGAACTAATTCAAAACAACCCAAAGTTTCAGAAGTATAAAGGTAAATTAGATTTATCATTTACTTCACCACCTTACTTCAATAGGGAACAATACTCTCAAGATGAGAATCAATCTTTTAAAGCATATGGTGAATATGAAGATTGGAGAGATAACTTTTTAAGACCTACTCTAACAACAATTTATGAGTATCTTAAAAATGATAGATACATTCTATGGAATATCGCTGATATTAAAATCGGTGAATCAACTTACTATCCACTTGAACAAGATTCGATTGACATCTTAAATGAGTTGGGTTGTGAATATAAAGGTAAACTCAAAATGTTAATGACCAGAATGGTAGGATTAGACCCATCCAAGAGTGGTATCAAAAACGCAGTAGAGTTTGAAGGAAAACAATATAAATTTGAACCGATTTTCGTGTTCCACAAAAAATAAATTATGAACTTACAAGAAATAGCAAGAAAATTCAGAGTATCTGATAACTTCCTTAATTCAAAAGAAGATGGGTTGTTAATTATTGCATCATCACTACAAGATATTATTCGTGAATTGAATAGTGGTAAGATTGATGAAAATAGAAAACAATCAATTATAGAAAAATTAGAAAGATTAACAGAGTTTAGTAAAGAAGTAAAAAATTCATCATTTTAATATATGGCATTCTTTGAAGATAATACAACTGAAAAGGTAAACAACTCTTTATGGGTAGAGAAGTACAGACCCAAAAAGTTATCAGAGTATGTAGGTAATGAACATCTTAAAGAAAAAGTTGCTGATTACTTACAAACTGGTGATGTTCCTCATTTACTTTTCTTTGGAAAAGCAGGTACAGGTAAAACAACCTTAGCAAAATTGATTGTAAACTCAATCAATTGTGACCATATTATCATTAATGCTTCTGATGAAAACAATGTTGATACAGTTAGAAACAAAGTAAAAGGATTTGCTTCCACAATTGGTTTTAAGGATATGAAAGTAATCATACTTGATGAGTTTGATTACATGACACCAAATGCACAGGCAATCCTTCGTAATTTGATGGAAACTTTCTCAAAACATTGTAGGTTTATCTTAACTTGTAACTATGTTGAGAAAGTAATTGACCCAATCCAAAGTAGATGTCAAACTTTCCAAATCGTACCACCAACTAAAAAAGATGTTGCGGTACAAATATCACAAATCTTGGGTAAAGAAGGAGTATCATTCGAACCAAAAGACCTTGTACCTATCATTGACAGTTCATATCCTGATATTAGAAAGATTATTAATACTTGTCAGTTGAATTCCTCCAAAGGAAAATTAAAACTCGATACAACCTCTGTAATTGATTCAGATATCAAATCAAAGGTAGTTGAGATTTTAAAATCAAATGATGCAAAACCAAACAAGTGGAAAAATATCAGACAGGCGGTTGCTGATGCAAGAATCTCTGATTTTACAGAGTTATATTCTTTCCTTTATGAGAAAGTAGATGAATATGGTGGTAGTAATACCTCAAACATTATTTTGATTTTATCAGAATCACAACACAAAGATGCTTTAGTAGTTGATAAAGAAATTACTTTTATGAGTTGTATTATTCAAATAGTAGCACTATGACATATAAAGAAATAAATAAGTTAATGGAAATCCAATATCTCAAAGGTAGATTGGATGAACTTTACAAAGGATACGTTCCTAATAATTCTACAACAGACAACAGAATTGTAGATTCTCGTATTTCAAAATATGAAGAAAAACTTAAAAATATAGATGAGATTGCCTTCTATCTTTATCAAGTAGAAAAGGATAACCAGAGATTTTCAAAAGAAAAAAGTAAGAAAAAAATCAAAGATTTATTAGATGAGGTACTTATTTATATTGATAATGATACACTCAGAGATAAAGTGATTGCTCAACTAAACACTTACAAATAAAAAGTTACAATTATTTAACATTTTTTTGTGATATATACAATAGTTATTCAAAGATGAAAATAGTTTACACTAATAATCTACAAAAAATGATAGACAACGAAAGTTGTGATAGCACTTACACCCCTAATCTGGGGGAATATACAAGCACAAGTACTTACGAAAATATTAAAATATACCTCGATTCTGGTAAGGGAGAATCGTTGTATGCAATTAGTTATGTTTAATTTAAAAATGGAAATTTAATTATGAGAAAACTACTTTTAGTTGGATTGATGATGTTATCATCATTGAGTGCATTGGCACAAGTAAAAGGTAAGGTAGTTGAAGCAGGTTCTTCAGAAGGTCTACCAGGAGCTACTGTTGTTGTTAAAGGAACAACAATTGGTGCTACTACTGACTTAGATGGAACTTTTTCATTGGATGCAAATACAGGTGATACTTTAGTTATTACTTACATTGGATTCCAAACTCAAGAGGTAACTGCAGCAAATGGAATTGTTGTAGAACTTTTGGCTTCGGCAACTGAACTTGATGAAATTGTGGTTACTTCTGGGGTAATTGATGTGGCGAAAGTCAGAGAAACACCCGTAGCAGTATCTACAATCGGAGCGAGTGAAATCGCTTTAAAAGTGGGGAACCAAGAATTCCCTGAAATTATGAACAAGACACCTGGTGTGTACGCTACTAAACAAGGTGGTGGATATGGTGATTCAAGAATCTCTTTGAGAGGTTTTGACCAAAGAAACACTTCATTCCTTATCAACGGACAACCCGTTAACGATATGGAAAATGGATGGGTTTACTGGTCGAATTGGGCTGGATTAACTGATGTTGCATCGGGTATCCAAATCCAAAGAGGACTTGGAGCATCAAGATTAGCAGTTCCATCCGTTGGAGGTACTGTATCCATCTTCACTAAAGCTGCAGAGAAAGAAGAAGGTGGTTCAATTGCACAAGTTGCAGGTAACGATGGATTCCTTAAAACCACAGTTGCTTACAACACAGGCAAGAATGAGAATGGATGGGCAACATCTGTTTTACTTTCTAAGTGGCAAGGAGATGGTTACATCTACAACACTTCTGGTGCTGGAACAACTTACTTCTTTGCATTAGGATACTCACCTGAGGATTCAAATCATGCGTTAAACCTTTCTATCTTAGGTGCAGGACAATGGCACCACCAAAGAGATGTTTGGGTATCTATTAGAGATTACCAAAACTTTGGTGAAGAAGGAATTGACCCAAGATGGAATTCAAATGGTGGTGTATTAAATGGAGAAGAATATTCTTTAAGAAGAAACTTCTACAACAAACCACTTGCAACATTTAACTGGGATTGGGATATTGCTGATAACGTTAAATTAGCAACTTCATTCTACGGTTCAGCTGGTAGAGGTGGTGGAACAGGTCCTCGTGGAAACAACTATCGTAATTCTACTTTAGATGTTTTACCATTTAGAAAAGACCTTACAGAACACTACCTTGAAGGAGGTAGAGGAGCTAGAACTGCAGATGGATTCATTGATTTCGATGCATTAGTTGCTGAGAACAGAGCAAGTACTTCACCTTATACTGGTGGTATTGGAAACTTTGCAGGTGGATTGATTGGTTCAAATGGATTCAGAGAAGATGGTGTAAACAGAGCATCACTTATCAGAAGAGCATCTATGAACTCTCATGACTGGGTTGGAGCAATCTCTAACTTAGAAATCAATAGTGGTAAATTCAAATACTCTATTGGAGTGGATTTACGTTCTTACACAGGATATCATTACAGAGTTCTTAATGACCTACTTGGTTTAGATGGTTACTACTCAACTGGTAACAAAAACTCAGCAGGACAAATCATTGAAACTACTGTTGAGGCTTCTCCTTTCAAAGATACTGGAATCAGAGGACCTAAGATTGATTACTACAACGTTGGTAAAGTTGGATGGCAAGGTGTTAATGGTTTAGTGGAATATAACGATGATGAAAAACTAACTGCAGTTTTACAGTTTGGACTTTCTAATCAAGCATTCCAAAGAATCGATTACTTTGACCAACCAGGTAACCCAATTTCTGATACTCAAAATCAAGGTGGTGGATATGTTAAAGGTGGTGCAAACTACAACTTTAACGAAAAATCAAATGTGTTCTTTAACACAGGTTTCATTTCTCGTCAACCTTTATTTGATGCAGTATTCCCTAACTTCGCAAACAATATTAATCCTGATTTACAAAATGAGGAAATTCGTTCAGTAGAATTAGGATATGGATACACTTCAAGAAAACTTGATTTAAATGTAAACCTTTACTCTACAACTTGGGGTAACAGATTCGTATCAAGAAGTTTATCTAACCAACAAGGTGTTGATGGATTTGCACAATTCAAAGATATTGATGTAGTTCACAATGGTATCGAAGTTGAAGGTAAATTAAGAGCATCTCAAAGATTGACTCTTAAAGGTATGTTATCAATCGGTGATTGGAGATATACTAAAGACTTCGAAGCAGAGTTATTTGATGATAACCAACAATCAATTGGTACTGGTACACTTTATACCAAAGATGCCAAAGTTGGTGATGCTGCACAATTCGTAGCATATGGTGAAGTTGATTATAGATTAGGTAAATTGAACTTAGATTTAGGATACAGATTCGTAGATGGATTGTATGCTGATTATTCAATTACTGATTCAGCTTTCACACAAGCAGATAACGATGGAGCACTTAAACTTCCTTCTTATGGATTACTTGATTTAGGTGCAACTTTACAATTAGGTAAAGGATTATCTTTTAGAGCGAATGTTAACAACTTGTTAGATACTCTGTATATCGCAGAATCTAACTCTAACATTCACGCAACTTCAACTTCTACAACTTGGAATGGTATTGATGTTAGAAACTCAGTATGGTTCGGATTTGGAAGAACTTGGAACGCTTCTCTAAAGTACAGATTCTAAAAATATAAAATAAGGGGAGGAGAAATCCTCCCTTTTTTTTATTATGAAAGAAAATAAAAAAAAACCTACAAGAGAATTCTTATACAAATACATTGTTATTTATTTTGGAACTGCACTTATGATGTTCTCACCTTTCGTTATTGACTCGTGGGTTGGTAAAGCTGGGATGATGGTTGGGTTAATCCTTATAACAATCCAAACACAAAAAACAAAACAATATAATCTTTCCTTACTTAACGCGGTAGGATTTAGTGGATATTTATATGCGTTAATCAAAAGTTTATTATGAAAAATTTAGTTTTATTATTAATTGTTGTTATGTTTTCAAGTTTTTCACAAACTGAAAGTGAGTGGGAAACAAAGTACAATCAAATGAAAGAAGAAAGAGATATGTATAAAAAAACATCAGAGATGTTATTGAAAAATTGGAAACATTGTGAACAAAAGAAGATAGATATAATTATAGGTGAGCAAGTTAATTAATTTATTTGGTGGACCAGGAATAGGTAAATCATCAATCGCATCAGGTATTACATATAAATTAAAAAAGAAACATATTCGTGTTAATAATCCATATGAGTTTCCAAAACTCTTAGCATGGGATAAGAACAACGAAGCAATAAAAGACCAACTCTATGTACTTGCAAATCAACATAGAGGTATAGCACAATCTTATGGAAAGGTGGATTACATTGTAATCGATTCACCAATAATGTTTTCCCTTATTTACAAAACTTATTACAATACAGGTTATCCTGCAGAGTTTTATGGAGAACATTTTAATCAGCTGATTGTAGATTTACACAAAAAATACGATAACATTAATATTCTTTTAGAAAGAACTGATGAAGGAAAACACAACGATGATGAAAGATATCAAACTTTACAAGAATCTTTAGAGATAGATAAGTTGTGTAAAAGAATATTGGATGAAAATAATATACCATATCACATAGTTAAAGTTGGTAAGAACACAGTCAAAGATATATTAAAATTGTTATGATTCAATTAAATGAGTTACAAAAATATCAATTAAATTTTTGTCTACAAAATAATACAGTTTATAACCTTAGTGGACAGACCGTAGATTGGGATGATTTTCATAAATTTGAGGAATCTCATGATAAATTTGTAATTCTATATTATACTGAAATATTTTCTAGTAGTGGAAAACTTCAACAATTACAAGATAGAATTTCTATTATTTTACAAAACGAACCTCATAAAGAAATATATATTTCACAAGCCACTTCTACTAAAATAAAATATGGACTTGACCCTTTGATAAACTTAATTTATTGGAAAGGTGTATTATCAAGAAAAAAGATAAATATAGATGATGAAAATATTTTATTATTTGAAAAGGGACTTTTCAAAGATACTTCAAAAAAAGTAAAAGGTATTTTTTCTATTAGAAAAAGAAATCCTGTTAGAGAATATATTTTTAATAAAATAAAAGAATTTGATGGAATTATTAGATACAGTAAATGGCCACAAGATTCTCATAGAGAACTAATTGAAGGTACATTAAAAAATGTAAATGTAGATGATTTTCCAACTTGGTATGATATAATTAATGAATATAAATCTTCTTATTTTTCTTTTATTATAGAAAGTCATAGTAATTCTAATTTAAATCAATTAAGTGAAAAAACTATATTGGCATTCATGACCAAGACAATACCAATTGTATTGGGTGGTAGGGGGTATGTGAAGGAATTAGAAGATATGGGCTTTTGGGTTGGAAACTCCATTCTTGGAGTAGACTTTGATAATAGCCCAACTGAGTCATATATTAGATTTGATTCATTTGTTAATGCTATAGAGAATTATAATAAACTCGATTTAAATGATGTTACCAAGATATATAACCACAATATGAATAATATACAGAATAACTTTAATATTGTATCTAATCTTGTAGAAGGTAACGAACAAATTTTTAACTAAAAAGTTTGGATTTCTCAATATTTTTTCGTATATTTACAATATAAATCATGCATTAAAATACAATGAAAGCGGGTAAAATTTGGGGTAATACAAAAATGATACACAGAAATGGTGTATTAGAATTTCACAGAATACAATTTAATAAAGGATATAAATGTTCTGAACACGAACATAAATACAAATGGAATGGATTCTATATTGAATCGGGTAAAATGTTAATTCGTGTTTGGCAAGATGACCAAAATTTAGTTGATGAAACAATACTAGAAGCTGGTGATTTCACAACTGTCAAACCAGGTAAATTTCATCAATTTGAGGGATTGGAAGATGGGGTTGCATTTGAACTCTATTGGGCTGAATTTAACCACGATGATATTAATCGTAGAACTGTTGGTAAGAAGGTATGATTAAAATAGCGATAGCCATTCCTGCTAGATTGGAGAGTAGTAGAATAGAAAAGAAAATGCTGCTTGAATTTGGTGGTAAACCTCTTATTCAAAATGTATTTGAAAAAGTGTGTAAGTTTGGGTATGATACATTCGTACTAACTGATAGTGATGAGATAGCTAAATATATTCCTAAAGAAAATGTTATAATGACCGATGAAGAGGAAAATGGTACAGCACGAATATGTAGTAGGTTTAATCATTTTAAAAAGTATGATTATATTATTAATGTTCAAGGGGATATGTTAGATATAACACACAAAACAATTGAGCCTATAATTAATAAAATGGGTTCTCATAGAAACATTATCACGGCTTACAGAAAAGGATACACTCCAAATGGAGTAAAGATTATTCATCAAAGTAATTTCGCTTGTTGGTTTACTCGAAAGGACATTGGGTATGGTGATTCACATTTAGGAATATATGCATATCCTAATGTATTTTTGGATAGATATTGGTCACTTACAGAAAATTATCCTGGTGAGGATTTAGAACAAAACAGAATTTTAGGTTCTCATTTTAGAATAATGGCTGTGGAAGTAGAATATAATGGTAGAGAAATTAATACCAAAGAAGATTTATGAAGAAACCGATAGTAATAGCTGGGCCTTGTCAACATGAAAGTTATGAACATAGCTATAAAATAGCTAGTTATTGTAAAAGTGTTTGTGATTTGTATGGTATAGAATATTACTTCAAAGCTAGTTTTGATAAAGCTAATAGAACCCATAATAATTCTCAAAGAGGATTAGGATTAAATGCTTGTTTTAAAGATTTTTCAGAGTTAAAAAAAGATTTTAAAATAACTACTGATTTTCACGAAACACATCAAATAGATAAATTGGATGTTGATGTTTATCAAATACCAGCATTTTTATCCAAACAAACTGATTTACTTCAAAAGGCGATATCAACTAATAAGATTGTTAATATAAAAAAAGGCCAGTTTATATCACCAAATGGAATACATGGAATCATTTCAAAAGTAGGTGAAGAAAATGTGTGGATTACAGAACGAGGTTCATCGTTTGGATACGATAAAGTGATTATTGATTTTGAAGGTATTCAATATATGAAAGATAGTTACAACGTACCTATTTTTTTGGATATTACACACAGTATTAGTGAACGAAAATATGCTAAAACTATGGCTAAATTAGCAGGTGCTATGGGGTTAAATTTATTTGTTGAGGTACATGATAATCCCGATGAAGCACCTTCGGATGGTAAAAAAATGATTAATATTAATGAATTTGAAAAAATAATTAAAACGTATGTAATGTGAAAATAAATCAAATTTCACTTGGATTTCTCGATATTTTTTCGTATATTTGTAATATAAATGATAAGATATGAAAGTATTGGTAAAACCTAAAATTACAAAACCTTGGTCAAAGGAAATGTATGATTACAATGACAAGGTAGCAAACATCATGAAATCGAATATACTTAACTCGATTCATAAGAACAAAAACAATTGGAATAACCTCAACGAACTTATGAGTTTGTGTGGTGGTATTAAGTATGGTAGCGGATATGAAGTTGAAGATTTGTATCAAGGTTGTTTAGATGAACTTGATACGGTTCAAAACTATTGGTTAAATGATGAATATCCATATGCAGTTAAACAAGGATTAGTAGAAGAAGTTCCTTATAAATTCGTTGGTTATGACAAATAGTTGGTATTATCGAGAAATGGGTTCTCGTAACAAAAAGACAGGTAAGTTATCGTATTATCGAGTACGAGTAACGGATTATAAAATCGATGGTTGTGATTGTAAGGCAAGAGAATTTCGTAGACATTCACCTTGTAAGCACATGAAACGATTACAAGAAAAATTAAGCCACTTATCAATTTAATGAGTTACATCTCTGATATATTACCATATTATATCAATAATGGTTTAAATAGTACAAAAGAAACTATTACGGTTTTAAAACATATAGAAGGTGTTTTAGAAAATAATATCGAAGGTGATATTATTGATATGGGATGTTATAATGGACACTTATTGTACCATATACAATTACTATTAGAAAGACATAAATCAGATAAATCTTTATATGGTGTTGATTCATTTGAAGGATTGCCTGAATTAATGGATTGTGATAAACATAATAATAGTTCTTTAATTAAATTTGAAAAGGGTGATATGAGTGAGGCTCATATTGATGATATTAATGAAAAATTTAAAGATTTAAAAAAACCAATTATATTAAAAGGATTTTTTAATGAAATTGATTTAGAAAAATATCCTAAGAAAGTATCGTTGGCTCATTTTGATGGTGATTTATATAAATCAATAATGCATAGTTTTCAAATTATTTATCCAAGGTTAAGTGATGGGGGTGTTATACTCGTGGATGATTATACATTACCGGATTTACCTGGCGTTAAAATAGCAACTGATGAATTCCTTTCATATAAAGTAGGAACTTCATATATATTAAATGGGAAATATATTTTTATAAAACATAGAAACAAACAAACAATTTAAAAATGGCAGATATATTAGGAAAACAACCAAAACAACCACAAATCGATTTAAAACAAGCAAAGGAAATGGTTTGTACAAATTCTGAATGTGATGGAACTGTATTTATTCCTGGTACTAAATTCTTAAAAGTATCGAGATTAGTAACAGGTACAGCAAAAGATGCAATCATACCCGTAGAGTTATATCTTTGTGGTGATTGTGGAGAAATAAATACAGATTTATTACCTGATGAATTAAAACCTGTTATTACAAACTAAATGCCAAAATCACTTTTTGACCATATCAAAGCAGTTACACAATTTCAAGACCCAAAGTATTGGGATAAGTTAGACGATGGAGATAAGCGTACTTGGTCCAATTACATGATTCATAGATTCCTTTCGATGAATCCTGATTGGATAGAAGTTCTTTCAGAAATACAACCATATACTCAAGTATTAGAGCCGAAACAATTATATCTTTCTCTTATAGGAATTATTCCAAAAGGTAGATACTTTTTAAAATATACTAAAGGTAAAGGTGAAAACAAATATGAATCTTTTTTAATTGATATTATGAAACAAGATTTTCAATGTTCTAAAAAAGAGGCAGAAGATTATTGTGAAATTCTTTACTCAACACGAGAAGGTAGAGAAAACATAAAATACATTTGTGAAAAATATGGTATCGATAAAAAACAAATAACTAAGCTAAAATTAAAGGTTTAAATATTTGGATAATTCAAATAATTTTCGTATATTTACATTGTAAATAATAAGATATGAAATACGACCACAATAATCCATTAACTGACGAAGAACTAGATAAATTAGGTAAAGAAGATTTCGATGGTTTTCTTGAATACCTTGATGGACAGAGTGATTATTTAAAATCTAAAACAAGACCTCTTAACTCACACGAAATGAAAAAGTTTGCAGCCATGGCGGCCGCTAATGAAGGAAGAATGATTAGTGATGAAGAACTTGAAAGAGCTAAAAGGATTGGTAAAGAAAATGAACAAAAAGTAAAAGATAAATGGCGAAAGTAAGTTACTCTCAATATGGAATGTATTCAACGTGTCAAGAACAATACAAGTTGAACTACATTGATAAGTTGGGAACATCCTCAGCAAACATTCACACGATTTTCGGTTCAGCAATGCACGAAACAATCCAACACTTCTTGGATGTAATGTATAACGTAACCAAAAAACAAGCACTCCAACTGAATCTTGAAAAGATGTTATACGATAAACTCGTAGAACATTTCACAAAAGAATCAGAGAAGATGGTAGATGGTATGTATCCATGTACTAAGGAGGAATTGGGTGAGTTCTACGAGGATGGAAAATTAATTCTACAATATTTTACCAACAAGTTAGATAAACTCTATCACAAGAGTGGATTTGAGTTGGTAGCGATAGAACAAGTACTTAACGCAGAAGTAAAACCTGGTGTACACTTTATTGGTTTTATCGATATCTTACTTAAAGATAAATCATCTGATGAGTACATTATCATTGACCTTAAAACTTCAACAAGAGGTTGGAACAAATATCAGAAAGCTGATAAGATAAAAACCTCTCAAATGTTATTGTATAAAAAGTTTTACTCTGAAAAGTACGATATTCCATTGGATAAAATTAAGGTAGAATATCAAATCCTAAAACGTAAAATATCAGAAAACTTCGAATACCCTATACCAAGAATCTCTAAATTTGTACCAGCAAATGGTAAACCCTCTATAAATAATGCATGGAATGGGTTTAGTAATTTTGTTGATTCTGTATTTGGTGATACTGGTGAAATTATACAAGAAGTTTTCCCACCAAATAAAGGTAAACAATGTGATTGGTGTGAATTTAAAACAAGAGGCCTTTGTTCTGCTTGGAATTAATTTATATATTTTTTTGTTTAAAAAATAAATATGTATATATTTATACATAAACAATAAAAGGATAGTTATGGCAGATACAAAATTAACTACGGTAAAAATTATAAAAAACCTTTACTCAAAGTTTAAAAAAATTTCATTTGATTCAAACATCACATTACAAAAATTAGTAAATCGTTCGGTAAACAAATATATCGAAGATGAAGATTTTAGAAATGAAATTAACAACTATGACCAACTTCAAGAAAGTGGTTCACAATTTTAAATCAATTTAAATGGCAAAGAAAAAGATTCTATTACTATCAGATGATTTGAGAATGTCCTCTGGTATAGCAACTGTATCTAAGGAATTAGTTTTCGGTACATTTGAACACTATGATTGGGTTCAATTAGGTGCAGCAGTAAATCATCCAGAAAAGGGAAAAGAAATAGATTTAGGAGAAGATGCTCGTAAAATTAGTGGAGTAAAAGATGCTTCACTTAAAATTATACCATGGACAGGTTATGGAGATGCAAATATTCTTCGTGAGTTGATTATGAGACATCAACCAGATGCAATTCTTCACTTCACAGACCCAAGATATTGGAGATGGTTATATGAGATGGAAGCAGAATTAAGACAAAACATTCCAATCTTATTCTATCATATTTGGGATGATTTACCAGACCCACATTATAATAGAAATTACTACGAATCATGTGATTGGTTAGGCTGTATCTCAAAACAAACTTATGGTATTGTAAATAGAGTTGGAAAGATTGATTCAGAAACAATCAAACCTTTAGAAGATTGGCAAGTATCTTATGTACCTCATGGTATTAACTCCAATACTTTTAAACCAACTGATGTACCTGAAGATTTTAGAAAAAACTTATTAGGTGATAAGGATTATAAATTTATCCTTTTTTGGATGAATAGAAATATCAAAAGAAAACAACCTTCAGATGTAATTTGGGCATTCAGTAAATTTAGAGATGGGTTACCTGATGAAGATAAAGATAAGGTATGTTTAATAATGCACACTGCACCAAAAGACCAAAATGGAACAGATTTGATTGCAGTTGCGGAAAAGATTGCACCAGATTGTGATATTAAGTTCTCGGCTGATAGAATTAATCAAGACCAACTAAATTATTTACATAACATTGCAGATTGTACTATCAATATCGCAGGTAATGAAGGATTTGGTTTAGTAACTGCTGAATCAGTTATGGCAGGAACCCCAATTATTGTAAATGTTACAGGCGGAATGCAAGACCAATGTGGTTTCAAATTAGATGGTAAGTATTTAACTGCCGATGATTATAAACAAATTGGTTCTCTACATAATTGGAGAGAATGGGAAGATAAAGTAACACATGGTGAGTGGGTAAAACCAGTATGGTCTCGTGCTCAAACTATGGTTGGTTCAATTCCAACTCCTTATATCATTGACGATAAAGTTGATGTAGTAGAGGTTTCGGAAGCAATTCGTTATTGGTATGATAAAACACCACAAGAACGAACTGAAGCTGGTTTAAAAGGTAGAGAAGAATTCTTAGGAGAAATGGGATTGAATCATACAAATATGTGTCAGACACTTGTAGATGGAATTGAAACTACCTTTAAGAATTGGAAACCAAAACAAAAAGTTAATGTTTATAAAATTAGGTAATGGGTAAACCAATCTTTATAGTAAGATTTCCTGGTTATTGGACAAATAATCAAGTTAATGAATCTCGTAGAGCAATTCATAGTATGAAAGAACTAAACGAGGATTATCATGTATTAACTTTACAAGATAATGAAATCGAAACTACAAGATTTGAATGTTATAACTCACCACACGAACCAGAAACATTAGAAGAAATAACAAGATTAACTAAACTCTCAATTGAGAGATGTTTAAGAAACGAAGAAGAAAACAGAATAAGAGAATTAGAAGATGAATAAACCATTATTAGTATTTCAGGCACCAGTAGCAACAAGAAGTGGTTATGGTGACCATTCAAGAGATATCTTGAAATCATTATTTGAATTGGATAAGTACGATGTTAAAGTTGTACCAACACGATGGGGAAACACTCCACAAGACCAAATAGACCCTTCAACTGAATTTGGTCAGAAGATATTACAAAACATAGCAACTCAGGTAAATAGAAAACCTGATATTTTCATTCAAGTATCGGTTGCAAATGAGTTTAAAGCACTTGGTAATTACAATATTGGTATTACGGCCGGTGTAGAAACAACAGTTGCTCCTCAAGAATTTATACAAGGTGGTAATAATATGGACTTAATTATAACACCATCTGAATTTACAAAAGATACTTTAGTTAAGACTACTTTTACCCAAGTTGATAAAAATACAAATCAAAAAGTTGGTGAATTAAAATTACAAAAACCTGTTGAAGTTTTATTTGAGGGTGTAAACACCGAGGTATTTAATGGTAAATCTTCAACTTCTATTTTAGATTCAGTTGATACTGATTTTAACTTCTTATTTGTAGGACATTGGTTGGCAGGAGAATTAGGACAAGATAGAAAAGATGTAGGAATGATGATTAAAACATTCTGTACTGTTTTCAAAGCACTACCAAAGAATCAACAACCTGGTCTTATTTTAAAAACATCTCATGCAGGATTCTCAGTTGGTGAAAGAGAAGATATAAAACTAAAAATAGAGAATGTTACAAAAGAATATGGTGATTCTTGTCCACCAATCCATTTAGTATGGGGTGATTTATCTGAATCAGAATTAAATTCACTTTACAATGATGAAAAAGTAAAGGCATTCTTAATGTTCACTAAAGGTGAAGGTTATGGTAGACCACTTGCAGAGTTTGCTACAACAGGCAAACCAATTATTGTTTCTGATTGGAGTGGATTTAAAGATTTCTTACCAAAAGAAAACACAGTTTATTTAGAAGGTGAATTAACTAATGTACATGAATCGGCACAAAATAAATTTTTATTGAAAGAATCAAAATGGTTTAGTGTTAACTATTCTAAGGCAGCCGCAAAGATTTTTGATGTACATAAAAATTATAAAACATACTTATCTAAGAGTAATGGGTTAAAAACAAATATCAATTCCAACTTCACTCTTGATAAAATGACCAAAAAGTTGGAAGAAATATTGAATAAATATGTAAAGGTTCAACCTCAACCACAACATATTGAAATGAAACTACCAACTATTGAGAAATTATAATGACATTATTTACAAGACAATACACTAAATTTTTAAGACCTGAAAAAAGGATACCTCGTTCTCAAATCAGACCGAGAAACATATACCGTATTGTAACATACAAAGGAGGACAACCTCCCACAAAACAAGCAGAAGAGGCAAGGTATGTTTTTGTTATCGGTATTGTTGGTCATAAAGTTCATTGTATAAAATTAAATCCTATAAATCCATTACACTTTACACAATTTATTGGAAGATTACGAGATAAAAGAATGCCACTAAGTTCGGATTTAAGATTGGAATCAATGTTAAAGAAATTTAGTAAAGATGGTAGTTCACTTTTTGAATCTTATGTAAAAAATAATACAAAATTATATTCTCGTAACCTTAACAATTATAGAACTTACATTTTAAGTAGTATTGTAAATGTATATGAGATTAGATTTGAACAAGAAGTATTAGAAAACCTATTTGGTGAAATAACAAATGCATCTC
>Ga0213860_10000318_pt1 | contig 19142 bp, 15 predicted proteins | sample PICome_3_FD_160118 | JGI IMG/M metagenome (GOLD analysis project Ga0213860, IMG submission 160118) | Coastal seawater microbial communities near Pivers Island, North Carolina, United States - PICO550 | ecosystem: Environmental > Aquatic > Marine > Coastal | place: USA: North Carolina...
TACAGAAACTCCAGACACTAACAATGGAGGAGGCAATGAACCTCCTATCGATCAGGGAACCAGTTCTTACGCAGATAATAATCCACTCAATGACGTGCTTTTACAAGGGTTTTGGTGGGATAGCTTTAACGACTCAAAGATTGCATCGCAATCGTTCTATCAATTTCTAGAAAGCAAAGTAATTACACTTTCAAATGCCCATATTGATGGTATTTGGCTACCACCCGTGAGCGAAGGTGAGGGCATGGGGTATCACCCAAGAAGACTCTTCGATTTTAATTCACTTCATGGCAGTAAAACTGAACTCGAGTCGCTTTTAAACGCTATGAAATCAAGAGAAATACACGGGATTGCTGATCTCGTTTTCAATCATAGAGTAGGAACCTCGACTTGGACCGACTTCACCGAGCCAGCATGGTCTTGTGAGTCAATCTGCGTAGACGATGAAGGATTTACTAACCCTGATGCATTTGGCACGAAACCTTGCGGCCCTGAAGATGAGGGTCTTGGATGGGGAGGGGCTAGAGACCTCAATCATCAAAGTGAAGAAGTTCAAAACGGACTTAAAGACTATCTGCAGCGCCTAAAAGGTCTTGGATTCGACTCATGGCGCTATGACTTTGTCAAAGGATTCCCAGCGAAGTATGTAGGTGAATACAACGCCTCAACCTCCTACTACATCACAATTGGAGAATTTTGGGATGGTAATCTTCAAGAAATAAAAAAATGGATTGACGCAACCGCTGCCACCGCGACCTCAGCGACAACAAGTGCGTCTAAAGCCTTTGATTTCGCCCTTAAATACAAACTGAAAGAAGCGCTCATCGACCAAAATTTTAATCGTCTAAAGGAGGGTCATTCTTTAGCTTCAATCGGATACGGATCGAAATCAATCACCTTTCTCGACAACCACGATACGGGGTGTGTCAACCGAGGTGATTGTGACAACCTATACAGCAGCTCCTTGAATCACATCAAGAATGGATATGCCTATCTACTCACACACCCAGGCATTCCCATGGTTTGGGGATATCACTACTTTTTTACCGACACTTCAGGAGGGCTTCAATCTGAGATTAATGACCTTATCGCTATTCGAAAAGCCGCCGGTATAACCGCTGAAAGCACCGTCGAAGTTATCACTACCGTAAACGGATCTGGCGGCTATTATGTTGCCTCCATCGACAATAAACTACTGGTTAAAATCGGCCCCGGAAGCTATTCAGCACCAAGTGGGTGGAATGCAATTAAATCTCAAGCCGGCTACACGATCTGGGAAAAATAAAACAATGCAAAACATCTTAGGTCAAATAACTCTTTTAGTAGATGAATACGATAAGGCCATTACTTATTATACCGAGCTACTCGAATTTGAACTCCTAGAAGATACTTCGATTACTGAAAATATTCTAGGATTAGCCTCAGTGGCTTGGCTCCTTAGGCTTTTCCTTTAGACCCCGAAGTCTAAATAGAAAAACCCATGCAAATGCATGGGTTTTTCTTATCCTTTAGTGGGTGTTACAGGATTCGAACCTGTGACCTCTACCCTGTCAAGGTAGCGCTCTAAACCAACTGAGCTAAACACCCTCTTTGTACGCGAATTTACAATGAAAGAAATCAAATCAACCGAATAGCTATAAAATAAAATGTAAATAAAACTTGACATTAAAACAAAAACAATTACTTTTGTCAAATAAACTTTACAAAATGAAAGAAGAACGTAAAAAGAGAATGACCCAATTAGCAATATGGACTTGGACATGGGTGGTGACTTTAGCCTTAGCCACTTTTGGACCAGAATTTATTTGGGCAGCAGATAGTTCTCTGACGATCGCATCGATCGTGCTAAACTTTTTAAACGGAGTCTTAATGATATGGGCGAATCGAAATCTCTACAATCATTACGATGAATTAGAACGTAAAATTCACCTTGAGGCTATGGCTCTGACCCTCGGAGTCGCGGTAATCGTAGGCCTGACCTATTCTTTATTAGATCAGAAAAATATTATTCAGTCTGATGCAGAAATTGGTATTTTGGTTGGAATCATGGGTATTACCTATGGAGTTGTCATGGGTATTAACACAAAACGTTACTCATGAATAACCGGGTAAAAGAACTCAGAAAAGAGAAAGGATATACCCAGGAAAATCTTGCCGAAATTATCGGGGTTTCGAGACAGACGGTCAATGCGATTGAAAAACAAAAGTTCGATCCCAGTTTGAACACTGCTTTTAAAATGGCGAAGCTATTTGAGCTTCCAATCGAATCAATTTTTCTTAGTGAAGATTAAATTCGTTTGTAAACCTCATCAAAAGGAACACGACAACGCTCGCCCCAGATACCCTCATTTCCTTTTCTAATACCGCACGAGATAATCATGTTGATTTTTGCCGAACTAGGAAGATTTAGAAGCTGCTTAACCCTACGACTATCAAAACCCTCCATAGGGCAGGTATCATATCCCTTCTCAGCCATAGCAAGCATAAAGGTTTGCGCGGCGAGGGCACAAGATTTATGAGCAACCCCGCGCATATGGGTTTCGGTCACCTCTCTAACCACAGGCCTAAACCATCCCATGACGGTTACCAATAACCATCTAAATACCCCCATTAGTCGAAAGCATCGACTATAAAGAAAAGGCATGAGCTTACCATAATAGGTTTCTCGAACCGCAATTCGTTTCGCTTTTCGAGCAGCAGGGCTATTTCTGTCAATATTTCCCTTCTCGAAATTGAGAACAAACTGAGCGCGCTTTCGGTGTAAATCTTGACGAGTGATAAATACTACCCACTGATCAGCAGTTGAAGCCGCTGTTTGCCCTAGGCAGGCTTCAGTGATTGCATCTTTATAGCTCTTATCAGTGATATGTATAAACTCCCATAACTGAAGATTTGAACTATTGGGAGCAAGCGTGGCCTGCTCTAAACAATCTCTTACCTTGTCAGAATCTATTGGTTTCTGGTTATCGTACACTCTTACAGAACGGCGATGTTCTAATAAATCTTTTAAACTCATAAAGGTTTCAAATAGATTGGTAATTTATTCAATAAGAATGAATTGTATCTTGTTAGTACATAAAGTCGATTTAGATTATGAATAAAAGAAACTTTTTAAAATCTTCAGCTGCAGTACTTGTCACACCGCTTTTAGGCTCATTTGATATAAAGCAAGATGAATACGATATTCCTCTTTCAACTTTAAAAGGAGAGGCTTTTTGGAAAAGAGTTCGGCAAGATTACCACTTAAAAGAGGACTACATCAATTTAGAGAGCGGTTACTATAATATCATTCCTACTCCTACCTTAAGAAAGGTTAATGAACACCTCGAACGGGTGAATAAGGAGGGGTCTTACTACATGAGGAATCAGCTCGATATCGACCGAAAAGAAGTAACCGAGAAGTTGGCTGAATTTGTCGGATGTAACCCAAAAGACCTGGCCATAACAAGAAATACTACAGAATCATTAGACCTTGTGATTTCAGGGTTTCCATGGGAGGCAGGAGACCACACTATTTATGCTGAACAAGATTACGGTGCTATGCAGCTCATGTTCGAACAAATTTCAAAACGACATGGGGTACAGTTAGATGTGGTATCCGTTCCTAATCATCCGAAAAATGATGATGAAATAATCGCTCTATACGAGTCGAAAATCACATCAAAGACTAAGTTGATTATGGTCTGCCACATGATCAATATCACAGGGCAAATACTCCCAATCAAAAAGATATGCGATATGGCACACTCCCATGGCGTAGAAGTTTTGGTTGATGGTGCTCACTGCGTTGGACACTTCGATTTTAAAATCACAGAATTAAATTGTGATTACTATGGTTCTAGTCTTCATAAGTGGTTGGCCGCCCCCTTAGGCAATGGCCTACTCTATATCAAAGACGAACATCGACCAAAAATCTGGCCTTTGCTTGCAGACTACGAAAAAGACCTTACTCAAATACGCAGGTTAAACCATTTAGGGACGCATCCGGCCTACATTACCCTTGGTATAGCAGATGCCATAGACTACCTCAACGAGATTGGAGTCAAACGTAAAGAAGAACGTCTTAGTCAGCTAAGACAATACTGGATGAAAAATCTTCAAGAGGTTGATAATGTTCAGATCAACACCCCTTGGAGCAACGAAAGAGCTTGTGGAATAGCAAATGTTGGTCTTAAAAACCTGAAACCTGCAGAAATGGCAAAAAGACTCTTTGACGAGTTTGATATTTTCACTGTGGCCATTGATTATGCCAACGTTCAAGGGTGCAGAATTACCCCTAATGTATTTACTACTTTCGACGAGTTAGATCGCTTTTCAGAAGCTGTCATACAACTCTCAAAAGTTTAGTTAGCCATTATATACCTCAAGCATCCCCTTAATAAATAGATCGACCTCTTCTGCGGTTCCAGTGCTTATACGACACCAATCGTAAAATGGAGGAAAAGGTCTACCGATGCGTACTCCCTTAGCTAACATTTCAGGACCTAATTCCCTAATATCTCTTTTCGAATGAAAGAATATAAAGTTGGTACTTGAACGCACATAATCTAACTGAAGATGGTCAAGCAAATCGTAAATACGCTGTTTTTGTTTGCGATTTTGTTCCAGTGAAAACTGATAAAAATCACGGTCTTCTAAAGAAGCTTCTGCAGCGGCAATGGCAAGTACATTACTCATTGCTACCACATTCTTACGTATTTGTTGTGCTAAATGAGGCGGAGCGATAAGGTATCCTATCCTCGTTCCCGCAAGACCATAAACCTTAGAAAATGTTTTCGAGACGATCACATTCTTTCCCTGTCTTACCAGTGCATCCATAGAAGGGTAGTCATCTTCTTCTATGAAATCATAGTAAGCCTCATCAGAAAAAACAATGGTGCGCTCACAGACTGAATTACAGAAATCGGTTAAGGCATCAGCCGGTAGTAAAGTTCCTGTTGGGTTATTAGGGTTGCATAAGAAGACAAGCTTGGTCTTTGAACTAATCCGCCTTTCAATTTCATTTAAGTCGTATCCTTTATCTTCTCCTACAGGAACCCAATTGATGGTCGCATCCCATCCCTTGGCATAATCCATCATTGCTAAGAAAGTGGGCTGACCAGCAATAATCTCTCCGCCACTGTGGGCAAAAGTAAGACCCGTAATTTTTAAGCCTTCAGTAGAACCGCCGGTGATAATGATACTTTCAGGGGCTACTCCGTGTATTTTTGCTAGCTTTTCTGCTAGTGCGTCACTGTACTCATAAGGATATCTGCATGCATGATCAAACGCCTTAATAATAGATTCCTGAACTTTCTTAGAAGGACCATAAGGGTTCTCGTTTGAGCTTAGCCTAACGATTTTATCTAAAGGTCTTGGGTTGTAATCAGCTATTTCTTTTGCTGAAAGTAGCGTAGATGGAGTAACTAACAATCCCCCGATACCCAGGGATGACTTTAACCAATCTCTTCTTGTTTGTCCCATAGTGATGAAATTAAAAAGGCACAGACTAGATACTTCACTTAAGGGAGGTAATGACCTCCAATATGCATCTTGTCCATGCCTATCTCATAAATAGAGAATTGTTAAGATACACAAAATCAGGAAACTACCAAAATTAAGATTCCCATTGTGCGCTTACAGCTTGCACCTCATCTAAAACTCGGAGTAGATTTTCGCCCCATAGTTTCTGAATATCTTCTTCGCTATAACCTCTTTTTACGAGCTCTAAGGTTACGTTGTAAGTTTCTGAAGCATCTTGCCATCCACCAATACCACCTCCGCCATCGAAATCTGAAGAAATACCTACGTGGTCTATGCCGATTAGATTTACCATATAGTCAATGTGATCCACAAAATCGGCAACAGTTACTCCAGTTGGTGCATTCAAGTCATTAGCAACTAACTCATCCGCTTCATCGACAATCTCTCGGTAGTAACCAATAAATTCAGCTATAGTATTTGCATCTAAGTTTCTAAACTCAGAGCGATCATACCATTCTAAACCTCTCTCTCTCGCGAGACGCTTTCGAATCGCTTGCATATATTCGTTTCGGGCATTGTGCTTCTCTGTATTCAGATAGGATGAAAATGCCACGGTCTGAATTACTCCACCGTTCTCTTTCATCCAAAATAACTGCTCATCATCAAGATTTCTTGAGTGATCACAAAGAGCGCGAGCAGATGAGTGCGAAGCAATTATCGGGGCCTTTGAAAGACCTATCATCTGTCGCATCGCTTCTTTAGAAGGGTGTGAAACATCAATCATCATTCCGAGACGATTCATCTCAACAATAGCTTCTTTTCCTAGATCACTTAAACCATCGTGTAGAAATCCATCAGCTTCTCCTGTATTAGAATCAGAGAACTGACTGTGACCATTGTGAGATAGCGAAACATAACGCGCACCTTTATCTCTATATAGTTCAAAATTACCGAGGTCTTCACCTATCGGATAAGCGTTTTCAACACCAATCATCGCCACCTTCTTACCCTCAGCGATAAGTGATCGAACCTGATCAGAAGAAGTAGCGAGACCTATTTGATCGGGAGCATACTCCTCTACCAAACGATGAATAGCGTCGAACTTAGACATTGCATTCACCTCTGCACTAGCATAACCTTCTTCAGTTAAATCACCTTGCCCCGTATAGACGATAAGCCAGGCCACATCAAGCTGACCTTCGTCCATTTTAGGGAGATTCACTTGAGTATTCAAGCGCTGTGTGTAATTGATACTATCGGTAAAATTGGCCACATTGATATCATCATGGGTATCAATGGTGATCACCGATTCATGAATTCGTCGAGCTTTTTCCTCTAAAGTCTCCGTTTGAGTAGTACAGCTCACGGCGATCATAAGACCGAGTAAGCCGATAGTTAATTGAGTTCTTTTCATTAGTAGTTCAATTTAATTTTATGTAGGTAATCATCATTTAAACCGACAATTACCGCATTCATTGAAGGTAAGAAAACAGATGATTTAATGTTACCTTGAATCTTGATGAACTGGTCGCTAGAAATATTTTGGTCTAGTTTGCCGTTTTCAAAAAGAGTGATAGGCAGGGCACCCACTCCATCTAGTCGAGGGGTTTCTACTTCTGTGTTATAGATGTTTCCGAAAAGAAGTAGCTGTCTTTTCTCATCTTTATTAGCGATTACCTCGGCACTCAATATGGGGAATAATTGAGCTTCAAAAGGCAGTGTTTCTACATCAAAGTTCAATTCACCTTTATTTCTTAGGAGAATACTTTCAAAGGTAATTACCTCCCGCTCATAGGCTTCTGTTAGCTTTTCACCATAGATATCATCTAGACTTGCAGAAGCAAAGGCTTCATACGTTTTGAATTTATTGCTAATAAAAGGCATCTGTTGGGTAGAACATTCCTTACCCCTAACCGGTACATAGGTTTCGTTATAGACTTTACTCAACACGATATCAGGCGAGCCGTTCTCATCAAAATCATTCGCATAAATCTTAAACGGTTTCTCTTTTGAGGTTTTGAATTTGATCGATTTACCCACATTGCCAGCCACAAAATCCATCAATCCGTCTTGATCTAAGTCTACTGGTGTTAAACTGTACCACCAGCCGGTGAGATCTTTTAATGGATGTTCTGACTGGTATTCGAGAGTCCCTTTATTATTCATCCAGATCCCGATACCTGTCCATTCACCGAGCATCATGACATCCTTATAACCATCTCCATTCAAATCAACCACCACGATATCATTTACCATACCGAAAGTGTCGAAACCTGTGGTTTTTTCTTTCGTAACGTCTACCAATCTTCCGCCTTGATTTTCATAAAGAATTGAGGGCGCATGTCTCGGATAGTTTTTAGGTATAATTCGATTACCTACGATGATATCTTGATCACCATCTAAGTCAATATCGACTGCGACTACCTGCTTCCCGTTTTCTCGATTTTCCTCAAGAACCTCTGAATTGTAACGTGAGAATTTACCGGTGCCATCATTTAAATACAATCGGTCTTGATAGTACGAAGAATACGATCCAAAGTCATTCCCGCCACTAGTTACAAATAGATCTAAATCTCCATCTCCTTCAAAATCAAAAGCAACAGCATCTGCGTCTTCAAATACACGGTCATCCTCGAAACCAGGTTGCATGCTTGTAATTAATTTATCGCCTTGCTGAAGAAGTAATTGAGCCGCTGAACCACTAGATCCAGATACCCAGACATCTTCAACCCCATCTCCGTTAGCATCAAATCGAGTTAGAAATGGTCCCTGTGTAGATTGGGCATACGGAAGAAGGATTTCTGTCTCAAACTCATTAAGTGGGTTTTCATCATGAGCTATATTTAAAGCCGTCACCTTTGCAATCAGGGTAGATTCTAGCTCACCCAAATCTGGGACAACCCCGGTTGGGTTCTCTGGCTTATTTATCGTTAAGCGTTGATTTGTCTTTACGCCTGTTTTTACAATCTCTGATCCATCAGGCCAAACCACTTTTAGTCGATCAATAATATTAGTATCTCCAAGCCCGAAAAAGGCCTTATTCTCTTGAGCAGAACGATAACCTCTCACTCGTTTAATTTCTTCAAAAAAGTACTGGTCACCTGCCCATAACTCTACCTTAGGGTAATCCTCGCCGAGATCTGAATGAGTATCGACAACCAAATAGTTACCTCTCTTATTTTCAATACTAGTATTTCTATAAACAAAGGCCTCGGTATCAATATTATTGATAATCATATCTAGATCTCCATCGTTATCTAAATCTCCCACAGCCATCCCGTTGGAAAAGGTAGGTGTACCTAACCCCCATTTTTCGGCATTATCTTTTAATTTAAAATTGCCCTGATTTTCATACAACAGATTAGGTAATTTCTCAGACGGCATCGAAGCGTATAATTCCTTCTTAACTGATAGTGGAATGTTCCCGCGATAACGCATACGCGCCTCATTCACTCGATTTTGAAGGTCATTATCAAGTGCATACCGTCGATATCCATTGGTTATAAAAAGATCTTTATCAGAGTCTAGGTCAAAATCTTCCATTAACACCGACCAGCTCCAATCGGTACTTGCTGTTTTAGTTGCATGAGAGATATTAGAAAAACTTCCATTACCATGATTGAGCTGAAAGGTATTGTACATGTATTGGTAGTGATACTCAAGATCATTAATCAGAAAGTCAAATCGATCGGTATTCATCGAAGCCATCAGCGTTTTTGATCGCTTGTGATCGGCCGCGGCCATATCTAAAACAAATATCTCTTGATGACTATCGTTATTAAAATCGGCGACATCTACACCCATTCCATAGAACGAAATGTGCTGAGTATACGACTCAATCTCATCCTTAAAGGTGCCATCTTTTTGATTGATGTACAGTGCATCAGGAATGTAATAGTCACTGGCTACATAAAGATCAATCCACCCATCCTTGTTAATGTCTGTAGCTACGAGACCGAGTCCAAAGACCGGTGATAAAAGACCAGCTTCAAGAGTGACATCTACAAAAACCCCTTCTTTATTCTCATAAAGTTTAGAAGTATTGAACTCTCGATCTTCAGGATGTGCTTCTAGATACGCATACAAGCTTAGTGGGTCATAACCGTAAAGTTCATTTTCATTCAACACAAAGCAATCGAGATCTCCATCGCGATCATAGTCAAGAAAAACAGCCTGTGTGCTCTCGCCTCTATCATCTAAACCATAAGCCGTTGCCTCTTCACTGAAAGTCTCATCTCCATTGTTGATATATAACAGATTGGCGCGATCTGTACGATCCTTAGGCCCGCCTTGAGTGATGTAAATATCTATAAGTCCGTCCGCATTAACGTCACTGAATGTCACTCCATTAGACCATTGATTCCCGATCTGTATTCCTGAAGATTCAGAAGCATCACGAAATACAAAATCGCCTTGGTTAAAAAATAATTTGTTATCCACCTGATTACCAGCGAAAACCACATCTAACAATCCATCATTATTAAGGTCTTCAACCCCAACACCTGCTCCATTGTAGAAGTAGTCGTAATCGAATAAATTTTGTCGATTAGAAACATTGTGTGTTATACGATTTTCGAAGACTAGGCCCGTGTCTTTAGATTCCAGTTTTTCAAAAATGGTATCTTTTGGCTCTGAACATGAAGTTAAGAGTATAATTACGCTTAAAAAGTGAAGGTGTTTCGCCATGATTGCAACTTACAAAATATTGAAATGTTAAAAAATTTTAGCCACTATCTTAGTTTAGCTGCATTACTCTTTCTACTCTTCAATTCGTGCGCCGAGAACAAGTCGACGATTGACAGAAACAATCTCGATCTAGAGCGTAGCGAATACCTATTACAACACGCAGAAAATCCAGTTCATTGGCAATCTTGGAGTGAGCAAATTATATCGATCGCCAAAAGACAACAGAAACCAATTATTATTAGCATCGGATATTCCTCTTGCCACTGGTGCCACGTTATGGAACGTGAGTCTTTTTCTGATAGGGTGGTTGCTGACCTTATGAATCGACATTTCATATCGATTAAAGTAGATCGAGAAGAAAAGCCAGATATCGATTTTTACTATCTCACTGCCGCACAACTAATTACAGGAAGTCCTGCCGGATGGCCACTGAATATCATTGCTACCCCTGAAGGTGAGGCCTTTTACGCAGGAACCTATCACAGCAAAGAAGAGTGGATGGAAGTCTTGAATAAAACCATAAATCAACTTAATAAAAATAAAGATCGATTGTTCGATTACGCTAGAATGGTCAAAGAAGGGGTAATTAATCAAACACAACCCATTGAAGTTGCCGACAATTCTGAACTATTAGATAAAGAAGAACTTGAGTCAAGCCTAACTACCTGGATGTCAGATTGGGACTTTGATTACGGCGGGATACGAGCAGAGGAAAAATTTGTAAATCCGTCTCAACTTGAGTTTCTTTTGGATTATAACGAGCTGAACCCTTCAGCAGAAATTGAAAACTTTATTGTCTTTACACTAAAAAAGATTGCGCAATCAGGTCTTATCGACCCTCTTAATGGTGGAGTCTTTAGATACAGCACCGATGACAAATGGCAAATACCCCATTTCGAAAAGATGCTCTATGATAATGGACAACTTCTCAAACTCTATTCGAGAGCCTATCTGAAATTCGAAGATCCTCTCTTTTTAGAAACCGCTACACTTTTCGCTAAATATCTACTTGAAGAGCTAAAACAAGATTCAGAGCTCTTTTCTGCCTCACAAAATGCCGAAAGTGAGGGAAAAGAAGGCTATTACTATTTGTTTTCTAAAGAAGAATTAGGAGCAGAATTGCTAAACAAGATTACACGATTCGAGTTTGATTCACAGACCTATCACTTACCCGCCCAACGGTTGAGTAGTTCAACGATAGACACCTTGAATGAAATACGAGTATCTAAAGTTGCTCCTGAGATTGACCATAAAGCAATTATTTCGTGGAACGCACTAGCTGTAGAGGGATTATTCTACTATTATCTCGCTTCGAGTGAAACAGCAATCTTGGAGCAGGCAAAGGCTTCGTTAAATGCGGCTCTCAATGATTCAAAATCTCTGAGGCACGTGGCCGGAGATCCTTCTAGTAATGCCGTTTTAGAAGATTATGCGTTTTTAGCAAAAACAGCACTAACCGCCTATCAAATAACAGGAGATCTCAGCTATCTTGAAAGTTCTGTCCGTCTTACCGATGAGGCAATAGATCGTTTTGAAATGAAGGATTCTCCTTTGTTTTCGAACAGTGCAAAAAGAGCAACTAACGGTGTTCCTAGAATCATTAATTCAAGTGATGGAGTTTTACCCAATCCAAACGCATCACTTTTAACAACAATATATCACCTCTCGCATATTACAGGAAAAGAATCCTATAAGAAACGTTATGAGGCCATGCTAACCAATATTCAACCTTGGGTCAGTGAAAGCATCGGTTTCTTCCCTAGTTGGGCCAGTAATCTTCTTTATAGCCAGCACCCGTTTTATGAAGTAGTGGTAATGGGTGTAGAAGCGAAGCCTTACGCTAAAAAACTACTTGAAGAGCAATACGCTAACACCTTAACATTATACAGCAAAGAAGATACTGAGGAGTCACCGCTATTCAAGAATCGATTTGTAAAAGATGAAACACTGATCTATATCTGCATCGATAATACCTGTCTTCAACCCCTAAGTGATATTGAAGAAGCAAAAACATTCCTATCTGACAAACAATAAATTATGGCGTTCGAATATGCTGACCAAGAAATAGGGCATTAAGAAAGAAACGATTCATCCCATAAGAGGTTCCTCTAAAATTCGGATTATCAGCAAACATCACCACTCTCCCTGAACCTACTGAACTCACTAAAATTGAGGCGGCTTTTGATAGATATTCCTTGCGATTCTTTTTAGAAATATAACCATCGACATGTGCGTCCTCTGAGTATTTCGCTACGGTTGAATAGGCATTCTCACTTGGTGATAGCCACACCGTATTATTCTTGTAAAAAGCGAGTTCATCAGAAGAATAACCGAAGGCGACCGGATGCGTTCGATCGATTTTAGCTTTGATAAATACCCCTCCGAGAGATTCTCTACCGCGGTGTTCACTGGCCTCAACATAAGGTAACTGAGTCGTAGAATCTTTTACCTTTTCAAGAGTAGTTTCATTGACTAATTTAGAATCGATCGCCCAAGATGAACCCGTTCCAATAGTGATGAGTGTGTTTCCTCTAGCGACCCAATCTTTTAGACGTTTTTGAAATAACTCTGGATAATTCCCCGACACTAAAATAAGTACGTTATAGGGATCAAGTGAAACCCTGGATAGATTGCGAACAGGGAGTTTGGTAATGGGCATACCTATCCGAGTGTCTAGTAAATGCCAAATTTCACCCGCTTCATAAGATCGAGTACCTGTGCCAATCACCATGGCGGCTTTAGGCTGTTTCAAAGGTCGCATAGATCGACTACCTAGATCAATACCTGAAGTGCTCCATCCGGTCGTGACTGAATGCACCTTAAGATTCAACCGAGAAGCTTCACGCGCTACAATCTTTGCAACTGCATTTTTAGACATTTTTTGAAGCGATATTGGGATCACTAGCGACCCATAATTAAAATTCACTTTACCCTTTTCGGTATTGACTTCAAAAGGCTTAAAAGCTGCCATAGGCACTACTCCCTGTTTTTGTAATGCATAAGTAAATGCAGGAATATTATAATCTAAGGCATCAACGATATAGGCATATGCACTGTCATCAACTTTAGTCTCAATAAGTAAATCTGACGCGCTTACCGGCTTGGCCAAAGAAGGTGATTTTGAAACCCCTCGATAGTTCAGTTGGTAAAAATTAGCTAAAGACCATGCTGAAGCGTCGTAATAAACACTATCTCTGTATTTTTCGTAGGTCTCAAAAGCGGTCTGTACCATTCGATATTGGGGCTGTTTGGTAGGGACCACAAAGTCACTACCCTCCTTGTAAACAGCTACCTTATGGTGTTCCATAAGCTCTAAAAACGCCTTTGCTTTGTTTCTGTCTGGCTCAGAAAAACGGTAAACCTTAACGGGGTCTTTGGCTGCTCTAGAAATAGCCGAATCAAAAAACCTCTTCTGATAAGCTCGCATCATCTGACGATTATCGACAGCAGCCTTTAAGGTGGTCATGCTCGATACATATTGATTGCGAATAGTGAACGGAAAGGTAATTTCACCAAAGGCTGTTGTTTGTTTTAATCCTCTTGAGCTCGCTTGTTCAAATAGAAGACCTAGCCCTCCTTGTAAATCGGGATAAGAAGAACCGTACCCTGGATAAGTACCATCGAAAGCTTCTCTCGTAAAATAGAAAGATCCGATGGAGTCTAAGGCCTTCGAAAAATAACTTCCATACAGCTCATTCAAGTCTTCATAATTCTCACGAGGCATTATCGGATCAAGTGAGCCATTCGGCTTCATAGGCTCAAAAAAGTATGTGCTCTGAGATCCCATTTCGTGAAAATCAGTGACCACATTTGGATACCACTGATGATACCAATCTAATTTGCCCTGACTCTCTGGATTTACGGCCAATACCCAATCTCTGTTTAAATCGAACCAATAATGGTTTGTTCTTCCTCCGGGCCAATACTCATTGTGTTCAGCATCTTGCGGATCGGCCACAAGAGGAGATCCTTTGTACATGTTTGCCCAGTAAGTGTGACGATCTCTTCCATCTGGATTAATGGTCGGGTCTACAAAAATTACCGCATGTTTCAAGAAATTAGAAACCTCAAGGTTTTTAGAAGCAGCCAAGGTATAAGCTGAAAGTAAAGCTGCTTCAGAACTAGAAGGCTCATTACCATGCACGTTGTACGCAAGATTAATGATTAAAGGAAGTTCTTCGTTTGTACTTTCCTTCGATAGTGGATTAATCGACTTTAGATGTTCAGCTCTTATTTCTTCTAGTCTACCCAAATTCTCTTCGCTAGAAACCACTAGCATAACGAGTCTTCGCCCCTCATGAGTTTTACCATATTCAATAAGCGTTGCACGAGCGCTTTGGTCGGCTAACTTTTCTAAATAGGCAACAATAAGATCGTGTCTAGTATGCTGCTCGCCAATGCCATAACCAAGAAAAGATTCTGGTGTTGAAATATCTGATAGGTAAGGTTCAAATCGCTTTAAAAAATAATCTTGAGCGAATGAAAACTGAATAAATAAAATGAATAATAATATCGGTAAACGCTTCATTGATTCACTAATTAGTTGAGGTGTTTAAGTAGCTGTAATAAAGTCTGATGATGGCATAACCGAAGAGGCCTCCGAGAATGATTAATAAAGCATTCATTAGACCCTGAGCACCAAAAGATAAGCGAAGAAGGATCGTAGAAATTACAAAGCCCGTATTTCTTAAAAGTTTAAAATGGTTTGAGGTGAGACCATATGAAAGCAACAGGATGAGTACGTCAGATAAAATCAAGAGGGTAAAAAAGTCTTGATAAAAAATAGAGTTAAGGTTATTGTTTATCCCCTTAATAAGGTGTTGTTCGTTTAATTCTAAATACACAAAATCAACGAGATGAATGATACTAACTAGAAGGATAATAACAAGCAAAACGACAGCTATTGCCTTTTTAAAATAGGGGAATGTTTCTTTTTCTTCGGTTACTGTCTTACTGGTAAGCGCTATGATTTTACGATTGCTTTTGTGAAACCATACAATAATGAGCATAAGTAATAGCACACAACATAAATCAACAAAAAGATTAATAATTGATGAGTCATTAAAGCTTGCATTGGGAAAATCGATCAGCGTAACATCATTGAACACTTTACGAATTAAAATAAGACAGATAATCTCAAACTGTTTGATCAGTGAGGTGGTGAAAGAACGCGGTAAATAATACACCAACAAGAAAATCTCATAAATCAAAATAAATGAGAAGGGGGTATAGATCGCGCTGATAGGGTTTTTAAGTAGCCCTCTATCAAGTAGTGCAAAGTCAAAAAATGAATTGACCCCAATAAGGGCTGCGTGAATTATGAATCCAATTAACGCTAGGATAAGCGTTGTTTTTTCTATAAACTCACGGTTTTTAGAAGAAAAAATAATTCCGAAATAATCATGTACTTTCATGTATTCAAGGTACTTGATTATTTTTAATTAATTGATAATCAGATTTCTGTAAGCAGTGAAAATCTATTTTTTCTTAGAGGGCTTAAATACCTTTCCAATACCAAAAGCAAGGTTCCAAGGCTCATTTGCAGTATCGTAAAACCCTAATAAGGAGATTTTCAAACCAGATTTTTTGCTTTGCCAAAAAACACCCGCCCCATTTGCAGGTGTAACTTTTAAGCTCTCCTCGTTTGTGAATTTCAGAGAGGGAGTAAATACAATTCCTGATTTACTAGTTGGCGATTCAAACAAGTATAACGTTGGGCCTCCAATATTTAAATACAGTGATTGCTCTTGGTCAATGATCAAATTGACTTGCCCAGTAGGCATTAATTCGAAAGATGTTTGGGCTTTAACCTGAACTGATACTACCAGCAATCCTGCAATAATAATTGACCTAATTAACCTAATAGGCCTTCTCATACTCGATGATAATCTGCTTTCCATTTTTTTATCTGAGTTTTAATTTCTTTGGCTGTAAGTTGCTCTTTGACCGCTTTTTCTACAAGTGCTAAATACTCCTCATCAGATGCAAAACGTAGGGCAATAATTTGAGAGTATCTCAACTCTGACGGTAACGATTTACCCGTAAGAATAAAATACCTCAGCCTTTCTTCTGCTCTAATTGCTCTGTCCTGTGCTTTAAGTGCAAAGATTCTGGTAAACCACATGAACAGAATAAAGATGGGGATCAATACCAATAATAGAGTGGCGATATAAAAATTATCATCTGAAGAGAAAATGAAATGACTCAGCGCTCCTCCGGCAAAAAGAAGAATAAGAACGAAAAGCACTCCGTGAAAACCAAGTACCATTCTTGTATGATTCTTAAAATTCTGTTCTTTCATAATAACATTAAAAGCACAAAATTAAGCATTAAGATTCATTAGCTGCTTATCAAATCTTTTTCATCTTTGTGATCGCTAATCACAAGCTTAGGGGTAGATGAATTCATTAGGTCTTATTTTAAGCAATCGGAGATATTGGGCACCAGCCTATGCTTTTATGTGCCTTAATCTCATTTATGGTACTTGGGCAATTTATATTCCGACAATCAAAGAAGCACTCGGCATCAATAAATCACAATTAGGGATGGCCATTTTCGCGATGGCATTTGGTAATTTTTTCATTCTAACCTTATCTCCAAAAATCAATGATTTTCTAGGGTGCGGAAGGTCGACCAAATTGGGGCTACTTGCATTATGTGTTTTTGGTGTCGGACCCTATCTAGCTTCAAATTACATCAGTCTTTGCATTACTCTTTTTTTAGTTGGTGCGGCACAAGGATTTTTAGATGTATCGATGAATGCCACAGTTTCTGAAATTGAAAAAGATGATAAGGTGACTTTGATGGCTGCGATGCATGGATTCTTTAGCTTAGGCGGAGTAGTTGCAGGTTTAGGAACCTTTTTGATACCAATAATAAACGCACCAGTAATTCACAGTTTATTAATTATCTTACTAATAGCCCTACCAAATTACTCTCTAAGCAAACATTACGAATCGGTAACCGCAACCGTAACCAAGAGAAGCAAGAAAGCACCAAATGCACTTAAACCACTATTACTACTAGGGGTAATATCTCTTGTAGCGATGGGAAGCGAAGGGGCTATTATAGATTGGAGCGGATTATACCTTGAAGAAATTGTACAAGTAAATACGTCTTGGATTGGGGCAGGGTTTCTCGTGTTCTCAATCACCATGACCTTGGGAAGATTTTTAGGAGATGGGCTCAGCAATCGGCTTGGCTCAGAAAAAGTCTTAATTCTGGGGATACTCACTTCAGTAATTGGGTATGTAGGAGTGTTAACCGCCGATTCCACCTTCAGTATTATTGGTTTTGCAATCATCGGGGCCGGTTTTTCAGTATTGGTCCCCGAACTATTTCGCATGGCGGGCAAACAAGATCAAATCCCCTCTAGTAAGGCTATCGCTATAGTGGCAGGATTCGGTTACTCGGGGTTTTTAACCGGCCCTGTAATTTTGGGTATAACTGCTGAAAATTATGGGCTAAGGGTTAGCTTTTATGGCCTAATTGTAGCAGCAGTTACAATTGGTATATTCTCTATTTATCTCTCAATCAAAAAGAATATTAGAACAGCAAACAGTTAGTAACCTAAGTAACAGAAAAGGGATAAACGAAGGTCTATCTTTGAAAAAAATAAGTACATGCCTACTGTAAAATTAACGACACAGAAATTCAAAGAAGACATCTTTGATTATACCGCTGAAAAAGAGTGGAACTATAAAGGTGATAAGCCAGCTATTATTGACTTTTACGCCGACTGGTGTGGCCCGTGTAAAATGGTCGCTCCAATTCTCGAAGAACTAAGTAATGAAAACCCCGAGGTTATAATCTATAAGGTAGACACAGAGGTTGAACAAGAACTATCTGCAGTATTTCAAATCAGAAGTATTCCTAGCATCTTATTCATCCCTAAAGACCGTCAGCCCATGATGCAGGCAGGAGCACTACCTAAGAATGCGCTACAAGAGATCATCGACAAAGAACTCGTATAATTAGAATTTAAGACCAAGATTTCGAAGCCACTCAAAAACCGTGAGTGGCTTTTTTTATCTTAGGACAAAAAAGATGATTAGAGAAAAGACCATTTGGATTACCGGAGCTTCATCGGGCATCGGTCGCGCGTTAGCCATACAACTTGCTCGTGAAAACAAACTCATTCTCTCTTCACGAAATCTCGACGAACTAGAGGTAACTAAAAGTAGGTGCGCCAGCTCTAAAGTTCATTTAGAACTTCTAGATCTCGCTGACTTTGACTCGCATCATTCGATAGTAGCCCGAATAATTAAAAATCATGGGGCCATCGATCATCTCATCCACTGTGGCGGTATTAGCCAGCGATCTTTAGTAAAGGACACCCTTTTATCAGTAGATGAAAAACTGATTAGAATTAACTACTTAGGAACTGTTTCTCTCACTAAGGCTATTCTTCCGCACTTTTTAAAGGAAAAACAAGGTCATTTTACAGTAATTACAAGCTTAACTGGTGTTTTCGCATCGCCCTATCGTTCAGGATATGCCGCCTCAAAACACGCATTACACGGATTCTTTGACAGTCTAAGAGCAGAACTTGAAGACCAGGGAATTCTAGTTACCCTCGCAGCTCCAGGGTTTGTAAAAACAAAGGTTTCGATCAACGCGCTTACCGGGGATGGAAACAGTTTAGGTTCGATGGATGATGCACAAGCTAAAGGAATAAGTGCTGAGGCCTGCGCTCAAAAAACTATAAGAGCTATCGCTAGAAATAAACGTGAAGTTTATATCGGGCGTGAAAGCTACGCCGCCTATGTCAAACGCTACCTTCCAGGAGTATTTGCTCACCTAATCAAAAAAGCAAAAGTTCGCTAAATACTTACGTCGAGTAAAACCCCACAATGATTCAGAAACTCTAGCTCAGCAAGCTTGGCCGAGAACTTCGACTGAATCCCTACAAGCTCTGCATTGAGTAAATTGATTTGTGCCTGCCGAAGTTCGATAGAAGTGATTTGACCGAGTTCAAATTGGGATTGTGCGCG
>Ga0213860_10000325_pt1 | contig 18861 bp, 31 predicted proteins | sample PICome_3_FD_160118 | JGI IMG/M metagenome (GOLD analysis project Ga0213860, IMG submission 160118) | Coastal seawater microbial communities near Pivers Island, North Carolina, United States - PICO550 | ecosystem: Environmental > Aquatic > Marine > Coastal | place: USA: North Carolina...
TGTAAGTCTGCTTTGCTAATACCACCACTACCACCAGTAGAACCATTAGCACCCTTCTTCGCAGTCTGAACACCGAATGTTGCTAGAACCCCAGTAAATACTGACGCGATGAAGGTTGGGTCAAGTTTTTGCTCGGGGATTCCAAGAGCAGCGGGTAGTTTGATGTATGCGAGCGTAAGTATGCCTCCAGACCACACAAGAATACCAAGACGGACAAAGGTGCTAAGAATCGCCATTTGCTCTTCGGAGTCGTCAATCTTCTCCTTGAGTTTTCCCAATGGACCCTTCTTCTTGGGTTCATCCTTCTTGATCTCCTCTGACATTAAACTAAAGCAAGTAGCTTTATTTAGCGACGAGGATAGCTCTCTTTGGGAAAATACAAATCCATAGGAAGACTGTAATGACCCATGTTCATATAGTAACAATCAAGCGTTCTCAATTCTTCAATGGGAGTCTTGTCTTCTTTAAATACACTGAACTCCATGATATTTTGACACTTTTGAACTACGGAAGTGGGAACCTGAACAGGTTTTTCAGTAATAGGACTGGTGATAAAAACTGGTGCTAGTGCAGCAATTAAAAAATTCATTTAATGTAACCCTCTTCTTTCAACCATTTTTTAGTAAGAGGTGTGGGTGGATAAATCTCCCACATCGTGCCTGTAGCACATACTTTAAGGGCATCAGCAGTCATATCAGCAGTATGTCCTGCCCAGAATGCCTCTGCTTCCCAAGGAACAGCGTGCTCTGGATAAGTATCTTCGACAACTTCTCTCCAATAACCAGGCACATCTTCTTCATTCTTGATGATTGCTAGCATACTATTTTTAATAGTACCAGCCATACAATCTTGTGCTGCATGCCATCCTTCATGACGCATCACAGCCATCAAGACATGTGGTTTTTTCATGAACCTAGTATTCAAGAAAAAGTTATTTCCTACAGTATGGTATACCCCACGATGCATAGGAGGGAAATATTTTTCATCTGCTAAAAAAACCTTAACTCCGATTGTATCAAGTGATTGGAAAATTGAGTTAAACTCAGAACTAATCCGACTAAAATCAGTGCCGGGATAGTGATCCTCAATATCTTGAAGACTGTTGATTCTTTTAACATCTTTGGTGCATTCCTGGAGTAACATACATCCCATCGCATCCATAGTGTAGTATCCTTTGGTTGGTTCTGCTACAGCAGGAGTAGCAACCAACATCGCAAGCATTACAAGAAGTTTTTTCATGTTCTAAATTGATTCATACCATTACCAGAGTTCCATCCACCAGGACCAGATTGGAAGTTTTCCGAACCACCAGGAGGATCGATGTGAAGTGTAGTCTTCTGACTCTTAGTAGCCATATTATACAGCACTTCATGGATATTGTCAGGTTCTTTCTTAGGACCAGACTCAAATTCTTCTTTTTTCTTCTGTTCTTCCATAAGTTTCACGGTTTCATATTCAATAGCTTTCTCAGACTTGATTGGTTTAGAAAACCAGGAATCTTCTGAAATTACAACTGGAGCAGGAACTGTCTTGTGCTCTTTCTTTTGTTTTACAGTACAAGCAGGTGGTTCTTCTTTAACTTTCTCTACAGGTGGAGTAAGAATTTTTTGGACTACGTTTTTAACTAGTTCTTTAAATCTCATTGCCAGTGATAGTGATAGAAGTTTCCTTTAGGATGGCACATTGGATCTTGAGAAGCGACCCGGTATCTTAACATACTCTGTCCTTTGTAGTCGGTTCGACCGTCTAGAATCTTAGACCAGTATAGCACCCTTTGCTGCCCATGGGAAGAGCTCAGACGATTAATAAGTGCTGAACTCGGAACAACATTATACCTTCTATATATGCCCTCGTATTGACCAGGTGCATGAATTACACCATAAACAGAGTTTGGAAACTTGTAAGATTTAACTCTGATTAAAACAGATGCAGCAACACAATACTCATCTTCAGTATTTAATTTTGCTTCAACTTGAACAACCTTTGCTAGATCATAATAATCTGCAGCAGTCAATGAATGTAAAAATAATAAGTCAATCATAAATCAATCTCCAATATATTCTAATGAACAAATATCATGATCTGTTATATCTGGGTCTAACCATTCAGAAAATTCACTCTGAACAGCATACGCATCATGAATATCATTTTCAGCAAGATAGTGAATACGATCAATTGCCCAATCGTAATTACTCTTCAGGGTTTTTTCCAAAGTTTCCATAATCTTTACGCATGTAGCGACCTAGAATATTGCTATTATAGTATGCTGGGTCTCCTGAGTCAAGAGCCTCAGTTAAGACATTATTGAGAAAGAGTTGTTTGGTTTCTTCGTAGTTACAAGTTCCTTTCGTTTCATGGAGACTCAAGATTTCTCTACTGAAGATCTCTCTTCCATACTTTTTAATATCTGATTTAAGTTCTTCAGAGCTTCCATAGTATTTTTTCCAGTCACTCTCAGATGTAACTCTTCGTCGTTTTTTGTTCGTACCATCAGCTCTAGGCTTTCTTCTTTGCCAGAAATACTTTCTACCGATATATTTTCTTTTGGTGACGGTATTAGTAATACAGTACACGAAACCAAAGTAATCACCGATATCGCAAGTATCGAAATCTTTGCCTCTAAAGCTCCAGGGATTTTCATAACTCATTATAGCCCATACTTAAGTATCTTATGAGCTATTATTTATCTCAACGGGGACAAACCTAGTCTACACAAAAAAAGGGGGGTCTGTCAACCCCCTGGAAATAATTCATTGTATGAATAGAATATTGATGAAAAAATTATACCCCAAAGAAATGATCCCAGAATAATTGCTATCAATTAGACTCCTTTGATTGGAAGGATAGGACCCTTTGCTTTTGCTGCAGCATTAGGAACACCAGCATCTGCTGCCTTGTTAATCTTTCCCTGTCTTCTTGCTGCGCTAGGATTGCCTCCCTTAACCTCAAAGGAAGGGGACTCAACGATGCTCTGGATGGTGTTTTGATCCATCTGCATCATGATGTAATTTGCCTCTTCTACGGTCTCTGCGTGCCCTCCAGAGAGGAGATATTCAAGCACTACATCATAGGATTCCTTTTTGATAGGTGCTGGCATTTTAAAGCTAGACTTAGAAGCACCAGCAGCTGCCATTCTCTTACCATATGCAGCAGCACCCTTCATATCACCACTCTTTCTCAGACGGTCATACTCTCTGTTGACTGCCTGCTGGTCTGTGTTGAGTTTTGATGCTACAGGGCGTGCAGCAGGTTGTGCAGCAGGTTGTGATGCTGGTGCTGCTGGTGGTGCTGCTGGTGGTGCTGGTGGTGGTGTAGGTGTTTTTACAGGGGCAGCAGCAGAACCTGATCTTGCTCCTACACCCTTAAACTGAGGGTTAGAAGGCATTCCACTACCTGAAGTACCAACACCAAAACTACCATCTCTACCACTTCCTTTATTGGCACCTGGTCTATCTGCTCTTGCTCCTACACCCTTGAACTTAGGGTTAGAAGGCATTGTTGATCCCCGAGTACCTGGATCAAGTTTTGCTGGAGCATCAGCAGTACCCAAGCTGCGAGTATGGGAGAATCCAGTTTGTGGTGTTCTTTCACCAGCTCTTACAGAAGGTTCATTAGACCTCTGTGGAGGTGGGACGATAGTCTCATATCCTTGTTTAATTCTATTACTTAAATCTTTTAATCTTTGTTGTGCTCTAGCAACTTGTTGAGAACTACCCTGAGCACTTTGCTGCCCAGACATCATACCAGCAGCAGATTCTTCTACTTCTTCAACATTATCTTCGTCGAGTTCTTTTTTACCATCCTCAGGACCTTGTGCATTGGGTCTACCATTCTTTTTCTTAGCAACAGATCTCTTAGAACCATCAGGATTTCTAAAGTCTGAAGGATAGGTTGCCTCATCAACTTCTTCAACTTCTTCTACTGGTGCTTCTTCCTGTGTTACTTCTTCTTCAGTAGCAGGAGCATACATTGCTTTGTATGCGTCATTCAATTCACGAAACTGCTTAGCACTAAAAGTCATTGCCTTTATACACTTTTTCAAGTATTTATAAAAAAAGAGGGTCCGAAGACCCTCTCTCTTAATCAGGAATATCCCCGTATGCTTCATAAGCATCATAGTCTCCGAAAAGATATGAATCTGCTTTTGCTGCATCCTTATAGGATTGTTCGTAATCATCATAATCACCAAATGCAAGGTGATCAAATGTTGCTATTTTTCTTGTACCCCAAGTGTGAGTATTCTCAGGTTCAGAGACTGAATCCTGAGAAGGTGTCTGATTTGACATCTTGTTTAATTCCTCCAACGATGTAGGACTCCACTTCTGTTTCTTGTGGTGCTACTTGGAGACCCTTAGAGGAAATCCAATGCTCTGTCCATGGAAGTGGATTGTTTTTTGCGGGGATATCAAAGATTGGTTTGAGACCAATCGCCTTCATACGGCGATTAGCAATCCATTCAACATACTGCTGTAGCAGTTTATCATTTAGACCAATCATAGATCCATCTTTGAACAGATACTCTGCCCAAAGTTTTTCTTGATTTACAGCACTCTCAAATGTTTTATAAACCCAAGGTTGTTCTTCTTGAGCAATTTTTTTCATTTCAGGATCATCACCATTCATCCAGTTTTTGAGAATGTTTTGCGTGATAACTAAATGCTGATTTTCATCTCTTGCGATGAGAGAGATGATCTTTGCACTTCCTTCCATAAGCTTGAGTTCGCCAAATGCAAAACTGCAAGCGAATGATACGTAAAAGCGAATACCCTCAAGAATATTAACGTTTGCAACTGCTCTGAAGAGTTTGCGCTTGAGTTCATAGCGTGCGTCTTTTGCGTAAGGGACTTGTTCTAATGCATGTAACCATTCATCAGAGTTTCCATACTGTTGAGCAGAATTAATAAAATCATTATATGAGTCAGTGACACTATAAGCACGTTCTAAGATACGCTCATCCTTAAGGATAGTATCAAATACATCAGCAGGATTTGAATAAACATTCTTGATAATGTAAGTGTATGAACGACTATGGATCATCTCCATAAACTCCCATACCTTCATACACGCTTCCAGTTCAGGAAGTGAGCAGTAGGGAGCAAAAGCCATACCAGGTCCACGACCCTGCACAGAGTCCAGCATGACCTGATACTTCAGATTGCTGGTAAAGATGTGCTTTTGTTCTGGACGTAGCAACTGATAGTCACTACGATCCTTCTGGAGGGAGACTTCCTCTGGTCTCCAGAAATACCCTAACTGTTGAGTTGTGAGTTTTTCGAAAATTGGATACTTGTAAGAATCATACCTTTGAACTCCTAATGGTTTTCCAAAAAACATTGGTTGTTTTTTAGTTTCTACTTCTTGCGAATTAAAAACTGTCATGGAATTTACAGATCTTTTATCATCATCGTTTGTTTTAAATTTTACAAGACTCACAATCTTCCTCCTGAGCGTTTTCTAAATCTGAAATTAAACTTTGAAGAGAATCTTTAGTCTCTTCGACTTCATCTGTTTTGAAGTCATATGTATTTTGATAATAACTAGTCTTCCAACCGTACTTATATGTAGTCAGAAGATCCTGAGCCATCACTGAGACTGGTACTTCATTGTCTGGATATTGAGTTGGGTTGTAACTCCAGTTTCCACTGATGGCTTGGTCAAAGAACTTCTGCATAACGGCAACAATGTTAATGTAGCCCACGTTGTTAGGCATATCCCAAAGAAGCGTATAGTTGTTCTTGAGGGTTTGATACTGAGGAACAATTTGCTTAAGAGGTCCTTTTTTGGACTTCTTAATGGACAAGTATCCTCTAGGCGGTTCGATTCCATTGGTTGCGTTTGACACAACGGAACTGCTCTCTGAAGGCATTTGTGCGGACAGTGTTGAGTTCCGTACCCCATATTCCAAAACCTCAGTTCTAAGGCGCTCCCAATCGTAGGTAAGCTCATTTGCAACGATTTCATCTACTTCCTTCTTGTATGTATCAATGGGTAAAATTCCATTTCCATATTTTGTTCGGCTGCTATACTCACATGCACCCTTCTCCTTTGCAAGGTTTACAGTAGCTTGGATAAGGTAGTATTGGAACGCTTCTGTGAGGTCGTGAACCAGTTTCCATGCCTCTGGATCAGCATAGTTGACCCCATTCTTAGCAAGGTAGTGTGCTAGTCCAATGTAACCGATTCCAAGGGAGCGACGGGCACGGGTTGCAATTTCTGCTGCTTTGATGGGGTATCCCTGAAAATCAATAAGTTCGTCAAGAGAGCGAACTGCAAGATCGCACAGTACATCAAGATCGTCCAGATCCCGTATCTTACCGATGTTAATAGCACTAAGAATACAAAGAGCAATTTCACCATTTGGATCGTCAATATGTTGTAGTGGTTTGGTAGGCAGGGTGATCTCTTGGCAGAGATTACTCATCTCAACCTTATCAACAAAGGAGGAGTGAGAGTTGCAGTGGTCGATGTTCATGATGTACAAACGACCAGTCTCTGCCCGTTCTTTCAGAAGATCAAGAATGAGTTCCTGAGCACCGATAGTTTTTCTTGGAACAGACTTATTTGATTCATAGTCCACATAGAGATCATCAAATGAATCAGTACCAAAAGCATCATAGAGTCCTGGAACATCATGCGGTGAGAACAAGCTAATCTCTCCATTCTGGATGAAACGCTCGTAGAAAAGTTTTGAAATCTGGATGGAGTAATCAAGTTTCCTCACGCGATTGTCTTCTGTACCCTTGTTGTTCTTGAGAACAAGGATGTCTTCTATTTCTTGGTGCCAGATTGGGAAGTGGACAGTTGCCGATCCACCTCGTATGCCATTTTGAGTGCAGCATCGGACAGTGCTCTCAAATTTTTTGAGGAATGGTACAACACCTGTGTGTTGAACTTCTCCACCTCTAATTTTACTGTTGATACCACGGATTCTGCCTGCGTTGATGCCGATTCCCGCCCGTTGTGCAACATATTTGCCGATAGCCATATCAGAACTAAAGATGCTATCGAGGGTGTCATCAACATCAACAAGAACACAGCTAGCATATTGTCGAAGTGGAGTTCTGACTCCTGCCATGATAGGTGTGGGAATGTTGATTTTGTGTCGGGAGATTGCATCATAGTACTTCTTTACGTAGTCCAGTCTTGTCTCTTTAGGATAACGTGAAAAGATAGTTGCTGCAATCAACATATACATGAACTGAGGTGTCTCATACACCTGTCCAGTGCTTCTATCTTGCACTAGATATTTATCCACAACCTGCCGCAATCCAGCATACGTAAACAAATAGTCACGATCATGATCAATGTATGATTCAAGTTTTTCAAACTCTTCATAGGTATAAAGAGTCAAGATCTCTGGATCATACACACCACGTCCAATACAACGCTCTACATGCTTGTAAATGGTGGGGAACTCATGCATACGACCAAACAGTTGCTTGCGTAGAGCAAACATCAGGAGGCGAGCCGCCACAAACTGATAATTAGGATGCTCCAAATCGATAAGGTCACTAGCACTCCTAATAAGAATCTCTTGGATTTCCTCTGTGGTGATTCCATCATAGAACTGAATACCTGATTGGATTTCTACTTGTGATGCCGACACACCAGCAAGATCTTTACATGCTTGCTCTACCATCACATGAAGTTTATTCAGGTCAAGAAGTTCATTCTTTCCATTTCTCTTGACTACTTTTGTACCGTTGCTCATATTTTTTTCCAAATGTTGAATTTAATTTTTGCTTCTAATCCACTGTAGGTATTAGATTTTAACATACTCATAACATCATGTCCAGCAAGGACCATATCATTAATATCTTTTTCTGTTATGTGACTTGGCCAGATGACGACTCTTTCGCCTCTTTCAATACAGTTTCCAATCCTTGAGACAATTTCTTTATTACGGGGTTCATTATCATAGACAAAAATAAGAAGGTCTCTTTTAAGATCACCAACTTCACCATCACTACCACACAGAGCCACACTATTGTTGATGAAAGTGCTATCGAAGGGTCCTTCGACCACATAGACAGGTAATTTTGTATTGATTTTTTCAAGTCCATATATCTTTGGTACGTCCTCCTGGAGCATAATAGTGATATATTTATTAGGTGACTTGTCGAGTGCTCTACCCTGAAAACCTATTAAATTCTTTTCCTCATCATACATTGGAATGATAATTCTAGGTTCATCTCTACCGATAGTGTCGAAAGTCTTTTTCTGAGTATTTGTCCACCATTTAAACCTGTCGGCATAGTAAAACTTATCAGGATCTATTTTTCTCTTTTCAAGATATTCTTTTGCTACTGAGTCAGTAGATGCCTTAGGAAGATCAATTGATTTCTTAAATACAGGCTTAGCAAATTCAAACTTTGGTTTTTCAACAACAAAGTTTTTTCCAGTATGTCCCTCTTTAAATTTCTCAAGAGTGTATTGCTTATGTAATACGGGGTCAAGGTGTTTTATAAATTTATTCAACGACATACTAGCACCACAATTATGGCACTTGAAGTTAGTATTATTCTTGACCGGATAAATGTATCCTCTTGTCTTGTTCTTATTCTTCTGAGAGTCGCCACAAATAGGGCAACGGAAGTTATAAAGATCTGCCTTTACCTTCTTAAATTTCTGTAGGCGTGAAGAAATCAGTCCAATATATTTGGAATCAATTAAATCCATTATAAGGGGACTTTACTGTCCTCTTATTATACCTGATGAGACTTTTGGCGTCAAGAAAGCTTGTAGCAGTTTTTGACCTGGTATACTGACCATAAACGATACTACGGTAAGTGCACCAAAGATGGTCCACATCTTTTTCTCCATCAATCTAAGTCTTTCGTCAATCTTTCTTATATCTCTTTCACAACCCTTCTTAATATCTAGTGCTTGTCTGCTTACTTCACGATGAACACTCTCTACTTTCTCAAAGAGTACAGAGTCAATTCTATCTTGCTTATCTAACTTCTCATTATGGACAGCAAGTAACTGTCCCATCTTTACTGAGTTGTCTTGCAGAGACTCTACAACTCTTTCCAATCTTTCTAAAATAGCAGAGTTTACGTTATTATCTTCCATTTTTCAGATTATCGATCCACATTTTTCTTGAACCATATCTGCCTACAGGAGTAGGTCTTCTTTTCTTTTTCTTTACAGGAGGATCATCACCAGCTTCAACTGTACCAGCAATGTGACCACTACCAACATTATTAGTAGGAGCAGCCATTCCCTCTTCTTTAAGGTTGCGTACAATAGAAATAATCTTATTGATATCCATTAGATTGCCTGCAGTTGTATAAGACACTCTTCGTCTTCTGTTATATCATGTATCTGAGTTCTAGGATATTCAGGTATTCTATTTAAGAATACAAGGAAACTTTTAATGGGAGACCACAACTCTTCTTCTAAATTGTAGAATAAAAGAGGTACAGCAGCGTCATTAAAGACATTAAATAAGACAATCAAATGATTAAGTATCAGGTGAGTTTTTAATTCACCCGAACTTTTATATCTTTTCAACAACCTTTTGATATACCTAATTCTCTTCAAATCATTCTCAAAGTCCTCCATAGTGAGGGCTTGAGGATTGTCATAGAATTTTATCGCAAACATTAAATAATTATCTTCATTTAGTTCATCAAATCTCATAATCTAACTCATATTATCAAGCGTCTGGATAGTTGGTATCGTCGTCAGCATCACCTTGGATGGTGCTTCCAGCAACAAGAACTTCTGTCTTAACTCTCAAGTTACCAGCATGATCGTTGTAAGTAGTAACTCCAACCCATCCAGCATGTGCTGGGCGGTACTGAGAATCATTACTTCTAGCAGTTTGTGTTTCGGTAACATCTACACCGAAAACGCTAGAAGTTCTGTTTGACTTAACATCAGGTGCTTGATATGCTGGGTCTTCAATCGCAGATATAGGCATCTGTGATACGAAATAACTTGCTCCAGCGATATCACTTGTTTCTGAGTGTGGAATCAAATACTGAGTAGTTGCTACAGTAGCAGCAGTATTACTAGAAACAGCAGAAATAACTGCATGTCCATAAGTAGCACCAGCGCCAACGATAATTACATCGCCAGCAGCTACCTCAAATCCAGCAGTGGCAAATGTAGTACCAGCGCCAGTGATTGCTCCAGTGGTGAGATTAATACCAATCGTTCCACCATTCGCGACTAAATCTTTATTGCCCCATAGAGCCATGTTCTTTACCTTATGAATCTTGTATGAAAATATTTATAAAAAAAAGAGACCTTAAGGTCTCCATAAAATCAATCGCGTGCCTTGATTGCTGCCGCTACAGTCTCTAACAATTTATCATCCATATCTGTTTTAGTCAACTTCACTGCTTTACCCAGAATAACCAGGCAAATGTCAATCAACTTTTCACCAAGTTCTTCGTTATCGGGAATCTTGGAAACAGAGTCCATGATAATTTTGGACGCTAAAGGAAGGAGGATAGAAAACATGATCTTAAAGCTTACTTACATTATATAGCGATTTTATTTTTCATCAATAGTCTTTCTTACAGCACCCTTCATGGGTTGATCATGTTGTATAGGTCTGCCGTATTTTTTCTTAGCAACACCCGAACCTTTAATGAAATCGGAAGGATAAGTTGCTTCCTTCATTGCATCCTTTACATTATCAGAAGTAGCAACCTTATCAAAATCTTTCTCCAACTTATCACCATCAGTCATAACAAGTGGATTCTTAAGACCAAGACCAGATCTCAACTTATTCTTGACCATTGCGCGATAAGCATAGTCTGCTCTCTTATCTCTAGACTCCTTATCCTTCTCCTCCTTTACTTCCTTTTTATCAGGGAGATCATCATGCTTAGTTGATGCAAATTTCTTTGCTTCTTTCTCACTCATACCCTTAGCAGCCTTCTCAACTTCAGGAGAAGCATCTTTCATTTCACCTTTTTTCTTAGCATAAACCATACCCATGAATTTCTGCTGTGCTTTGCTAACTGCTTTCTCAGCAATCATTTCACCATTCATCTCAGCAGAATTCATCTGAAACTTCTTACTACCACCAGGAACTGGTGGATTAATGGTAACTTTGTTCTTCTTCTTGCTTATATCAATAGTTTCCTCATCACCATTAACCTTTTCACCCTCATGAATGAATGCTTCTTTAGCCATCGCTTTACCGATTGCCTTACGACGATTCAGAAGATACTTATCAGTACCATCCTTCTTACCATCATTGTTTACATCACCATCTTCCTTACCGACAGGATCCAACTTGCCTGATCCTTTTTTCTTAGATCTTTCACCTTCATATGGAGTTCCGTACTGAGACATTTCAACCTCAGCAATATTTGGATTTGCTCTCAGTTGATTAATCTTTTCACGGGTAGCCATTCTAACATAAGACTTACCACTCTTATCCTTTACTCTTACCTGATACTTTTTATCACCAGAGCCCTTCATCTCTTCTTCATAAACCAAAGTGATTGGTTCTTCTTTTTGATAGTTTTCAACGAATACTTTAAACATAGCATTTGCTACGCTATCCGATGCACTATCTTCGATTTTAAAACTTTCAGTAGCCATGCCGCCATCCTTTCCAAATAAACTTTGCTTTACTAATGTTTTTTCTTCAGCACTCATACTGCTGTTCTGCATGTACTGAGAATATGCTTGGCGAAGAGGAATCTCTTCTCTTCTTGCACGATAACGAATATCATATACTGCCTGCTTGGCTTTCTTAGCAGGGTCACCACTTGATTGACCACCACCATCACCTTTAGCAGGAGCAGGAGCAGATCCGCCACCACCACCGCCACCAGCAGTAGGGGCAGGAGCACTAGATCCCTTATCAGCAGCACCGCCACCTGGAACTACAGGATGCTTCCTTTTGGGAAGTGCCTCTTGAATATTCCGTTTCATGAGAAATTTAATTTTCTACTTTTTTCTATATTTATTTATGAAATTGGCTCCGCTTGGTGCTTTAAACTTAATTGCTTCTTCTGCGTTCTTACGCATACCACCTGTACCGACCAACATATTTCTTTTACCAGGAAGTCTAAACTTCCTATCCATCTTAACTTCACTATATTCTGTCAGATCTTTAATCCAAGACTTAAACATTTGACCTGACTCAGTAACACAAATAAGATAGTTTGTTCCTCTACGAATAATACGACCAACAAGTCCAGTATTTAAGTTTTCAACCATCTCTCCAATATTAAAGATAGAATTGGAAATATAACTTTCTCTCAAAGTTTGGAAATCAAACTTAGGAGCAATCTCCCAAATATTCCATCCTTCCTTAACTTGCATCGCACCACGAAGAACATCAAAGAGTTCTTTTGCCTCATCCTTTTTAATATCTGGAGGAAGTCCTTGCATAAACTTATTAAGGTCTCCTTCTGCAGCAGCAAGTCTCATCCTAGAAGCAGACATACCCTCAACCCCTTTAGCATCAGGGTCTCTATCACCAGATGAAACTACTTCAATATTATCAAAGGCATATAACTGCCCATTATAATTTCCAGATAATTTATCAAATTCTTTTATCCTATCTCCACCAGCAATAATTCTAACATTGGCATATCCATCAGCCTGAGCCATCTTCAAAACATCAAAGATGGTTTTTGAATTTGGATCATTAACAATGTTTGCACCATGCTCAGGATACAGTTTTTGCATATAAGCAATCTTAGTATCTGGATCCAATGGATTCTTTTTCTTATCCTGACTGCGTGATGGGAAAATCAAATATTGTCCATCCTCATCAGCTGCAGCAGATGCAGCAGCAACATCCATCAACTGTTGATGTCCTACTGTTGGTGGATTGAATCTACCAAAAGCAACTGTAATAGTTCCTCTTGTTTTTGGAATCTGTAAAAATTCCTCAGGAGTCATATCCTCAGGTGCCTTCTCCATTGCTGGATCTTGTGCCTGTTGCTGTTGAGCAGCTGCCTGTGCTTTTACTTCTGGATCATTATATGAAGGAGATGCAACCTGCTTTTCTTTTTCAGTTTGTGCTGGATCTTTTCCACCAACCTTCTGTCTCTTATTAAAAAATTTGAGTTTTCCACCTTCCGTCTTTGCAACAAATTCTCCCTGTGGGTCATACCAACCACCATGACCATCACCAGTGAGATTTAGTCTTCGTGCCTGTTCTGCAGGTGAAGTTGCTTCTTTTAAGAATTGGAAAAAACTTTTCATCACTTAGTATTTCTTTTACTCAGTTCTTGTGTTATTGCCTTTTCATTTGCAATCGCAAACTTAAGAACACCGTGTCTTGTCTTTATATATTTATCCTTCATCAATTTTTTGTTTTCAGAATCAATCTTTTTCTGATAAAAGAAATGAATATACATCAAGAACTCTTTGAAAGTTCCAGTGAATTCACTAAGAAACTCTTTTAATACTTTGTCCATTACCAAGTGTCCCCTGACATTTTTAGCGAAGATGCTAATTGTATACTAGCATATTTGAATCTCATTTTCAGTATCCGTTGATTCGCTGCAGTAACTCCAACAGCATCGTTTCCAACTGGTGAAAATTTTATTGGTCCTTTAACCAAATATTTTGTTTTTGAATTTGAAATAGGATCATACAATGCTGCAGTGTATGGTGCTCTGGTCCCACTTCCAGTTATCTTTACATACGGAAGTTTAAGAATTTCTGGATCCTCATTCAACCATTCTGTTGCAATAAAAGTAATCTTCTGCTGCTCATTCATTTGATTTATTCTTTGCAAATATAAATCACGCATCTCATTTAAAGCTTTAGAAGAATATCCATCATAAACTTGCTTCTTTACACCAGGATTATCTTTCAAGAATTGTTTTCTAGCATCCTTCTTTTCTGGAAGAGAAAACTTTTCAATAATCATTTTAGAATATTTTTCATCAACAGATACAATATTAGTTCCTAAGTATTTGTCTATAGTTCCTATACCAGGATTCTTCATTCCTGCGCCACCACTCTTAGTGGACTTTGCAGAGATACCATAAAACTTACCAGTGGAAAGTTCCACTAAAACATCACTAGGATTTAATCGTTGATCTACTTCAAACCCAATAATAGGTTGAAACTTAAATCCAGGTCTAGCAGTCCAATAAGCACGAACTGGAGTTCCATATCTATTTCTACTAAGAAACTGTAGAAACTTATCATACATTGCTTCAGCTCTACCAAGTTGCCACTCAACTTCAGACTCACTTACATTAGCGGTTCTTTTTTCGTACTGTTGAGCAGTTACTGTATCTGGAAACTCATCATTATTAAGCAGAAATGTGAGACATATCTCATTAATATCTGCACCTAATGTATTAGCGGACATTCTTTTTTTAAATATTTATCCCCCAATACCAAATATTTGAATTGAAAGTCTAGGTTCTTTAATTTCATATGCTACTGGCGTTACCGCGTGAAATTCTTTCTTATCATTAATAACCATTGTATTTTTCTTAGGAACTAAAGCTTTGATATGATTAGTACCTTCATCTTCCTTTTCTTGATATAAAAATATTCCACCATCATCAATACCCCATTCTCCATTTAGATATATGGTAGCACCAAAAGTATATCTGGCATCATCATGCCAGTTTAATGCGGTCAATGGTTGCCATACATTAAAATGAATGCTTACACCTCCTTCTGATGGGCAGTGCTGCCTAACTTCTGTTAATATCCATTCCTGTATTTCACTATCAATTTGATTTGAAGAAAGACAACTTGCAGGAATACCTTTAACTAAGTTCCTTTCCCAAGTGAAATGGCTACCAGTCCAAACGCTAGTTTGGACCATCTCTCTCATCTTCTGTACACAGACATGATTGAGTTCATCACTTATTGCATTTTCTACAATTTTCATTGGTTATTAAGTTGTTTCTGAACAGCAATCATTTCAAGTTGAAGTTTAGCAATTCTATCATCATGATTTTTTAACCAACCATAATACATATGCTCTTCAAACTCATCTACAATTTTATGATCTACATTATATCTTTCAACTGCCCACTGTGGGGGTTCTGTTGTCTTCCAAGGATAGAGTTGATATTCTAACTCAGCAACAATACCCCACATCCAGATTTGAATTTTACGAATCATTTTAATATCCCCAACATACACCAGAATAACGTTTACCTTTAATTGCTTCTCCCACACCATGAGGGAACAAGAAGAGAGACGGGAACATAATAATATCACCCTTACCTAGGGGCACAACATAATCATCCCAGAAGAATAGTTCTGCACCTTCATAGTCATCATTCAGGTTGAGAATAAATGAGAGGACAGGAATACCTTTTTGCATACCATCAAAGAGTGACTTAATATGATCGTGGTGCTGACGCATAATCTGTCCAGGTTGATATCTATTAAATCGTACTATAGAAAATTTAGTAATTATCTGACCCGTTTTTTTAGAAGGATATGAATATTTGCGATTGTATACTACAGCTGCTTGTGTAATAATGGGTGTTAGTAAGTCTTGTATTTCATCTGTCGTTGGTTGAATATCAAGTTCCATTGTTTCTTCATATTCTACAGAATCTGAAATACCATTATACCAACCATGAGGTGTCCAAGGTCTTGTTTCAATATCTTTAATAATATATTCACATAACTCAGCAGGAATAATACCTCGCTCAACATGAATAAAGTTTTTTAGCATTGAGTCAGGGTGGTTCAAAGTTTACCTCCAACCACCCCATCATTCACAACACGACTTTGTTCTTCATCCCAACCTTCTTGTCTACCTTTAAGATAAAATCTAGTGTGGTCAATACACATTTGTTTGCTTAAAGATGTCACTAGTTTTTCTCCATTTTTCAGGGTACTCATCCACAGACCATACTTATCCTCAATATAAAAGCAATCGTCAATGTATACAATATCAGAATCACTCATCTTTTTTATTGAATCCAAATGGTACTTCTTTTTCTTTTTCGTCGAGTGCAAACTTCATTGCAACACCACCAATTGCTTCCATAACTTTTAGGATGTCTTCCGACTTAGCACCTTCACCCAGTTCTTTTGCGATATACCAATACTTAGGCCAGAATGTTTCACCTGCCTTTTGATAATCTTCAAGGGTTAGTATCTTTTTATCATCCATCTACAGCTTCCTCAATTTTTTCGTCCATCAATTTAACTACATTACGAACAACATTGATTCGTTCTGGAGCAAACTCATAACTATAGTTTTTCTGTGCTTCAAAAAGAATTTGTCTTGCTGTAGCAGCAGATAGAACATCAAGTTCAATTGTTACATTTTTTTCAGTCATTTTCCGCTAGTGTCGTAGTTCATTTCATCGTCTTCTGCCTTAAGGCGACGAATGTCGTCATGAAGGCGTTTAACTGCTTCCAGTGTTTCGGGAGTTTCTTCCCATTCCCACTCATCACCACTCTTAGTAGTAAAAGTTCGTTTACTCATCATTCTCCTTTGCAATTTCTTGATCTACTAATGTAATTAGTTTCCTTACCCTAAGGATTTGTTCATCTGCAACCCATCCAGGTTTATATGCACTGAAATGATAGAGTGCCCATCTCAAATCAATGAGTTGGTCTCGTGTTAGTTTCATCGATCGTCAGATGCACGGTTCTCTGAAAAGTATATATCAAAGGTTCCTTCAGGATAACGCTTTTCTAGTTTCTTTACGTTACGAGCAATAACATCATCAAAACTAACACCCAAAGCCATACATGCTTGAGCAACATACCACATCAGGTCACCAAGTTCAATAATCAGGTGCTCACGATTGTCATCATTCCAGGGTTTACCTTGGAAAATAACTTTCTTGATAATCTCCAGAAACTCACCACCCTCAGCGTTGATACCAACACCAGCAGTGAGAAGACGTTCAATACTAGCACCCTTTTCATCCAGTTCAACCAGACGATCAGAAAGAGCAACGAAATCAGTAGAAGCGTCAGAGGTGACGGCATCTACAAACTTTTCGTAGTTCTTGAAATCAATTTGCTTAGTCATGCTTTAAAAGGTTTTTGTGAATTGTTTTCTAATGTTTTCCAGGAACCACCAACACCACCATCCATATTTACTACGATGTCGTGAGTAGGAAGTCCAAAATGATGAGCATACTGATCATCAATAGTTGCCATATCAATCGTTCGACCCCATTCAAGTCGATTAGATCTGTAAGTTCCTTTTCTTACTTCTGCTAACCATTTAGCATCAGATTCAGAACCACAGTCGGCAATCTTATTACCGATACTATCATAAACAGAATAGTAAATCAAAACTTGAATCCTTCAAACGATTTTTTTGGTTTATCTTCATCGTTATTATACTCCTCTTCTACTCCATTGTCAAGGATATCGTGCTGTGCAGTTTGTTCACAATCATATAAACGCATCTTTGCACGGTCAATTCCTACCACAAATCTCTTATAAACATTAAGATCATTGTATCGGTTTTTCAACTGCTTCACCATGATCTGTCCAAGCTGTTCAAGTTCTTCAGTGCTAATAAGGGCAAGCATAAGATCAGCAGTAGCAGGGAGACCAAAGGACTCAGAAGTGTCAGTGAGGTCAACGTCGCTGCTACCATAACCGCTACGAGTGGTCTGGGTGGCAGATACGATAGGGACCTCGGCTTCGACAGCCATCCCTCTAAGCTCTTCTGCAATAGACTTAATATAGCTATATGAATTGATAGAACCACCCTGCTTATAACGGGAGGAAGCACATATATTAAGGTAATCAATGAAAATAATATCAGGTCTAAATGACTTCTTAAGTGCAAGTTCATTAAGAAGTGCCTTAAAGTGTCCACTATGTGCAGATGCTGTAGGATACTCTTTAATTATAAGAGTCCCCTGAGTTTTCTTTGCAAGACTTGTTACTTTGTTTTCAAACGTTGACTTAGGAAGATCAGTCAAATCCTGAATAGGAACATTCAGAAGATTAGCGTCAATTCTCTCAGCAATTTTCTCCTCAGCCATTTCAAGCGTGATGTATAATACGTTTTTGCCTTGGAGTAGCACACTGCTTGCGACATGGCACATAAACAAAGATTTACCGACGCCAGTGCCAGCAAGAGCAATATTAAGAGTTTTGTTTGGTAAGCCGCCCTTTGTAATCTTATTAAGATATTCGAGATCAAAGGGAATCCTGTCTTCCTTTCTATGGTAAGATTCATATCTTTCTTCGTAATCTTGTAGATAATCGTGTCCGATGTGATTATCAAAAGAAACTGCTAGAGCTTCAGACAGGATACTTGGAATAGCATCCCGTCCCTTTTTATCATTACCACCATCAGCAATATTAATGGATTCCATCAGTGCAAGATAAATTGCACGATCACGACACCACTTCTCAGTAGTATCTAGCAACCACTGAGCATCTACTAGTGAATTATTAAAACCACCAGTAAGTTCTCTAGTTTCTTTAATCTCAGTTTCCGTGAGATCTGTCCTATTCTCTAATTCAATACAAAGTGCTTCTGTCGTAATAGCATTACCATATTTCACAATGAACTGAGTAATCTCCTCAAAGATTACTTTTTCAGATCTTTGTTCAAAATAGTCTGGTTCAATGAATGGAATAACTTTACGAGAGTACTCTTCGTCGAAAATTAGATTTCGTAGAATTGTAGTCTCAATTCGTTCCATAAGAGAATTCGTCCTTTGCAATTTGATCTAGTTTTTGCATCACCTCAGGGGTGAAATATGAGTCAGGGTCTTTGAGGATTGCTTTAGCATAGACTTTCTTTCCGTCTATTTCATAGCGTCCAGCAACGTTTTTCCACAGACCACCGAGCTCACCGAGTTCAAGAAGACCGTAATATCGATCAAGACCACGCTCATCGTAATAAAGACGCACCGTAACATCTTTGTTCTCCTTGCTTAAACGCGACTTAGCAGTCTT
>Ga0213860_10000327_pt1 | contig 18806 bp, 20 predicted proteins | sample PICome_3_FD_160118 | JGI IMG/M metagenome (GOLD analysis project Ga0213860, IMG submission 160118) | Coastal seawater microbial communities near Pivers Island, North Carolina, United States - PICO550 | ecosystem: Environmental > Aquatic > Marine > Coastal | place: USA: North Carolina...
AAATCGTATCCCCCAGAAGAACCGCTTTTCAGGAAACCCCGATGATGACCTTTCGCCAACGCCTGTCGACCGCCCTTGCCCTTTGCGTGCTGAACTCCGCGCCGCTGTCCGGACAGGCCCAGCAGTCTGAGCTGCTGCCCCTGCCGCTTGATGAAGTGCGCATGTTCACCGAAGCGCTGGACCGCATCCGCATGGCCTACGTGGAAGAGATCGACGACAAAACTCTGCTGGAGAACGCAATCAGAGGCATGCTGTCAGGGCTGGATCCGCATTCGGCCTACATGGCCGGACAGGATTATGACGCCCTTCAGGAAACCACTTCTGGCGAATTCGGTGGGCTGGGCATCGAGGTGGGTCGGGAGAACGGCTACATCAAGGTGATCAGCCCCATTGATGATACGCCGGCAGACCGGGCTGGCATTGAGGCGGGTGATCTGATCATCCAGATCGACAATAAACCGCTGCGTGAACTGACTCCGGAAGAAGCGGCCAATATGATGCGGGGCGAACCGGGCACCGAAGTGACGGTCACCATTGCCCGCGAGGGCATGGAACCCTTTGAGCTGACGGTCGTACGCGAAGTTATCGCCATTACCAGCGTTCGAAGCCGTCTGCTCGAACCCGGATATGCCTATGTCCGGATTGCCCAGTTCCGGCTCAACACCGGCGAAGAGCTGGAAGACGAGCTGCGGGAACTGTACGAAGAGCACGGCGAGCTGAAAGGCGTGGTTCTGGATTTGCGCAATAACCCGGGCGGCGTGCTGCAGGCCTCCGTGCGCGTGGTGGATGCCTTTATTGAGGAAGGCTCAATTGTCTCGACCAAAGGCCGTCTGGAAGGAAACGACATGACCTTTTCGGCCAGCCTCGCCACTGTAGCGCCAGATGTCCCACTTGTGGTACTGGTGAATAACGGCTCCGCTTCCGCATCAGAGATTGTTGCCGGCGCACTTCAGGATCACGGCCGGGCCGTGGTGATGGGAACCCAGAGTTTTGGCAAAGGCTCGGTGCAAACGGTGCTCCAGCTGGATGACGCCCGCGCGATCAAGCTGACTACCTCACTGTACTACACGCCCAGCGGACGCTCGATCCAGGCGCAGGGTATCACCCCCGACATCATTGTTGACGATGCTTTTGTGACGCGGCGCTCGCGCAGCATTTCGCAATACAATGAAGCCGACCTGCCCGGCCGACTGGCCAACGGGAATGGTGAAGAGACGGTAGACAGCGATGAGGAGATGGCCGAAGCGCTGATCTCCGCCGAACAGGTTCTGGTCACCGACTATCCGCTCAACGAAGCGCTGAACGTGCTGAAGGGCGTCAATGCCTTCAGACCTGCCGCGCGCAGCACCACGGGCAGCTTTGCCCAGCGGGATGCCCTGTAGCCAGCGACCTGCCACCGAACGCAATCGACCTGACTGGCCTGATCAAATCCCTTGCAAAGCCGGTCGGCTTGAGCGGTTCAAGCGGCTGCGTCGTTTAATCCAGCCTGACCTCAATGCCCCGGGATGCCATGTGCGCTTTCGCCTCGCGGATGGTGTATTCACCGAAGTGGAAAATGCTCGCCGCGAGCACCGCATCTGCTGCGCCCAGCAGCACGCCATCGGCCAGATGGTCGAGATTGCCCACGCCGCCTGACGCGATGATGGGCACGTTGACGGCCTCGCTGACGGCCCTGTTGAGTTCAAGATCGAAGCCGATCTTGGTGCCATCGCGGTCCATGCTGGTCAGCAGAATTTCACCGGCGCCGTAACTCACCATCCGCCTGACCCATTCGATGACTTCAAGCCCGGTCGGCTTGCGCCCGCCGTGGGTGAAAATTTCCCAGCGCAGCGGCTCATCTTCAGCCGACACACGCTTGGCGTCTACCGCCACGACAATGCACTGAGAGCCGAAGCGTTCTGCCGCCTCTCGGACGAACTCGGGATTCTGAACAGCAGCGGTGTTGATGGAGACCTTGTCTGCACCTGCATTCAGCATAGTGCGAATATCTTCCAGCGTGCGAATGCCCCCACCCACCGTGAGCGGAATGAAAACCTGTCCGGCGATCGCCCGGACCGTGTCCACCGTCGTGGCCCGATCTTCATGGCTGGCGGTAATGTCCAGAAACGTGATCTCATCGGCGCCGGCCTCGCCGTAGCGCCTGGAAACCTCGACCGGATCACCGGCATCGCGAATGTCGACAAATTGCACGCCTTTCACCACGCGGCCGCGGTCGCAGTCCAGACAGGGAATGATTCGCTTTGCTAGTGCCATAGGTCTGTCTGCGCTGTGCCGGTCATCGGAAAAAGCTCAGTCGTCTGAATCACAGTAGGCCTGCGCCTCCTGTAGATCCAGCTTACCTTCGTAAATCGCGCGGCCGGTGATGGCGCCGATAATGCCGGCGCCGCCTGCGGTTTTTGCCGCGGCTTTCAGATCGACAATGTCGGCCAGTTTCGCGATACCGCCGGAGGCAATGACCGGAATGCTGGAGCGCTCAGCCAGAGCCACAGTGGCCGCCACATTGGCCCCCTGCATCATGCCGTCCCGATCAATGTCTGTGTAAATCACCGCTGCCAACCCCAGTCCGTCGAAACGCTGCAGCGCTTCCTCGACCGCCAATTCAGAGACATCCGCCCATCCTTCTGTGGCGACTTTGCCGTTCACCGCATCAAGCCCGATGATGATCTTACCGGGGAATTCCGCGCTGGCTGCCCGGACAAAATCAGGGTCCTTTACCGCCTGAGTGCCAATAATAAGGTAGCTCACCCCGGCATCGATGTAGACCTGAGCCGTCTCGAGCGAGCGGATGCCGCCGCCGATCTGCACAGGAAGTTCCGGGTAAGCGCAGGTTATGGAAGTCACGATGTCCGCATTGACCGGCGACCCTTCGAACGCCCCGTTAAGATCCACAATGTGCAGGCGCCGCGCACCCTGCGCCAGCCACTGCCCGGCCTGCTCCACCGGATCATCAGAGAAAATCGTGCTCTCTTCCATCCGACCCTGCTTGAGGCGGACACACTGACCGTCTTTCAGATCGATTGCAGGTATCACTATCATGGCGTTTGCGGTGTCCCTCTTGTCAGATGCTCGTCTGGTTCTGATCGGCGCTCAGTCGCTGGCGCCGTTCCAGGTGAGAAAATTGCGCAGCAGGGTGAGCCCTGCGTTTTGACTTTTTTCCGGATGAAACTGCGTGGCAAAAATATTGCCCGCGGAGATAGCAGCCACAATTTCCCTGCCATACACGCTGCGGCCGGCCACCTGATCAGTCTCATCCATCGTCACATAATAGCTGTGGACGAAGTAGAACCGGCTGTTGTCCGGCACACCCCGCCAGAGCGGGTGATCTGAAGTCTGGGTAACCCGGTTCCACCCCATGTGCGGCACTTTCAGGCGGGCATCATTGTCGTCCCGCAGATCCTCACCAAAAAACTTCACGCGCCCCGACAGCAGGCCCAGACAGTCCACTCCACCGTTTTCTTCACTGTGCGCCATCAGCGCCTGCATACCGACGCAAATCGCCAGCACCGGTTTTGTCTTCATCGCACTTGCCACCATCGCGCCGACGTCGAGCCGGTTGATCTCGGCCATGCAGTCGCGAATCGCACCAACGCCGGGGAACACCACCCGATCCGCGGCCGCGATCTGCGCAGGATCTGACGTGATGGTGACCTTCGTAGCCTGCCCCGATTCGGCGGCCAGTTCTGCCCCCACATGCTCGATTGCTTTGGCGACCGAATGCAGGTTCCCCATGCCGTAGTCAATGACTGCAACCTGATTCATTGGCGGGTGGCCACTGCCGTATGCGCGTATGCTGTCATCACAGGTTCGTATTGATGGCCGAGTCAGTAGTTCGGGTTTACCGCATCAGCATTGAGGAAGCGGATACGAGGGAATCCAGCAAGGACGGGGCTGCGTGACCTCGGCAAAGCGCTGATGCCATGACGCCGGACCATCTGAAGAGGATCTTTCATGGGACACCGGTTGCGGGACACCGTCTACAGAACGCCTTTGGTAGAAGGAATATGGTCGGCTGCGCGGGGATCAATTTCCATCGCCATGCGCAGCGCCCGACCAAAAGCCTTAAAGATGGTTTCAATCTGGTGGTGCGCATTCTTGCCGCGAATGTTGTCGATGTGCAGCGTGACCATCGCGTGATTCACAAAGCCCTGAAAAAATTCATGGAACAGATCGACGTCAAAGTTGCCTACGGTACCCTTGACGAACTGCACGTGGTAATCGAGGCCCGGACGACCGGAAAAATCCAGCACCACCCGGGAAAGCGCCTCATCAAGAGGAACATACGCGTGGCCGTAGCGACGGATGCCGGTCTTGTCGAGCGCCTGATTCAGCGCCTGACCCAGCGTGATGCCGATGTCCTCAACCGTGTGATGGGCATCGATGTCCAGATCGCCGGACGCCCTGACCGTCAGGTCAATCAACCCGTGGCGCGCAATCTGATCGAGCATGTGATCAAGAAACGGCAGGCCGGTCTCAACGTCCAGCTGCCCTGAACCATCAAGCTTGAGCGTGACGGTGATTTGCGTTTCCTTGGTGTTGCGCTCGACCGTAGCCTGACGCGGAGAAGGGGGAGCCGAAGCGCTCATGAAAAGACCCGTTGGCGGAAAAGCCGCATTATAATGCTGCTCCCGCCGGAGTGAAAGTCAGGTTTCGTGCAGGGCCTTCAGGCATTCGGTAGACTAGGGGCCAAAGCCGGAACCGTTCCGGACGGGCTGAGCCAGATTCAGGAGCATTTCACGCCGTGTTACATCGCATCGACCGACCGAGCCAGCGGGACCACCGCCTCGCCCGCGCCGTGAGGATTGAGTTAGGACCATGAAGTTTCTCCTCAGATTTCTGTTGGTGCTGGTTTTGCTGGTGGTGGCGAGCGGCTTCCTGCTCGTGGCAAGGATCAACACAGAATCCAACAAAGCGGCCATTTCGGAGACGGTGCTCGCTGCTACCGGCTTTGAACTGACCATTGGCGGCGACCTGTCCCTGAGCCTGTTCCCGGACCTCGGCCTTGCGCTAACTGATGTCCGGCTGAAAAACCCTGCCTTTCCTCAGGAACTGGCCTCCACCTCATCTGCGGTGTTAAGCGTTGAGCTGACGCCTTTGCTGAGAGGCCAGATCAAGATCAGGGAAATCTCCACTGCAGATTTACATGCCAACTATTTTATTGATGCGAACGGTACCAGCATCTGGTCCACCGGAGCCGCTGAACCGGGTGCAGCCAGCCGCAACCCGTCATCTCCGGGGGAACTGAGAGAACTGCCGGCCTTTTCGGTTGATCGACTGCGGATCGGCAATGCCAGCATCGACATTCAGGACGCCTCTAAGCAGGCCCGCTATCAGATCGACAACCTCAGCCTGGACAGTCGGGATACCAACCTGGAAGGTCGCCCCTTCTCAGTGGCACTTCAGTTTGATTACGAAAACAACGGCATGTCGGCAGCCATTCCCATGGCGCTGAGATCTGACGTGCAGGCCGAACTGAGCAACGGGTCGTTTCAGTTCAGCAACCTGCAGCTGAGCATCACGCCAATGTTGGTCACCGGCGCAATCACGGTTTCGGGATTTCCTGCAGATCCGATTTACGAAGGCTCGCTGGTCGCCGAAGATTTCGACGTAATCACCCTGCTGGAGTCACTGGATTTGAAAGAGCCGGGCCCGGCCACCGGCTTTGGTCTCGATGCGAATCGCATGCTGAGCTTCAGCGCCCGATTCAACGGCTCTGCGCAGCGGGCGACACTGAGCGACTTTGACCTCAGTTTTGCCGGCTCACTGATCGAAACCGATGCCGAGGTGCGCCTGGCCACCGATCTGGCTCCCCTGAATGTCAGTTACAACGTCAATGCCGGGGCGCTCGATCTGTCGCCCTTTTTTACCGAGCAGCTACCGGCGGCTGAAGAAACACCGACCGGGCTCACCGAAGCCGCGCAGTATCAGCCGCAGGCTGAACTGCCCGTCGAGCTGATCAGCTCCATCAGTCTGCTGGGAGGGATCTCTGTTGAATCGGTCACCATTAATGATATCCAGCTGCAGGACGTCAACGTATTTACCAACGTCGAGGATGGCGTGCTGGACATCGAAGTGCCGCCTGTCTCCCTGTTTGAAGGTTCGACACAAGGCACAATACGGCTGAGCACCCGGGGCAGCGAGCCCGAACTGGAATTCAGCCAGACTATCAGCGATGTCAATCTGTCAGAGCTGACTCCTTTGGTTACTCGCTTCAACGCCGTCAATGGTTTTCTGCAGGCCGAATCCAGCTATACCGCAGCGGGCGACACGGTTGGGGCAATGCTGGACTCATTGTCCGGCAACAGCGCCTTCAGCATAACCGACAACTCAGTCGACATCGGCGTGATCAAACAGGTGTTTACCGCCATCGCAGCACTGAGCCCGAACGGAGAGGCCATTCAGCAGTGGCCCGACGTGATTCGTTTCAGTGACCTGAGTGGCTACCTGATACTCGAAGACGGACTGACTTCGCAGCAGGAGGTCAGGCTGCGCATGGACAATTTCGACATCAACGGCAGCGGCCAGATTGACCTCGACGCACAGAGCTTCGATTACGACCTGCTGTTTACCGTGCTGGGTGCGCCCTATACCCAGACGATCCCGATCGATGAGCTCTACCACAATGTGTCCTGGCCCGTGGACTGCAGCGCCGCCTTTGCCGACGACGTCAGCCGATACTGCCGACCGGACTTTACCCGTGTGCGGGACATTTTCAGTCAGATTGGCGCCAATGCGCTGCGCAATGAACTGCAGGACATCATTACCGATCAGGTGCCTGAACAATTGCGCGACTCAGCCAGAGGGCTGCTCAGAAGCCTGCTGAATTGAGCATGGAACCCCTGCTGCTGCGGCAATCCAGCTTTCCTGCCCTGCCCTGCCCGTTAAAGCATCGGCAGCGCGGCTGATCGCGCGCTATGGGAAGCCAGCACACATTTGCAGAGCAGGTTCTGGACTGGTTCGTCACGCACGGCCGGCACGATTTGCCCTGGCAGCAAGACCCCACGCCTTACCGGGTCTGGGTGTCAGAGATCATGCTGCAGCAGACCCAGGTGGCCACGGTCATTCCCTATTATCAGCGGTTCATGGCGCGCTTTCCCGACGTGCACGCACTGGCGGCAGCGCCGGTGGATCAGGTGCTGCACCTGTGGACAGGGCTCGGCTATTACGCCAGGGCACGCAACCTTCACAAAGCCGCGCAGCAAGTCTGCGCAGAGCATCAGGGACACTTTCCGGACAGCGTTGAGGAGCTCGAATCCCTGCCCGGCATCGGGCGGTCTACGGCCGGCGCGATTGCCGCGCTTGCCATGCACATCAGAGCCCCGATTCTCGATGGCAACGTCAAACGCGTGTTGACGCGTTATTTTGCCATTGCCGGCTATCCGGAAAACAGTGCTGTCAAAACGCGGCTGTGGGAACTGGCGGAATCGCTGCTGCCGGAGTCCGGCATCGCCGCTTACACGCAGGCCATGATGGATCTCGGCGCTACCTTGTGCACGCGAAGCCAGCCCGACTGCAACCGGTGTCCACTGGCCGATCGCTGCCAGGCGCTGGCCGCTGATGCGATTGCCACGTATCCGGGCAAGAAACCCAGACAGGACAAACCGGTAAAAGCCGTGCAGATGATTATCCTGCGCAATGGACAGGGGGAAGTGCTGCTGGAAAAACGCGCGGACACCGGCATCTGGGGCGGGCTTTACTCCTTACCGGAGCGGCCTTTGTCAAAGCCCACCGGACAAGATGAACCGGCGGCGCAGTGCTCGACCGAATTCAACGGACTGCCCTGCGACCTGACTGCCGCGATCAGGCTGCCACAAGTTCGGCACAGCTTCACCCACTACCATCTGGACATCTTCCCGTTATTGATTGAAGCCGAACCCAACACAAACGAAGCAGCAGGTGCAGCTGATTCTGACCGCTGGCTCTGGTACCCTCTTAATCATTCGCTTGAGGTCGGGCTGGCCGCGCCGGTGAAAAAGCTGCTCTCCGGACTGGCCAAAGACCCGCACCCTGTTTCACGCTAAGGAGTTTCCATGAGCCGCACGGTTCAGTGTCGAAAATACCAGAAAGAACTGCCGGGACTGGCGGTTCCGCCCTATCCCGGCCCGAAGGGGCAGGAAGTTTATGAAACTGTGTCTCAGCAGGCCTGGCAAGAGTGGCAGGCACAGCAAACCATGCTTATCAACGAGAAGCAGCTGAACCTGATGGATCCGGAAACGCGCAGCTACCTGCAGCAGGAAATGGAAAAATTCCTCAGTAACAAGGACTACGATCGCGCCGAAGGGTTCGTGCCACCCGAAGAGTAGGCGTCTGACGCCTGCACTGTGTTCCCTACAGCCACTCCCAAGCAGGTCTGAATGCAGCAAATCGTCGGCCATGCCTGCGGATTTTGCTTTGCCAGGCCTGGCCTTATCGGGCGCTGAGCCACGCGCATATGCCTTGACTCAGGCAGTCAGACACTATTTAATACGCGCCTCGCGAAGCAGGGCAAAAGTCGGTCAGTTTATCGGCTCTGGCCCCCGGGATAAGTCAGTCTCAGGCAGCACGCTCCGCAGGCGTCAGCGCGACCAGCAAAGCCGAACTCGCTGGCATGACAATGAAGCACATCACAGTGCACCCCAACGCCCAGGTAGCTCAGTCGGTAGAGCAGAGGACTGAAAATCCTCGTGTCGGTGGTTCGATTCCGCCCCTGGGCACCACGCATAACAAAACCTCGCGTAGCGGGGTTTTTTTATGCGCGAGGTTTAGGGGTGGATGAGGGCCACCAATTTGGTTCGAAAGCTGCGTCAGCAGCGCAGACGGCGGAACGCCGCCCGTAGGGGCCAAACAGCCCTAAGGCTGTTTGGATCATTCCGCCCCTGGACACCAACTCCCCTATACTTATTCGCACTGAACCAGACGCGTTGACAGCTTCAATGTCCAAGAGCGTCTGTTGCTAGAGTATATCGAAGGGAAATCAAAGTACTCTGACCCCGTTGATTCTAATCCCATCTCTATAATCTTCTTGCAGATAAACCAGTTCGATTGCCGTTTGAATCCTTTCCCTGCTTGGCGCACATTTTGTAATCTGTATATCAAATCTCCCTGCACCTTCCAAGCTAACTACTTGCTATTTCTCTTTACCCAGAACTTCCTTTAGATCTTCAGGGATTGGCATAGGCCTAATTGCGCTAACGTTTGCACCACCGGTATTGCCAATAGGCACCCAAATTTTCGAAATTAGCAATGAGGCTATTATTCTTGCCATCTGCCCAAATATCTCTTTCAAATCTTTTTTTCGAATGCCTATTTTTAGCATCCACCAGTGCGACCGTGTATGAGGTACAACAAATGGCTGCCCTAATATGTGGGCCCGTTCTAAATGCAAAAAAGAGTCTTCATAATTCACTTCATAGTACTTGGTTATTGCCTGCGACATTTCAGTCTCAAAAGCTTTCTTTAATTCGCTTTTCACGATAAACCTCTTCGAATAGTAGAACTACTAGTTCTTACGACTAAAACACCCAACTGATTTCTAATATCTATGGTTCCATTAAGATTTTGTTTTTAACTGTCGACCAAATAACCAGCATCACATTTTGACCTTGAGTGGCAACTGTGTGGCTCGAATAAGTACTACATGGTTTTGCGACCTCTAGCTTGAGAAGATTAACAATCAGTAGCCAAATTTAGCTAATTCTATAACCTGATCTTAATGCCGCCATTAATTACGAAGCCATCTAAAGGTGCGTAAATATCATTGAATACAGGATTCGTAATTGGCCCTGTGTACAAATCACCGTATCTCGTTAACCGCGCATCCGTGAAATTTTCAAAATTGAGAAAGAAGGAATTATTCTCACCAAAAGTCTTTTCTATCATGAGACCTGTAACCCAATAGTCTCTACTCTTAGTGCCGTCGCTCAACATTTGATGACCATAATAGTACGCTTCCAAACCAATTCTGAGATTGTCTTCCAGCTCGTAGACCAGCACACTGTTCACACGATTCTCCGGCACCAGTAAGTAATCTCGAACACCGCTACTATCATGCTCTTCAACATCGGTATGCGTCAGGCCAAGAAAGAGTTTGAAATCCTGCCACCGCAAAACTGCATTGAGTTCACTACCTCTCGTATCCAGGTACTCAACAGGTTGTTGAAAACCGAATACGCCAGGAGAATGCTCGAGAAGGCGCAGTGGCTGATCTACCCGGGTGTAGAACATCAAGAAATTCAGATCGAGAGAAACTGATCTATCAAATTCAAAACTTCGATTGATATCTATATTAAAGCCAGTGGATTCTTCGGCCCTTAGTGACGCCGTCTGCAAGGGTTGAATACTCTGGAACTGCCTGCGCTCTGCGTCTTCGGTGAATAGGTTTGGTTCTTCATAGCCCAAGCCGCCGCCGATGCGGATATTAGTCACTGCATCTAGCTTGTACAACAGGGAAACTCGGGGCAGGAAAAAATCACCATAGTCGGAGGTGCTATCGAGCCTAAGTCCGGCCTCTACTATCCAACGCTCACTCAACGGCACAGTACCCTGCACAAACGCACCTAAAGTCCGATTATTGAAATCATGCTCGAACTCTAATGATGCGAAATCCTGATCAAAATCTTCAGTCCACAAATTAATGCCAGCAACCCAATCCATTTTTGGTGTAGACCCCACTATGTGAGCTTCGCTAAAACTGGAAAGCTGGTTGCCAGAAAACTGAAACCCAGGAATCTGCAAATCACGATTGAAATAGTTGATGCTGTTCCGCAATACCAATTCATTGCCTGAAGGATAGCTATAGATGTATTCGAGCTGACTCGTTGCGCGTTCGGTATCGCTGGATTCAAAGTAGGCAGACTCTGGCGACCGGCCGTTTATCAAATCCATATCGCCGCCAAGCCGATCTTCTACAGATAGATTAATACCGGCAGTGAATTCAGATCGCTCACCCTCGACAAAGACTCTTGGATTAAAGGTCCAGCGCTCAAATTCAGGTATTGCGCTAAGTCCGTTATCAGCAGGATCGTAAGCGTCGCTGCGATTATAAGCAGAGTACAAAGTAGCGCCTACGTCACCAGATTGGCCGGACAGATAGGCACTGACATCTTGCCCGCCTGCTGAAGTGGCATTGAGCAGCAGCAACGCTTCAGGGTCAGCACCAGGTCTTTTGGTTATGAGGTTTACCAGACCGGCAATCGCGCCGCCGCCGTATAGTGTTGAGCTAGCGCCTTTAATCACCTCAACCCTCTGTAAATCCAAAGGCGCAATCTGCAGCAAGCTAAGCCCTCCGGAAAAGCCGCCGTACAGAGGCATGCTGTCTTTTAGAAGTTGCGTGTAGCGACCATCCAAACCCTGAATACGAATTGAGGAATTAAAACTGGTGGCTGATGTTTGTTGAACTTGGATGCCGGTACTTTCCGCGAGCAGCATGCGGATCTCGCCCGGTTTCATATTTACTTTCTCATTAATCTCTTCGCCACCCAATACCTCGACCCGCGTGGGTTGTTCGGCAAAACTGCGTCTCACTCGGGTCGATGTGACAATGATTTGCTCTATTACTTCTCCATTACCTTCTTCTTCAAGCTCTTGCGCTTGATAGGCAGGTTGCATAATGGAGGATGAGAGCACGGCTGCGACAGCAACCGCCAAATTTTTTGTATTCACTGATTTTCCCCTGCAAATAGCTGATGTATGCAATGACCCAGACGTATTGCCAAAGCCAAACTACTTATAAAATATTCAGACTATTTCAGGAGGTGCGCGGGAGGGAGGAGAGAGTACTGCTCGCCTTTTGGGAAGACTTTCGATTAAGCGAGGCTGAGACGATGTCAGTGACGCAGTTTTAATCGGCAATGAATTTATGCTGGTAAAGGCTACAGCATCAATTGAGGTTTTGGAGTTTTTGTCTAATAGAGTATCTAGCGAGAGCTCGCTTTCAATATCCGTTTGATCAGATTCTGTATTACCGCTAGCAATATCTACATCACTAGGGTGCGAATCGTCAGTTTCAAAGTGAATTGATACGGGAAATTCATCGCCATCGAGGCAGTAACGAAGATGGATATGCGAAGAACTGGCAACCAATAACAGCAGTACAGCCAGAAACGCCGGTATGCTTTGAGCTGTTTTAAATCGCCTATTCATACTAGGAACATACTCCAAATTCACAAAAATTTATACTCCCCTCCCTGAGGCGAATTGTCGCATTTAGTGATCTTTATCAAAAATTGCTCGAAAAAGCAGAACATGCCGCGCGCTACAGCCTTGGCATTAACTGAAAAAGTCAGATAAAAACGTAAAAAGCTAAACGGTCTCTATCTGCGCGTTTAACATCAAGACATAGAGAGTCCTAACTATTAAGCTTTTGTCGCCGGTTATATTCCCAACTATCAATTCCTGAGATGATACTTGAAGGGCAGTGGTGCTCTTTCATCGCTTTGTTGGTCATTCGACCAAACAATTCTGGTATTGCTCGCATTTCGCATCCTGGTGTGGCGAGTATAGATGCTAGCAAGAAAGAAACCCCTAAGTGAGTATAGAAATACCCCATCCACAAAACTATCAGAGCCCCAAGAATAGTCGAGCTAGGGTTCCCAGTTAGCAAATACCCAATCAATGCGACGGAAAGAATCAATGACAGAGAAACTATAAGAGGATATTTGTTCCAATCCTTGCTGAACCCGATATTAACCACGTAGTTAAAGACACACAGCACAACCAAAATCATAAGTGTCAGATTCGGAAGCAACGCAAGCGGTCTCTCAACAAAATATGGGGCAACGTTTATCAACTCCCAGAGACCATAAAGACATGCGATGCCAAGTGCAAAGCGAAGCAGCCTTCCAATTGGACCGGGTCGGGCAAGACTACCTTGATCGACTAAATCTAATGACATAAACGACCTCTGAATAAATATTATTTAGCAACGTGCTCCCGATTGAATAGGCGGGCATGGAACCGTTCCATAGGAACAAAAGACACAACAGTCCCCGGCTTTTGGCTTAAGCAACTTTTGGCATTGCTCACAGTTATAAAAGTAGAGACAGGAGTCATGGGGCATGACTTCTTCTTGCGAGTGCCCACAAGAAGGACAAGTTAGTATTGAGTCTGAAACTATTTCGACCATACCTGAAATTCAAAAAATGATAAGAAGCGGTCTCTGTGTTATTAGTTGAAAATTATGTATCCTGTAGTAACTACAGAATCAAGGGTATAGAGGTATTTCCAGTGGCAAAGTCTCTTCCGATTGGCAAGTTAGCGAACAAAACTGGCGTGAATATCGAAACCATCCGCTTCTATGAGAAGCAAGGCATCCTTCCTCAACCCATACGCAGTGACTCAGGGAGAAGGATGTATGATTTTGAGGATGTGAAGCGATTGAATTTCATTCACCGTTGCCGCGGACTCGGTTTTTCACTTAAGGAAATATTGAGTTTATTGAGCTTGGTAGATGGCGGAGACTACACTTGCAAGCAAGTGCATGAAATTACCGCGACTCACGTTGATGACGTCAAACAGAAAATACTCGCATTGCAACAAATGGAATCTGTGCTGGACGACATGATTGATCACTGCAGTAAAGGCGATGTGCCCGAATGCCCAATAGTAGATAGTTTATTTGCCAGCTAGGTTTGAGAGCTCTTGTTGAAGTGTATCAACTTCTATAAGGCCGACTGAACGAAACAGTTCTTCACCATCGGCATTAAGAACGAGCAAAGTAGGCATACCCACTACCTGATAGACACTGGCCTCGCGGGGATAAGTATCCATATCGATATCAACAAAAACATAAGCCTCTAATGCTTGCTGTACATCTGGATCACTAAGAACCGTTTGTTCCAGCACTTTACAAGCAATACACCATTCAGCAGAAAAATCAGCGAATACCAGTTTCCCTTCCCTGCGCGCCAATTCAAATGCAAGAACTAGTGGAGAGTCTTCAGTGAGGGTATCTGATTGCGCACGAGATTCATCCAACGCTTCCAGACCAGGAGAATAGCCCAGCTCACGAATCGCTTGGTACATATTCTCAAGATTTACAAGCGCAGAATCATACTCTAGCGTGAACGCATCACGCTCCAAGTTTACTACGATATCTTCTTCTGCTATTCCTGGTAGCTCTGACAGAGCTACTACCACGCTATCGGGTCAGCTCATTCAAGTAACGCCGCCGCGGCTTTTCATCATCCCTTCAACAAACAAGGTAACCTGCGACAATTCAGCTTCGACTGCAGCAGCCTTGACTGAAAATGACAGTATTACTGCAGTCAGGGATAAAACAAAAAGACTCGCAATGCTCTGTGGACGCTTATTCATAGACATGCAGATACGAAATCTGATCAATTTGGACGCCAAATCATAAAACCTGAACCTACTACAGAATCAAGCTCAAAGTTAGTAGATGCACAGAGATCCAATACTAGTTAGCAATTGTATTGCTATTAGTTAATTTCAATTTCAAAGCTGAGAAACGGATAGATTCAAGAATCAGCATCACGGCGCTCGCCTATTCGCCATCTATTTCCATCCGGGTCCTTCAAATGTATCTCTCTTGCCCAAGGTTGCTCAAGAATTTCAGCCCCGAACTCATTGGCTACTTCTTCAATGTCACTGACATAGAAATACAACAACGTGTCGGGTTTAGCATCTCCGCTATGCTCCGAAAGATGCAAGGCAATGCCGTCTCTTCGTAAAAACATATAGAGCGGCAGACTTGGCGCAAAACGATGCTCCCCTTCGATATCAAATCCGAGGCGCTTGTACCATTCTGCCGTTTTCATCGCATCTTTTACATGCAGTATTGGGACTACTTGTTCAGCCACTTATTTGTCTCCACAGAACTTTATGAAAATGTAAACGCATAGCTCTCGAACAGGCGCATTCATTTCAGATCGCTCCATGCTCCTATTTCATCGCTGATTTTGTAAAGGAAAATTCGGTAATTTGCGCTATAAAGATCGAAATTTTTAGCACACTCTGATTTCACACATTTATCTTGTTGATTTAATTAGAAAATCGGTCACGCGTTCTACTGAAAATCCTCGTGTCGGTGGTTCGATTCCGCCCCTGGGCACCAACTCCCTCTTCTTACTTGCACTTACCCTGACGCGTTGACAGCTTTGATGCCCAAGAGCATCTGTTGCTAGACTCAATCGAAGAGAATACAGCCAGATGAACTCATTCTCAAAACTACTGTATTTTTACTCTGACCCCTTTTCTTACAGGTCAACCCTGTCTACAGACCATTAATGCTCCATCGAAGGCCCAACAGCAGTTGTACTGAATGAAGTGGCAGCTAACACACAGACGGCTATTGCGATTTCAACACCGATTGATTTTTGTAGGCGCAATATTTCCGCTTCGGAAATCAGATTCGGAACGAGAATAAATTTATGACGAGCTGCCAACAGCAATAGCAGGCAAACTCCCAGGAGTTTGATCAACAGACCTCGGCCATACGAAGTGTTGACCATCTCTGAAACACTGTTTAACAGCTGAAATATGATGATTGATCCAGAAACCAGCACCACCATGACAATTACCACAGCGACTTTTCCATAGCGCTCCATGATCAGTTTTAATTGCTCAGGAGAACCATCGGAGCAGGCAATCCAAAGCGGCAGGAGCGACCCAATCCATAACAGCACGGCGAGTACGTGGGCAGACAATAATGCTTTGAATGGCAGAGACAGGGTTGAAACGTGTCCAATCAGTGGAAAACTCGTCGCAAGCATGCCAAACGTCAACGTACTCAGAGCTGCCACACCAATCGCCTGCGGAGTCGCAAGCTGGAGAGAACGGCCTTTCCAAATCAATGCAACCACTAATGGCAAACCCAAGAGCAATCCAGCTATCCGCCAAGCTGCCGCCAGCCCAAGGTTTGTATCCGCCAGGATTCTTGTCATGGACCAGTCGAACATTCCTGAAACACCAGCATCATTGATTGCACCAATCTGGGCCAGGAAATAACATGCGGAAGCCAGCGCACCTACCATTGCTCCAAGAGCCATGTAGAGCATCACTTTCCTGAGCAGTTGACGGCCAAGGCCTCGCAATAAAAAATAGGCGGGCAGGCCTCCGATTACTGCAGAACTTCCAAGCAGGTAGAAGAACTTGCTAATTACACTGACTGTCGCCCACATGATGTTTCTTTCACCCTTCTTATGCTTTTTTAGTGACTAGCATGGGAATCATGCGTAACCGCATGTCCTTCCTGATGCTCGTGCATATTGCCTTCGGTGCCGATACTGAATGCGACAGAACCTTGCACGGCGTGACCGTCAGCACCTATCACCGACCAGTCCACCCGATAATTGCCCTGAGATAAGGCTGGTAACGGAAGCGAATATTCAGCATTGGCTGCAGATTCAGGAGCAAAGCCTATGTCCACTTTTTTCTCCGCTGATTCCAAGGCGGTCACAACATCAAGCCTGAGTAATCGAACTTCTTCGGTAAACGACAATTGAATATGTCCCGGAGATGCATTCAGCAGACTGCCCTCTGCGGGAACAGACTCTTTAAGAGCGGTATGAGCAAAAACCGTCCCGTTCAGTATTGCAAGCAAGCACAATGTATATCTAATCAACTTCATTTTTCATTCCTCATGTTGGTTTGTATTAGGGTCGGCTCTATTGACTCCAGCCCGATTCAAATTTCAACTACAACTTCTCATACTCAGACCGAAATCTATTAATTTCTTCGACCTGATGTATGCAAGTGAACAATCTTCCAATGTCCTTCAAGTTGTTCCATTACGGCGGTGCCCCTACCTTCTATATTGAGCTGGCTGCCATCGATAGCAGCGCTCAATTCGTAGCGAAAGGCTGCGAAGGCCATGTCACCACGAACAACGGGTTCGATTGCGAAGTAGCGGTACTCAAAGTTCTCAAAGGCTTCGAGTTCTGGCCGCAAGTGGTGATCTCTATATTCTGCCCAGCCGTGGTTTACGCCAGCGCCTTCGATTATGTGGACACTAGGACCAGGCGCAAAGACATCATCTAACAAGTCCAATTCACCTGACTCAAAAGATTTAGCAACTCGCTCCAGAGTCAATCGAATTTCTGCGGTTGCGCCATCTGTTTGAGCGGCCACTTGGCCTGCGACAAGCGATAGCGTGGCAACTAAAGTAAAAAATGTAATGTGTTTCATATTCATCTCCAAAGTGATGCACTAATTAGGATTCTGCAGTATTGTTCGCTTTTTCAGAGCCATGTGTTAGAACCAAAATTTGAATCCAACGATCCAGTGATTATCGGTTCTGTCTTCACCTGCCGGCAGTAAGTCTGCTGTTTCTCCGTATTTGATCACTCGCTCATACCCTAAATAGGGAGCAAATTGTCGATCGAATTCATAACGTAAACGGAAACCGGTTTTGAGTGTTGAAAGCCCAGATCCACGGCCCATTTCCTTGTCAGTTTTCCCGTAAGAATGAATATCAATTCGAGGCTGCATGACTAATCGTTGAGTCAATAGCAAGTCATACTCTGCCTCGATATCCAAGAGAGAATTGCCGTTCTCACCCAGGAACAAACTCGCGTCAACCTCGAACCAATAGGGTGCCAGGCCACTGAGCCCTAAGGATGCCCAGTTTCTCTCGTCCTCTTCTCCAAATTCGCGTCGAAGCCCGAACTGCACATTCCAGAATGGTGATATTGCCCTCGTATGCAAAAGGTCTAGTTCAGCCGTTTCTATCGAGTCGTTGACGATCTCGATTTCGCTGCGCAACATATAACGATTGTAGCTATCGCCAATCCAGGCATGTCCTTCAAATTCAGTTGCGTCAAGGTCGTGAGATTCGACATATTCAAACCTGTCTACCCATAACCCTGTGAAACTAGTTTCATCGGCAAGACTTATCTTGCTCCCTGATTCAAGCAAGTACGGCCCCGAAGTAAGCTCAAATCCATTTGAATAGGCATGGGGATCACGCAGAGGACCTACTTCCTCGCTCTGCATCATGGAATGGGACATCGCCTCATGGTCCATGGCTTCCGGCATGTGCTGATGCTCAGCTTCACCCGTATCAGATTGAGATGCATGCTGCTCATGGTTTGTTGAAATCGCGGCTTCCAGCTCTCCGGACCGGTGCTGGGAATGATCGACGGCTTCGTCGCTATGAACTGCTTCTGCATGCTCTGCATGCTCTGCATGTTCTGCATGTTCTGCGTGTTCTGCATGTTCTGCGTGTTCTGCGTGTTCTGCGTGTTCTGCGTGTTCTTCATTTGTTTGAGAATTCTCTACTTGTGCTACAGCAAGGGATGTCTGCACAAACAATGAGAAGATGAAAACATGCCGAAATATCGCCTGCTTCATACAACCACCACTTCGCGAAACATGCCTGCGTCCATATGCAATAACAGGTGACAATGCCATGCCCAACGCCCTAATGCGTCTGCGGTCACACTGAAACTTACTCGCTGTGCAGGCTGAACAGGTAAGGTGTGGCGCCGGGCAAGAAAATTACCATTGGCATCTTCCAAGTCGCTCCACATGCCATGCAGATGCATGGGGTGTGTCATCATTGTGTCGTTATGCAAGTGGACTCGTAATCGCTCACCATAACGAAAATGAATTGGCGTCGACTTACCATACTCAAGCCCATCAATAGACCAACTGTAGCGCTCCATATTGCCCGTTAAATGCAGTTCGATTTCGCGCTCGGGTTCCCGTTGGTCGATAGCACCACCGAGTGTCCGCAGATCAGAAAGGGTCAAAACTCGGCGGTCCGTTTCACGCAACCCTACTCCCGGATCGTCCAAATTGGTTCGCGGAAAGTCCACGCGCATGTCAGTGCTAGGTCCAAATTCTGTGCTTGCATGACGCGCCTGCACTTG
>Ga0213860_10000328_pt1 | contig 18789 bp, 13 predicted proteins | sample PICome_3_FD_160118 | JGI IMG/M metagenome (GOLD analysis project Ga0213860, IMG submission 160118) | Coastal seawater microbial communities near Pivers Island, North Carolina, United States - PICO550 | ecosystem: Environmental > Aquatic > Marine > Coastal | place: USA: North Carolina...
TGGATTGTTCAGCAACAGCAGGAACTGAACTTTCTCCTTCTTTTTCTCTCTCCTTTTTCGCCCCCGTTTCTGGCTAAGCCCACAGCACGAAAAAAATGCCTCTCGCGGCAACGTTTTTGTGCTGTGGGTGCAAAAAGCGGTCACGGCAGGGGTGCAAAAAGCGGCAACTCCATGTCACGGTGCAAAAAGCGACCACGTAGGAATTGTTAGACTTCATGTACAAGAGGCGTGATTATCCATCACGACTTGATTAGACTTCTCTTCGACGTGACGGTCCTCCTCCCTCCACTTTTACACTACTACACGCAGATGAAATGCATCGTTTACGACTCCGATAATCGGCCCTCGGGGCCCCCGGGTAGTGCAGCGGACTGGAGGGGACGGAGGTGCCTCCTCTTTAGGTAATAATTTTGCACTTTTTGTCACTATTTTTTTCTACAGGTGTCCACGTAGGAATCAATATGTCAGTATCTTTAGAAGAAAATTGTACTGTGGGACACGTATAATTTGTGTAGACCATACCAGCGTAGGATTTCTATTGTTTCCTACGTAGAAATTGAGAAACATATGTTACAGGTGCACTTTTCTTGCATCTAATGTGACAAATTCGGCGAAGAGATACGGGTCTTATTTATTTAATTAGTTTGGTTGTTTCTCGTGTATAAGAATGACTAATATTTTTACCCTCTGAAGGGAAAAAAAATCTCCTTGTTTACGTGTCCTCGAAGTAGTCTTCCGGTAAAAGGTAGTCGATCTTCCTTTTTTTCCAGGATTTGTTTGGGTTAGTTATGATATCCGATATTCTACTTTGGAGGTCGATTTGGTTTGTGATAGTTCCTCCTGGTGTAGCAAGCAACTTCGTTATGTTTGCGGTCATCTGGTTGACTCTGTCTTTATTGTATCGGTTCTTCGTTTCCTCTGCCTTCTTCTCGATGTATTCCACCCAGGCCTTCCTCTTTCGGTATGACTCGCACTCTTGTCCTGATTTTTTATACCTGCAATTCCTCAGTCTGTCAGTTGAGACTCCTGTTCCGGTCCAATATATGGCACTATCCTTTGGGTGTTTTATGTTCTTGGATCCGAGAGTCTTCCCTCGGCTAGCTGACACATACAGCGTTCCTAAGTTCATTCTGATTTCCCAGTCGATATCGCCTGGATCGAGTATGATTCTATTCCATCGGTCGTCCTTGTCGAAGCCGGCTTCCATGCCCTGGCAGCGATGTATTGTAATCCCGAACGCTATGTTCAGGGGCATGAACATGACTGAGCAGCAACCCCTATCGCACCTTGTCCAGAAGGGTGTGATCGGGACGTGCTTGAATTTGAATTATAAAATATGAGATACATTTTTATTGATGCAAGCAGGTGTTAGTGTTGCGATTCTTGAATTTGATTAGGCAAGCATCTGAATGGTCTGCTTCTGCTTCTACCTCTAGTTGGTATTAGGGCATGGTATAATGTTGTGGTGATTCACTTACCGTTGGGTTCTTCTTGTCCCATACCTCCTGTCCCTCCTCTGGTTTGAAGTTGGGGAAGTCTACTACGATGTACCGGGGTAGGTTTTCCTGTCTCGCTCCATTGGGTCCCAGTGATTTGTCGTATATTATATCAACAACCGTTCCTATTGCTCCTACGTAAAGGCCTGAGATTGGATCAATGTTTGCATTTTCTAGGCATACTTGGCAACCGACGCAGACATCGAAATGGTGTATAATTTTCAGTCGACGGAAGTGTGACTGGTATATCGTTTTGTGTCCCGCTGCTGATTCAAATACGCTCTTCAGTCTTGCGACTGGTACCTCTAGTCTCTCGTGTGTTTTTATTAGCATTTCTGTGTTCTTTTTTTGTCTTTCATCCTGTTTGGCGAATGCGAACAGTGTTCGACTGTCACTCTCGATTTCCTTCTTGAACTGAGGATCGTGGTTGAATTTATCGAGGTGAAGATTCTTTAGTCTCGTCACGTCCTCTTCGGTTTGTTCGCCCACTCTCAATCGTTTCATAAGCTCATTGTCGTCCTTGTCTTTTGTTCTATAGTTGATGTCAAGCCTGTAGACTTCTTCTGTTAAGTTTTCTGATAACAGTTTATATCCAATATATTCGCATATCTGGGCGTTCTTCCTCCTGCTTGTTGCTCTCGCTGGTTTTTTGTTGTCCTTGAATTTGGCAAACAGGTGTATAACGCCAGTTTTGTCAATCGGGGGCAGTTGGTAATCATCACCGAAGATGATGACAACAGGTACGCCACCCCATTTTTCTCGCTTGTTATGTCCGTTGTAGGCGCATTCTCGGACGTGTTCTTCGGCGCCGAATACCACGTCTGCGCTAAGCATGCTCCTTTCGTCCACCATTAGGACGAGAAGATTCAGAAGTTCACGACATAACTTTTCTCGGCTCTTTTCGTTCAGTGATGACCAGGGCGTTTGTATGTTGATATCCAGCAATGAGTGTAATGTGCATCCCCTTACATTCCACGCTGCGTTGCCAGACGGAGCTGCGACTTTGACCGTATCGTTGCATTCTGTTAATTTCACGATAATGCTGATTATGGTATTTATCACCATTGACTTTCCACACCCGCCCATTCCCATTATTGTTGCTCTCAGAGGTTTGTAGTCTTCGTCGTTATTTAGGAATTTCAGTACTGTCTCAATAGTCGCCAAAACGATGATTCTCTGCTGGGGGGATAGATCGTCGACGCTGTATGGTTTTCCATTTGGTCTGAGTGGTATCTCCAGTGGTCTGTTTGGATCCTTCCGAGACTGTGCACGTTGTTCCCTCAGCTGTGTGCAGTAATCCTCGCCCGGACAGGTAATCTCACGTTCACCTTTGAAGAATGGTCTGGACCAGTCGTGTCTTAGACCGATGTCAACCACCTGATCCTTACAAATCAGTGGGTCGATCCTAGAAGCGGTGAATTGGTTGGCATGGCTCCATGCCAAGTGCTGATCGGCCTCCTCTGGATCCATAGTATCAATGCACGCATCACCCTCGATTACCCCCTTCTTCGCTACCAGTTCAATCTTCTGTTCTTGTGAATACTTGACTGCTCTCATGTATTCCGACCAAACACTGGTGGGGACAGTTCGATTCTCAAGCATATGTTTAAACTCTTCAATCGTTGCTTGTTTGTTGTTAGTTCTGAGTGGTTTATCGAAGCTCCAAGGTTTATGCATTACCAACATACCCCTGGCATAATTGTAGTCAATTGGATGGCGTGGTCTACAATTGAGACCCTGTGGAATTAGAATCCTCTTCATCTTTCGGTCCGTATCTTTGTCGGCGTAGTAGTTCTTCTTGCACCACACCTTGTAGAAGTACCTACTGAGACTCATATTACTGTATTCGCTTGGTCTGTCTGCATACTGGTATACGAAGTCCTTTGGATCTGGTTCCGATTTCCGCTTGAGCTTGTATAGACAGCCATGGAGGGACACCTTCGTCATATATTCGGAGGAGATGACAAGCTGTAACTCGTCAATTTCGTGTACGGCCTCTTGGATGCTGATTAATCTTTTACTGGTCAAACAGTTAATAGATGTTTTAACCAGTGATTGGACTCCTCCCAGGTCGGCTCTATCGGCGCTGTGTATCATTATTGTATCAGTAAAAGGTTGGGGCTGGCCGTGTGAGTTGGGAAATCTGGTCGATTGTTGATTGGTCATGCCTGTTTTTTTTACCCTTTGAAGGGCGATTATTTTTGTTTCTGACGGGACTCACCTTAGGATTATGTTCTGGATTGCATCTTTCTCGTGTTTTGATGTATGATGTTTCTTGCCTGCGTATGCGACGACGTAGTTGCAGACATTCTCTATTTCGGTGGTGTTGGGTCTGTATGGATCTGATCTGTATATGAGAATCTGGGTATCGCAGTTCGCCCGCCAGGTTTGTAGCATCGTTCTGCTGTGTTGTACTACCTTCCTCGATTTGGTTCGTTTCATTTGAAAATGTTCTATTCCTCGCTTGTCCACCACTATTGCTGCTACGGGTCGATGTACCTTTCCTGGTGTGTCCTTCTCTCCGTATTTAGTTTCCTTCCCGTAATCAAACCTGCACACTCTTGGAACATTTCGAATGTTCGTGCCGAGACAGTACTGGTTACACAGATGGCACATACATTCTTGACTTAATCCCCTGCAATCTTCTTCCTTGGTTCTCTTGTCGAATTTAGGACACTCGCAATACCTCCTTTCGAGTGGACTACTAGTCGAATCAGGACGCGTCTGACCCTTGAAATTGTCGTCTATATCCACATCAGCTGTCATATCCAATACCTGTTCAGCGTAATCCTCTAATACCTGTACCTTTTCGTCTTCTGTTGGTGCCCTATGGAAATCTACTAGATACGATCTATCCCTACCTATTCCCAGTAGATGCAGATGGATTTGACCTCTTCCCGGTGCAAATTCTACTCGGGCCCAATAGTACTCAATTCTCATGCCGTTCTTTACTACTGTGTTCAGGAATAATTTAGATCTTTTCAAGAAGAAATCACTCACGTACAGCGTGAACCGTTTCGCCGATTTAGCCATTGCCGTGCGGTTATTCTGCTCCAGTAGTGTGACCTGTTGTTGGTTGCCGGCCTCCTTCTCTAGCTCTATCATCAGCCGACGGAGATCGGGCCACCAGTTTTCCGCACAAGAGAATGTCATGAATAAGGTGGGTGGTCCGTGTCCCTGCGATATATGGTAATCAATCCAACTCTCGAGTTCCTCTGTTTTGGCCCGCCAGAAACTGTCACAGCCCCTGATTCCCTTGGCGTAGTAGCGAAGTTTATTGATGTAGCTAAAGTCACCACTCGTTATTTGCCGCTGAAGGTCTTCTACGGTTGGTGGCTGCCTGTCTTTAGCGCCCAGGAAATGTTTGTCCGAGTAGAAAAAGTTACCGGACGAATTATTCATGTGTCGCTGGCGTATATTGTACACATACAGAGTGAACAACTGATCGTTAAGGAAACGTCCGTCGTGGTATCGAATCAAGTGCTTGGCCCAAGTTTGTATGCTCCGAACGTTGCCCCTCTTCTCGTCGTAAATATCTCCTATACCCCCTGGGAATAGCCAGGGGTATGCATTAACAAAAATCTGCTCTGTTGAATCGAACTCACTGGAAGTATTGGGTTGTTAGTAACATACATACGATCGATTATAAGCCTTCGATGAATACAGATAACTCGTTAAATTGGGATTGTATCAAACTTACTTGAGGGGATTGGTGTGGTCAATAGGGGGAAATTCAAGAACCTTGTGCCGATTTCCCGTGTTGGCTGCACTCTGCTGGAGTTCCTTCATCATCTCGGTTTGTTCAGGGTTCGGTCTGTTCAACTTGATATTTGGGTGAACGGTCTCCGTGTTTACTTCCTCGTTCTGGTCTGGCTCCGATGAGTTCGTGTCGTCCAAAGCGTCACGTTGCACGTCGGTTTGGAATGCAGCTACGGTCTCCGATGTGTCGTTGACTTTATCCAACCTGCTTGGGTGCATCTCAATTTCACACTTGGCGCATGCTGAATAGATTGAATCGCCCACTATCCAGTCCATGTTCGATTCGTTGATTGTGATGTCGTGGTAGCCTATATGGTGAATCTTGAGCCACTCTAGCGCCCTTATCACCCTTGCCTTGTTGACTCTGAAATGTCGACTGCGAACTTCACCGGTTAGACGGGTACTGATATGTCTTACAAATATTACCATATTGGACTTTTGCTGAGGTAGTTCGGAACACATTGCCTCGATGTGCTGTGGAAAGCAAATGCAGTGACCCTCAATACCGTAAAAACCATGCTTCAAATGGTGGGAGGGAATCATGGGTGAACACCTACGAATGAGCAATTTCTCTGCCATTGTAAGCAACTTCAACTCCGGTGGGATGTCATACCTGGCTACTGAACGGCCCTCAGAATCGATTCGAATCTCTCCGTTAGTATCGCGCTCGTACCATACGGGATGTAGGTTGCTTTCTAGATAGTGGTCGTTTTGGTGGTACTTGTTTTTTATGCAGGATGCACATATGAAATTTGCTTGGTCGAACTTGTCGTCGGTTGTTACTTGGTTGGGGACGGCGCTGTTGTCACCTTCGCCATCTGTGTTGCTGTCGCTGTCGTCGATCCTGGTGTTATCTTTTCTCATTTTGTGGAATGTTTTTTTGGCCAGGTATCCCCCGCATTCGCGATCTCTGTGTATGTCCTTTTTATTGAACTCCAGTTTGTTAGTGCGACAGACGTCGCACGTTCTCAGCTGGAGTGTTTTCATGGTATACTCGAACTGCATCGACTCTTCGAATATCATTCTAGCACGGTTGGTTTCATTCGATGCTGACCTTATTCCGCTACTGGGGTTGTCCATGAACGTGACGGAACCAGATATAGGCAACTTGACGTAGTTATTGTTCACTCTATATCTGAGACGTCTCCTAAACTCCGACACCAATTTATTGAATTCGCTCTTCTCTCTAGCCTCGTAGATCTTAATGTCATGAAATATATCTAAGATTCCATAGGATATGGCGGAGGCGTACAAGTCGTTCACTTTCTTCTTTGCCTTAGCATATTCCGCAGAGTTCGTCGCCCATTTCAGGTACTGATCTGTCCTGCGCCTCTGGTTGAGTTTCTTATTCTCATTTTTAGCTCTCCTGTCCCTAATAAATATATCATTTGTTGTCCGACCATCCGTCGTTCTCTGTTCTGAATTTTTCTTCGATCTTTGACAGTTAGCTTCTCCGTTCTCTTTCTCACGTCCGTGGTCGGCTTCCCTCATTTCTGTGTCATTTTGGTCGTTATCTAATCCAAATATATTGAACTCGAATTCGCTATCGTTGTCGCTGTTATTTACGTTATCCATCGAGTTGTCGTGACCATCATCTCCGTCCTGGTCGTCGTTGTCATCGTCTGGGGTATCGTCTTCTTCGTCGGGGTGGACATTTTCAAATGGCGGTATCACAAATATGTCGCTCAGGTGTCTCCATTGGGGATTCGGATTAACGAATAAATCATCGCTGTCCATGTCTCTGGCAACCTCCAATCTCTTTACCTGGTGTTCGCTTCTGCTGAGCCAAGACCCGTTGTTCAGCTTAAGTATCATATCATCTTTCATGGATCCAATTGATGTAATTTTGCCCCTTCTCGGTATTTCATCAGGAGACGACCTGTATTCGATGATATCGTTCATCTGTAGGTATGCGTTTAAGTCGAGATCACTGGTGGCGCCTTCAGTCCAGTGTAACTTTGTTGTGTTGTTATCGATATCATTGGATCTGGTCCCGTCGTTATCTGTGCTAACCCTAGCCCAATTCAGATCGCCTGGGAAACATAGGAGAGGATTCGGATATGTTGTTACGTTAGATGTCACTCCTAATCTATTCACAACAACGACAATAGTGATAACAATAATAACATTGACAATACCAGTAGAGACTAACACTCACAAGTCGAGTCGGCATATAAGTCCTCGTCGCCTCCATCGGACCACGAACCATTCGAATAGTCGTCATCGCTTAGTTCATCATTAGATTCGATGGACATATCATCGTCACTGTAGTCGCCGGTGTTCCTCTGGTATGAGTAGTTGGGTCTGGTTGATGTCTTCCTGCGCTTGCGAACTGAGGATTCATCACGCTTATAGTTCCCTTCATCGTTGCGCCTACGCCGCGTGCTATTCCGTTTGGTGGTGATTTCCATGCTATCATCGTCACTCTCGATGATTGGTCTGTCTTCTACTACTCGATGTTCGCAATACAGCTTGGTCAATTCCGTCACAATATCGTACAATTCTCCTCTAAATTTGGTGATATCGTTTTGGTCAAATTGAAACAGATCGTTGTTGGTGATGTAATCCGATAAACCATTCGAACATATATCTCGCATATTAAGTGTTTGATGGACCAAATTGACTATGCTGAACGCGTATCTGCATACAAAAATCCCGCAATCGTAGCCATTGTTCTGGATAGGCACTGAAATGACAATGAGCATCTGAAATTTTAGCCCTCTAAAGGGAGATTTAATTCGTACTGATCACCAAAAAAACTCACCTCTAGGTAGATGTAAGCGAAATATACTCCTATTGCTGAACGGTCTACTAAGTTGGTCTGGAGCATTACCCAGCCGGTGATCCCATTCCCAGTTAAGAACATTGCGGATGATTTCTGAATACATTTGTGGGTCGTGTGGTGTCTGAAAGCCGAGTGAATCCAGATGAATCATGGCCGTTACCGCTCCAGTGTACGATTCGTCCCTCCAGCGTCTAATGGTTTGTATAATGTTTCCAGGGTTGACTACTACCAACATACTCCAGTGATGGCTCGAGTGGCACGGAAATATAAGAAACGATTTCTTGAATATATCGATTCGTCGCACCCACCTCTTTAATTCGTCCGAATATCCATCAGCGATTAGCCTAGACATAAATTGCGTGTTGAATACATGAGTTTCGATTGACTTGTCGTTGACGTAACGCTGAATCATCAACCATTTCATGAAGAAATTAATTATACTATCATTGACACAACTACCCGGATTGAGTGTGGAAAGGTCGCGACCGTTAACGATAACACACCTATTGCCAAGTGTGTCACTCATAGAATTTTCGAAGAATGACTCGTTCGGCTCGACGGGTCTGTTGCTATGGATATCACGACCGTTATCGAGTTGAGGCAGTGGCCTAGAATCGAATAGGGAACATGATGCATCGGCAATTCCAAACGATCCCTCTCGTCTGTTTGGACAAAGACGGAAGGGCAGGATGAAGCATGTGTCGTTGTTGTATATGATAGAGTTCAAATTTGAATATCCAAACATACCGCATTGTCGAACAAATGCTGGCTCAGCTCCGGATCTGAATCGTCGAACTTCAGGTAGCAGATGGCGATTCTCGTTTTGCATCACCATAGCAGAGCAGATGGATTGGAAGCGTGTTGATGTAATCTTATGACGACAAAGTTCGACCAGCTGGTCGGCGTCGAACTGCACGTATGGGTTTGCTTTATCAGTTATCAGATGGTTAACCTCAAAGTAGTAGAGGTGAGACCATCCCAAGCAAAGTATGTCTTGAAACGCGTTGCAGCAAGTTTGACGGATATAACCATACGTGATACCAACGTTTCTCAGTGTAGATATGCCCAACTGTGATTGAAGACAGCGAGTTACATATTCAGCCGCATGGGGTAAAGAGAAATCATTAGCATTGTATGATCTTTGCTTTCGGGACATAGGACGAGACAGCAGCAAGTCATCCGGCTTGGGTTTCTGTGCATAAACTGGACGCGAATTATCTCTATCGGGCGTGATTACTTCGTGTCCGGATAGTGTTTGTTCGAGATAGGATAAATGATGGAGATAAAAAGAGTGAGAATACAATGATAGTAAAATATAGTATGTAGCACAGCATGAGTAAAGTATTTGCTCTCTCGTTAAAATAAATCTGATTCTTTGTCCCAATCTCTTATATCCCCATGATTAACCCCCCCAGCTTTGTATTGTCATCCCGTAATGATTCCGACGCCGTTGCATCTACATAAAACCCTCCTGCTCAATACTCTCCCAAATCGGGAAGTTAGTAGAACGGTAGATGGCCCTCTTTTCGTCTTCAGGAACGTCCTCGAAGCTAGTATACCCGAGTGAGACAAGGAAATTCTTAATCTCGAAATCCGGGAGAAATTTGTCAAGGGATATACCCGTAACGATCCTTTTGAATCCGAACTTGAATGTTTTTTCCAAAGCCATCTCGAAAAATTCAAGAAGCTGTTCGGTATTCTCGTAGGGTTCCTTCTTCTCTGGCGCGGGTCTGTATAATCCCTGGACAAACCTGTCATACAAAGTGATCGCGTTTTCACTCAAATAATCGTTCAGAATGTAAGCCGCTGGTTTGCAATCAGCGAAGATAGCCTGGAGGGTTTGCCCGAAGTTTTTGACGCAAAGATCAACACCGAAACCCTTCTTATTAACCCTGAGCCAGGTGATCATTTTCATTGTTGGGTATGGAAGGTTGCCATTGTCGTTGGGTCGGCTGTTTCGCCTATGAAGAACATTTGGACCGTACGGGATTTTCCTGATAGGAGTTTCTGTGAAATCGCGATATACCGATGCGACTTCACCACCTAAACCCTGGGTTAGATAAACTTCAGCACACATTTTCACCGCCTCAGGTTTGATAAACCAACTCAGCATCCCGGACGAGCTAAAGATGATGAGATGAACATCTTCGTTGGTTTTGCGGTCGGAGATAGGATGGCTAACCTCCACTGTGATGACAGCCTTAGACCCTTTCAATGGTGTAGACAACGATGTGATCTTGTTCTTCACGATAGTATCCAAACTAGGCCACTTGCCGGGTGACGGGAGTTCAGTGTCATTGGATGACGAGTTGACGCTGGTCGGGGTATCATCTGACTTCAACACACTCACGGATTCGGGGCCACCATGTTTCGACGTTGCTTTGTCAATAAACTCACCTTTTGCAGCAGCTTCACTAATCGCATCATTCCTAGACTGAAATTCCAGCAATTGCTTCTTAAGCAATGCAATCTCCTGATCCTTTTCATCAGTCTCGTACACGCCTGGGTTCGATTTGATCTCGCACGATTTGACCGGAGTCTCAAATACATTCTCAGATGGATTTTGTTTCTTGTACGGATTAATAATAGCATCGGACTTGGCCTTCTTCCTTGGAGAGCTGGGGACATATGTGCTAACATCAGCATCAACGTCAATGACTTCTTCCATTTTCCCCTCGGTCTGTGCATCCGTGCTCTTGCTTGTGGGAGTTACACCTTGGCCAAAGTGACCCTTGGCATCGTCATCCGATAACCACATATCTTGATCATCGTCATCATCGCTACTGTCATTAGCGGTTGCAGCAGCAGCAGCAGCAGCAGCAAAGGAACTTGGATTCGAAGAAGATCCGCTCGACTTGAGTTGGGAACCAGGCGAGCCAACAGATTCATCGCTTGAGGATGAGTAGTATTGAAGAAGCTTACTTTCACGACGAATGCGATTTTTTTGTTGAAACGGATCGACAATTGGTTCATTGTTGCCAAGACTTTCGGCCTTAGCCAAACCAATACCGAGTTCATCATCACTGTCGTCAGTGTCAACCAATGGATTACTCGCTTGACGACTCTGTTCCTCCTTCAAAGACAAGTTGTAGGATGCTTGCGCTTTCACCAAACTCCTGAACTTCTGCCCGTTAGGCGACCAAAAGGATCGATCCGATCCCTTCCCGTTCTTCCTATGGGTACGGATGTAGGTCCAGCCAACGCCAAGTTTATCTTCTGGTGGACATGGAAGCCTATATACCAGGTGGGATGTGGTTAATTGGACATGGTGTTATGGCGTCATGTTGATGTAGTGGTAGATGGTGAGTAATGAGGGTGATGGGTGATGGGTGAGGAAGAATAAGAGAAGAGAGTAAAATGGATAAGAGAGACGATTGAAATTATGTCCCGTTGAAGGGGAAAAATTTCATCAGAAAAAATAGGAGAAAGGATTTAAATCATGAACGGATAAAAAAAATCTCACCTTCTTTTCGAAGCATCAATAGATGTTGAAGCCTTGCTATGCTTCTTGGATGGAGACAACGTAACGACGGAGCCAGTGGGAGTATCGCCACCTGCTTCACCCGCTGCTGCAGGGACTGACGATGTAAGGGCCATCTTAGCAGCGTCAAGCAGCTGTTGCCTCTTGAATAAAAAGTCAAGTAGAAGAGTTATAGCCGCATCCTTAGACTTGGGGATCTTTTTGGGCAATTTGCCTTCCCTCGCGGAGACGATAGCGAGGATAAGCTCCTCCTTGCTGTAGTTGGACAAGGCAGCACGGACAATAGTGTCCCTTTCCTTCGGGAGAGACTGTTCGGGCTGAAGGTTGAAGTGGTGCCTAGCATTTAACTCGATCCAGTCATCGTCGAGAGTAGCTTTTGCCCAGTTGATGGAAGAAATGGGTTTAAGAGATACATCAGGGTTCGTCGGAGTAGACGAGGCGATGGATTTACCGGATGATTTGGTGGCTAGCTTCATCTTGGAAGAACAGTGTAACGAAGTGAATTTGATGTGTTTTAGTTGCTTGAAAAAAAAAATGAGTTAGCCTCGCGACCAAATGAATCGACGAAAGAAAGAATGGCAGCAAATTGATATACTGATTCCACTGTGGAGAGATGGATCTTACTATTCCAACGTAGATAAGGTGTCAACGTTGAGTCGACATCGTCAGCAAGGAAAATGAATACATCTTACGTTTCGACGGCGGAATTGATACATCTACTGAGAGAGACGCAAAAAAAGAAGAAGTGACGTAATTGATCGAAGAACAAAGCTGTCATATGTACCAAGGTGGAGGAATAACGATGTCACCTATTTGTCTCGTCTGTTGACGTTGAGTTGTTCGTATGTAGATTGCAACGACGTGCTGGAAAACAAGTGATAATGCTTGGATCTGCAGGTGAGTAAAATAATCTAAATTAGATAAAACATAAATGACGTCATCTGCTTGGTCGTGAAACTTCAACTTAAGTGTTGACATCTCGGAAATAATGTCGCAGAAGTGTCAGCCCGCAAAAAACACAGCGAAATGAAAGATCCGCTTTTTGTACAAAAACAAACAACTCACCATTTATTATCATCAAACGAACCAAACTATCATCCAAACAAACGATGGAAGCCAACAACAGCACACCTACAAGTTCCTCGGCAACCCCGAATAATACCGATACCAACGCTATGAGTCGAAACAACAATTCAGACTCGAGAACAGGAGCGGATAGCGCCAGTAATGAAGAAACACGTCAAGCGGAGTCATTGGCGGCATCATCAGCATCAGCTTATGTAACTGTAACACCTACAGCGACACGAAGACTCAATCCGGCCGAGAAGAACACTCCCGACCATACCATCGTCGACACCAGCATCTATACGCTGCCGGAGCTGCCAAGCGATCATCCAGCCGTAAAGGTTAAGGCAGAAGCACGTAATCTCAACGTTAACCCGTTTAACTCGCTGCTCTTAATTAGTACGAGCGACAAAGGCCTATGTCTTATTGTGAACGGCAACTGTGCTAGGCCTTCACTAGACAAAGTCAATGGCATTATGAGAAACTTCTGTGGCAAACAACACGAGTCGGATGCAAGAGATGTCGGTAACAGCATCGTTGTGTATTTCGCAACCGAGAAGGCACATCCATCATCCAAGCTAACTGAGGATGATTTGGTGAGTTGAGATCGCTAGCCCCCTTTTTGCCCACTAATTTATTTCCCTTTGAAGGGAATTTTTTCCTTCCCAAGCTCTCTAGCTTACCTTCTTCCCCCCGTCCTCCTTATTTTTTTCACACACCTTCTTCCACTACCCACTACCCCTTACTTCTTACATCAATAATACGACACCATCATCGACAATGATGTTGACGGACTCTTGCCTTACACCATCATCATATCATAGGGTTGTACTAGACTCATTTCCTCATGGGATTCCGGACTGGGTGAGTCCAACGGGATGAGACAAGGAGAAGTTGTTGTAAAGTTGGGGCACGTGTCAGAAGTAGCAATCAAGTTACTCGCCAGCAGTGACTTCGACAGCCTTATGACGGTGAATCTACTGACAAGGGAAGGAAGAGCCAAAGCAGTGGACATCGGTAAAAGGCATGGACTGTTCTATGAAGGACAAGTACCATCTGACCCGGCAGAGGAGAATCTTGATCCTATTACCACATTTCTAAAATGGAGAAATGATTGGGAAAAGTGCTGTAAAATCCAATGGAGTCCCATCGAAGGGAACAATCGGTTGCTAGCATGGTGGTATATACTACACCAGATGATTGCACAAAGCAACCACACCGTCAAGCTACGGAGCGCTGGCGACCAGCTTTATTTGACTAACCAACATCTTCTAGGCGAGAATACCATCGAGCCTAACAGCGGAGCCATGGAAGCAACTGTGAATGCACTAAGTCATGACCCAACGAATCATCCGCTGACAAAAGCAATGTATCAAATGAAGGTACTGGTATTGTCGAACAGTAATGAAACCATATTATCATCTGAAGTCACGGAACAACGCTTGAGAACAGTGAGCAGCAAAATCGCCACCGATAAAAGAGAATGTTCAACTGAAACAGTAGCTGGACAATTGGGGCGATCAACGCCGATCTTCGAGGGTGCTAGAGATCGTAACCGCAATTCATTGAGGTTGCATCTCATCGTCTCTAATGCGTACATGTTGGTCGATATACCAAGCGGTGACTCCCAAAAATCTCCATGGAAGATGCTAAGCACTGAACCGTCGGCACAAACATCGATTGGCAATAACCTGCTAAAATATATCAAAGATCCGGCTACTGAATTGAGTGGCCTCAATGACACAATAAAAGCAAGAAGCACAACCAACAACATCGCCGAAGCTCTTCTGCCCGTGTTCTACGATCAGCCAATCACCTGTACGTACATAACAAAAACGTCAAAAGGTGGGGTTGCAGCTTTTGATGTATTCAGTGCTACTACCTTTCCCTTCTACTATCAGCTTCTATGCAATAGTCAGTTGTTCCCAGAGATTATATACAATGAGGACTTCATGAGGGTAGTAATCAAAACAGAAAAACTGTTGAAGAAGGGTGCATGGCAACCAACTTTAGACAAAGATACAGTGAACACCCTGGGAAAGACACTAAATGGACAAGAAATATTACCTTTCGGACAACGGTCAACCATCAATGATGTAGTAGTGTCTGCGCTTCTCCTAACTTACATGCATGCAACATGCGACACAATAGGGGACGAAAAGCTTGATTTGATGATGAAGGCGATGTCAGAGATTATGAAGATCAAAACTGACTTAGAGGGAGATGTAAACGACGTGATTGATTTCATGCACTTCCTGTATATGTACATCACGTTCTTTTCCAAGTACTATAAATGGATCTGGAATGCCAATATCCAGAAAGATGATGGAGCCGGTGGAGATATCAATAATTACGAAATCGAAAGAGCGATAGGACTCAAGGTACTTGAAGACGCCTTAAGGGCTATAGTGGACTTCGGAATGGATCCTAGGCCAATTAAAGACGAGGATATCCAGACTCAGTTCGGCAATGAGATGAAGGATGTGCTTTCTGATGAAAGGAAGCAAGCAGAAAGGTTGCCGAAGAGGAAACTAGCGTTGATGAAGATTTTGGGAGGACTCAGCAAGTCTTGTAGGGATAATACGCCCAACATATTTACGGCTGTTCTAAACGAGGGAAAGACTGCGGAGAGGAGAGTGTTTTACAACTTACAGGTTTTAATGATGAAGGCAATGGTCGACGCAATCATTGAGTGGAACCCGGCAAGGGGAAAGGGCGATAAAGGGGACTCAACCCATCTACTGAGAAGGAAAATGACAGCTCGAGGAACCTACCCATGGAAACCCGACGAATCGATAATAGTGACCAAATCAGACAACCGAGACGTGATTCAGGTGGCAAAGGTTATTCCCTTGACCGCCGGACTACAGAGGAATGAACCACTAAGTTACGAGTTCTTCGCTGTGCAACGCGCGTCCAGCTTACACGAAGTATTGGAGAGCGGATTCGTATCTAAGACAGCCTCAAAACCAACGAAGTCAGAAGGTGAAAGAAAGAAGATTCTAGCGCAGTTCTTCGAATTGAGATCCGCGAACACTGGCACTGGTGAGAAACGAAAGATGGACAATTCAAAGAAGGATGGACATTTGAAGGAGGGTGAAACGCTTGAGTTGGGTGCGAATCTCATCAATGATGAGGCCGAGGAAGTGGGTCACAAAAGTAAGAAGCAGAGAAGAGAAGGTGCTACCGATAACCGAGACAACAGCGAAGAAGAGGAAGATAGCGAAGAAGAGGACGATGAAATGGAAGTCGACACACAAACCGCCAATGCAACCACTACAACCAAACACGCCGTGACCTTGTGCGAAACAACAACAGCAGCAACCGAGAATGTAGGACAAGGAGCTGAGGGCAGTGACGGCGAGAACAAAACGGACACAGCAGTCATCATGAGTTGGCTAATGGATGTACCAAAATCCCGCAGGGCGGAACTGATGAAACAAATCGAGCAGATGATCAAAGATAGTAAGGCAGAAATGGACGACAATACCACAACAGAAAAAGGAGGAGAAGAACCAGCAGCAAACAACGAAAACAACCAAACGAATGATGATAGTGATGATGATAATTCATGGACTGAGAATGTCGATGACGCAAGCGATGTAGACCAACAGCTGACAATGATGGGACTGAAGAAATCGAAAGATAGTATTGTCAATTGGGCTGATCATGTGTGGACGAGTTCGCTAGAGAATGAAATCAAAAGTCGCACTAGTAAGAAAGCAATGAAGGACTTGCTGAAAGAGACAAACAATGTAACGGAAGACAACAAAGGCATTCAAAGTTATGTGAACGCAGCACGAGCCAAAGGATTCGAATTGACAATCACTGTCTTCTATAATGGAAGCGATAACAAATTGGGTGAGTGCACAATCAAACCCGAACCTGGATCAGAAGGCGTAAAAGTCAAAAGAGACATCGAGATAAAGTTGTACCGAGAAATAATCTGGAAAGGAGTTAACGGGAGAGACAAGCAACAGGAGCAGTTAATTGTTGGTTACTATCAGTTGGAGCAGAACGACTGCGGAAAGGAATGAAACTGGGCAAACGTATAACTGAAGAGGTGTAATAACCAAACACCACAAGGGGATAATCGGGAAACGGGGATATAAACCAATTACTCACAAAAGAACAACAGTAAAAGAACAAATAAAAGGGTGAAACAGAAAACGATAATGCACACCAAAGAATGATTAAATTAACGACCAGTATAACGAACTCACAGACTATCAACGTTCAAATAATTTAGAAGTAACGGAAAGCAAGCAGCCGAATCAACGCAGTGCAACTCCAGGTTTAGTTGCTGAATGAATAGAGAAACCAGATCCGAGTACACGCTCGCGTCGAAGCCAGTTGGAAAACCAGTACTTGAACTGACACAAACAGCATTAAATGAGAGCATGGCATCAATGACATCAGACACGGGACAGCGTGCATCAATCATAGCAAGGAAGGATTTCACCTCACCCGAAAAATCCAACCTACGAATTAGACCATCACGGTTAGATGGCCAATTGATCCGAACACCACCAAACCACTGAAATTTCATCACCAAAGTGAAGAAGAATGAAAATATCTCATGAAACACACCATAACCGACATGAGCAGAACAGAAGGGATCAACACCAATACATGATAGTGCACAGGATGCCTGGGCAAAGACATCAACTGAGGGAATTAACATCATGTAACGACACCCCATCTCACCAAATCTGCAGTTGAAAGATGCAACATCTAATAGCTTCCAGCCACTAAAGACAATCAGTTCCCACAGGCACCAAAAATTAACATCGCATAATATACGTGAGCGAGTCCTGAACTTATAACAAAGAGGTGACGAAATTATAACACCACCTATAAGTTGATATGTGTAATAAGACGCAAGATCGTCACAAAAAAAAACCATAGCGTCGGCATCACATAGAACGGATAGCCTGACGGGTCTCGACTGCTTGACTAATTCAGAACCCCCAGATAACACAATTCCACGAAGATCATTCAGATTGGCCACTAGTTGGCGGCGATCGATTGGTGCATCAGGGACAACACGCGGCGACGGATTTGATGACATAATATAGACCACAAATTAATATACACCCTTTAAGACGATTACACCTAACTACTACAACGAAAACCACGATAATTTACAGCAGATGACAAGCTGACACATAGCTGGAGAGGGGGGTGTAATTAGAAGGTGATAGTATGGCAGCACGACGCAATAAATACTCAATAGTGATAGATAAGTGAATAGGTAGCGGGCTAGTACATAACGTTGCGATAGAAAAGCCTAACCTAAGTAAGTATCCATACCCTCGGATAAAGTAACAAAAGTATGGTACACATACTTAGTAACTAATAAGAGAGAGGAATCAGAACAACTTGAAATGTGAGATGATGACACCTTATTGACACCAGTTGACACCCGCCCTCTCCCAATAGGTCAATACAGCTAATACCACTACACAATCAAAGAGTAACAACAACGAAGTAACAAATAAATATACACAATACACCCAGGCCAATGGAAATATTTATAGATAGTAGTATAAGATAGGTGAAATTTATAACAGCAACGAAATGGAATACAAGATGGAAACAGAGCCCAACAAAAAACAAAAGAAGACAAAGATCGACAAATCAAACATAAAGGCATTAAAGCGGCAACTGAACTTAACAGACTCGAAGACATCAACGAAGATAGTACTGAAGGTGCTAAGATGCTCAGGGAATAACCTAGCACGATCAAAACTGATGATTAGTAGATTTATAGCAGATTTGAACGAAAACAACAAATACACCCCAGAACCATCCAAAATAGTAATGAACCTAAACAAAGAGATAAATAACATAAACAGGGACAAACGAAATCACAGAAACGCCCCATATGGGAAAGTCAAGACCAAAACAGCAATACCATCATGTATAGTGTACCTAAAGAGAAACGAAACAAATAAATAAACAAAGATGGAATGATGAAGACAGAATTTAACCATCCCGAACAGTAGAAATAACGTGTATAATTTCTCGGTCGTAAGGTGAAGTGTTCCTAGATATTCCGCTCCTACCATCCCCAATATTTGTCAACACAATTTATTATATTTTTATTCAAAAGAGTCCTTCCCGTCTAGCCTTTTCTGCTTCATCTCTCGGTGCACTTTTTGTTGCATCCACAGCAGCCTGGTAACCGCAGAGTGCTGAGG
>Ga0213860_10000332_pt1 | contig 18762 bp, 20 predicted proteins | sample PICome_3_FD_160118 | JGI IMG/M metagenome (GOLD analysis project Ga0213860, IMG submission 160118) | Coastal seawater microbial communities near Pivers Island, North Carolina, United States - PICO550 | ecosystem: Environmental > Aquatic > Marine > Coastal | place: USA: North Carolina...
TATAAGAAAAACAATGAGAGAGTGGATGGTCGTTCTAAAGGAGCGAAGGATCTCTTTTCCCGTATTCAACGTAGAAAAATGAAAGAAGAAACTGACACACAAATTCTAGAGTACACCGCTACTGAAACCGAGAGAGCTCAAAAGTCTATCGGACAACAGAAAAAGTTGTCTAGACAGAAAGACTTACAAAAGAAGCGTGGTGAGGCTAAGGAAAAGATGGTTCGTAAGTCCAAAGAAATGGACACACTTATGAAAGCGAGACTTGCTGACTTTAAAAAGAAAGCAGCAACCCAAACTAAAAAATTAAAACGTGAGGAAACTGAAGTGACTACTGAAATCATGAATGAAAATCAAGATGTAATCCAAGTTGCACTGGATGTTGCAACTTCTGAACTTAATCCACAGGGTGAAGGTTCCTTTGCAAAGGTACAATTCTCTGATGGTAGTGTACAAAACCTAGATAATTTCTCAGCAAAACGTATTGCTGCTTGTTATGCACAGTTAGATGATACACACAAGCAACAGTTCCAGTACATGCTGAACAAAGACGCTTCTTCATATCAATCTGCTCTTGACTTTGCTGTAAGAAACGTATAAAGTCAAACCGATGTCCGACATCAACACAGCTATTTTGGAAAGATTAGAAAAAGTAGTTGACACACTTCAAGAAAACTCTATGAAGATGGGTCAGCTACTTGCTGTGCATAATGAAAAGTTGGACAAGCAAGATAAAGTAGATGAAGTCTTATTTGAAAAGTTAGATAGAATTTCTGCTGATCTTGCAAGAGAAACAAACGCAATCAAGAAAGGATGCGAGAGAGATATAAGATTGGTTGATGATAGACTCCGTTTGATGGAGAAAAAAATGTGGACGATAGCAGGAGCTTTGACTGTTATATCGTTCTTAGTAAGTCCTTTGGGACAAAGGGTATTGGAGAGAAACTTGACACCTAAGGTATCACCTGCTAGTATATCTGCAGTGGATATGCCTCTTAGTGAGTTTTCTTGACATAAAATATATCAACTTAATATCCCCTCGCCTGACTCTTTTCAGTCGCAAGAAGGCAGACCTGTACAATTTCAGGTGTCCTTACTGTGGTGACTCTAAGAAAAGACGCAATAAGGCTAGGGGATATTTGTTTAAGATCAAGAATAATTTCACATACAAATGTCACAATTGTGGCGTTGGTAGATCACTTGCAAACTTCATAAAAGACCAAGATGTAAATCTTTATGATCAATACATCATGGAGAAATTTAAAGAAGGTAGCACTGGCAAGGGGACTGCTACACCAAGTCCTAAATTTAATTTTAGCGAACCGAAATTTGTCAAAATTAATACCAATCTTGAGAAGATTTCTGACCTAAATATTTCTCACCCAGCGCGAGTCTATCTTGAGCAGCGTGGTATCAAAGATCTAGATTATTTCTATTATTGTCCTAAGTTTAAGGAATGGACAAACAAACAAAAGAAGACATTTGATACCCTGAGACAAGATAGTGATCGCATCATAATCCCTTTCAAAGACAAACAAGGTAACCTATTTGGATACCAAGGCAGATCGCTAGCCCCAAAGGCAAAGATTAGATACATTACGATCATGCTGGACGAGGAACAACCCAAGATCTTTGGATTGGATAGAGTAAACACAGACGAATCAATTTACATTACAGAAGGTCCTTTTGATGCGACGTTCATTAAAAACTCGGTTGCCATGGCTGGTTCCGATATTGATATTAGGTCGTTTAATTGGAGCGATCATATTTGGATTTTTGATAACGAACCACGCAATAGAGAGATCGTCACCAGAATCTCCAAAGTCATTGACAGAGGAGACAAGGTAGTCGTCTGGCCAAAAAACATATTACAGAAAGACATCAATGACATGCATCTTGCTGGACATGATGTACAAACTTTGGTAGAATCTAACGTCTATCAAGGACTACAAGCAAAACTAAAATTTAACGATTGGAAAAGAGTATGACAAACGGGAACGGAATTAAAGTTCGCAAGCGTGACGGGTCTCTGACCCCTCTGAATCTTGATAAGATTCATAAGGTAGTAGAAGAAGCTTGCGAAGGTCTAGGAAGCGGTGTGAGTGCTTCTGCAGTTGAAATGAATTCTGGTCTGCAGTTCTTTGATGAGATTGAAACAAAGGATATTCAAGAAATTCTAGTGCGTTCTGCTAGTGACCTAATCAGTCTTGATAGCCCTAACTATCAGTTCGTTGCTGCTCGTCTTCTATTGTACGGTGTGTACAAGCAAGTCTTTGGATCTGAGTGGGTTCAAGGTCTTCCTTCAGTGCTTGATCACTGTTACAGATGTATTGAGAAGAAGGTATATGACCCCGAAATTATTGATAAGTATACATACGAAGAGTGGACTAAAATTAACTCTTGGATTGACCATGATAGGGATACTTTATTCACCTATGCTGGTCTTCGCCAAGTAGTTGACAAATATCTGGTACAAGATCGCAGTTCTAATGAGGTATATGAGTCACCTCAGTACATGTACATGATGATTGCTGTGACATTGTTCCAAAACTATACAGACAATCGTCTGGAATATATTAGACGTTACTACAATGCCATTTCCAAACACAAGATCAACATCCCAACGCCAATCATGGCGGGTGTCAGAACACCCTTACGTCAATTTGCATCTTGTGTTCTCGTTGATGCTGATGACACCCTCAATAGTATCTTTAGCAGTGATATGGCTATTGGTAAATACGTCGCACAACGCGCTGGTATCGGCATCAACGCTGGCAGAATCCGTGGGATCAACGCTAAAATCAGAGGCGGAGAGGTACAACACACAGGCGTTGTCCCCTTCCTTAAAAAGTTTGAAGCAACTGTCAGATGCTGCACGCAAAACGGCATCAGAGGTGGTTCTGCTACAGTTCACTTTCCTATCTGGCACCAAGAAATAGAGGATATTCTTGTCCTTAAAAACAATAAAGGTACAGAAGACAACAGGGTTAGGAAACTAGATTATAGTATCCAAATTTCAAAGATTTTCTATGAAAGATTCATTGCGAATGGAAACATCACCCTATTCTCACCTCACGATACGCCAGGTTTGTACGATGCTTTTGGCACTGACGAGTTTGATGATCTCTATACACGTTATGAATCTGATGGATCTATTCCGAAGAAAACTATTGGAGCTCAGGAACTTATTCTAGATCTATGTAAAGAAAGAGCAGAGACAGGTCGGTTGTATATCATGAACATTGACCATTGCAATAGCCATTCTTCCTTTATGGATAAAGTAAGCATGAGTAACCTCTGTCAAGAGATTACACTTCCTACTACACCACTAGAGCATATTGATGGTGAAGGTGAAATTGCACTGTGTATCCTGTCTGCTATCAACGTTGGTAAGATCAACAAACTAGATGAGATGGAAGAACTATGTGACCTTGCAGTCCGTGGTCTTGAAGAGTTGGTTGACTATCAAGAGTATCCTGTTAACGCAGCACGTATCAGTACACTGGCACGTCGTTCTCTTGGTATTGGTTATATCGGTCTCGCACATTACCTAGCAAAAAATGGATACAAATACGAAGATCCAGCAGCATGGAAAGCAGTCCATGACTTGTCTGAAGCTTTCCAGTACTATCTGCTCAAGTCCAGCAATCAAATTGCCAAAGAAAAAGGTGCATGTGATTACTTCTATCGCACCAAGTATGCACAAGGTATCTTCCCAATTGACACGTACAAGCGTGACATTGATGAGTTCTGTGGAACGGAGTTGAAGTATGATTGGGATAGTCTTAGGGATGATGTACAAGAGTTCGGACTCAGGCACAGCACTCTGTCCGCACAAATGCCTTCAGAGAGCAGCTCCGTTGTGTCAAACGCAACCAATGGAATTGAACCACCTAGAGCATACTTGTCCACTAAGAAGTCAAAGAAAGGACCTCTCAAGCAGATTGTCCCTCAGTACGGTAGTCTCAAGACTAACTACACACTTCTTTGGGACATGAAAAATAATGATGGATATATTAAGATTGTAGCAGCCATGCAGAAGTTCTTTGACCAAGCAATTTCTGGCAACTGGAGCTATAATCCAGAGAATTATGACAATAATGAGGTTCCTGTTTCTGAAATGGCAGGTGATCTTCTCAAAACGTATAAGTATGGATGGAAGACTTCCTACTACCAGAACACATACGATCAAAAAGGAGATGAACCTGAACTAACTGAAGAAAAGAAACAGAGCATTGAAGATTTATTAACAGATATTTTAGAATCAGAGGAGGAAGACTGTGACAGCTGCAAAATTTAGAACTAACAAACCTATGACTAGTGTAGATGGCATGACGGTATTCAATACCGACAAAGTAGATACAACCAAAGGACATATGTTCTTCGGTGCTCCACTAGGAGTACAAAGATATGACAAGTTTAGGTATCCTATCTTTGATAAGTTGACACAAAACCAACTTGGTTTCTTCTGGAGACCAGAAGAAGTGTCTCTACAAAAAGACCGTTCCGATTATCAAACTCTAAATGCTGCACAGAAACACATATTTACTAGCAATCTCAAGTATCAGATCCTCTTGGACTCCGTACAAGGTCGTGGTCCTGGCATGGCATTCATGCCTTATTGCTCACTACCTGAGCTTGAAGGGTGCATGAATATTTGGCAGACCATGGAGATGATCCATAGTCGCTCTTATACACACATTATCAAAAATGTATATGCTGACCCCTCTGATGTCTTTGACCACATTCTAGACGACGAGAAGATCCTCTCACGAGCACAATCAGTTACCAAAGCATACGATGAGTTCATTAATCTTGCTCAACAGTATGGCACAGGAAATATGTGGCGTGATGGATGGAGTGATTCACCAACAGCAAAATGGGAGCTACATGATCTCAAGAGAAAATTATATAGAGCAGTCGCTAATGTCTATATCCTTGAAGGAATTAGATTTTACGTGTCGTTTGCTTGTTCTTTCGCATTCGGTGAACTTAAACTTCTGGAAGGAAGTGCTAAAATTATCGGACTCATTGCAAGAGATGAAAGTCAGCACATGACTGTCACTCAGAACATCCTTAACAACTGGAAAAAGAATGATGATCCAGAAATGAAAGAGATTGCTAAGGAAGAAGAAGAGAATGTCTATAAAATGTTCCGTCAAGCGGTAGAGGAAGAGAATCTATGGGCAGAGTATCTGTTCAAAGATGGATCTATCATTGGTTTGAATGATAAATTACTACAGAAGTATGTTGAATGGACTGCTAATCGTCGTTTGAAGTCTATTGGACTCAATGCAATCTTTGATACTCCTATCAGCAACAATCCTCTTCCATGGACTGCACACTGGTTGTCATCTAAAGGTATGCAAGTAGCCCCACAGGAGACAGAGGTTGAATCCTACCTAATCGGGAGCATTAAACAAGATGTCAAAAAAGACACCTTCGCAGGGTTTCAGTTATAACTTTGAAATTGTCTTTGACAAAGAAAAAGAAACAACTCTGCAAAAAATAAAAAGGTGGATTAGCAAACAAAAACCACCTTACAATACTATTCTGAAATATCTTTTTTCATACATAGAAAAATGGTACTGGGATGGTAAAGTTCTGCAAACTATGGCAGGAGTTGACTTAGAAACCAAAAAACTACATGAATTATGGGAGGCAGATGACAAACAAATCACACCACACGTCGTGGAGACAGGAGTATTTGGTGAGGAAGGCTGGTCTATCCAAATTTCAAACCCGATTGTTGAACGAAGGACCGAAGAGTCTGAGTCAGGCATGGCTTTTGGGAGCGATGCATCAGGACTACAAGAAGATGATGGGAATCAAGGAACCTCCATATCGTGAGTCTGGTTATCAGACTTCAATGAAAGAATTTTTCAGAAGGCATCGGTAAACTATGGATCTTTGGAAGAATTACAAAGCAACTATTGCTAAGATTTTTCCAGATATAAAATTTGTTCAGCGACATGCTGAATGGACTAATGATAAAGGTGTGAATTTGACTGCTGATTTGTACTCAGGCAAACATCTAATTAAGTCAAGACAAGTTGAAATCTGGGATAATAAATCTTGCAGCATTTACAACAACATCCTGTATCCTATGACAGGAGCAAACTTACCTTGTTTTGGTATGGATCTCATGGGCATGAGTGACAAGAGAGTTGTCATTGTGTTTGATTTCCAACATCCTGTAGAAAAATACTTGTTCTATACACCAGATCTACCTAAAGTAGAAGGAACGTATAGATTTTTTGAGGCAGGTAATCACTTCTCTGATAATCTTATTGTCAGATACTGTCAACCTGATGAGGTAGATGAACATCTACCATTATTCACAAAATATCTACAGTACTATAAAGATATGCTAGACGAGCATCAACCAATCGGTACTGATACTACACAGTATGGTGACTTTGACAAGTATATGATAAGACTTGATCCTATTTCTGGATATTTGTCCAGTAGATTTGGCAAAGAAAAGTCTCACAATTTAATTAAAGAATTCTTTTTCAGTTATGCATAATGGCAAGACAAATAATCAATGACCTAGCCAATATTATTCGTGAGCATCAGAAAACTCTGCCTAACATAGAGGAGTTAGATGTTAATGATAAATTTAGAGAGGTCTATAAAGAAACTGAAGATGGCAACCTAGTCATTGAGAATGACATGCACACATGTACTGGATTACGTAAGGTGCACATGGAAATTGCTAGTCTAGGACCTCTGGATATCCTGCATTGTATCTGGTATCCAGATCCTGAGTTTGATTTACCTATTTTTGGTGCTGATATCGTAGCCAATAAGAGTATTGTCACTGCTGCTATCACAGACATCTCTCCTGTTGATGGTACGGATCATCCAATCTATGAAGACGTTGAAGATATTAGTAGATATTATAGTTTCAAACACAATAGAGAGATTCCTACATGGGGTACAATCTTTTCACCTTACAGTAAGTTCGCAAGACTAGATGATAGTGAGGAGATTGATAAATTTTGCAATGTAGTGAACGAATATCTTGATGTATTTGTGGGTGCTGTCTGGAAATCTACTATGAATTACAACAGAGCAGACGAGAGATACGAAGGACAGATAGAATACTGTGAAAAACAGAAAAAGAACGATAAAACTAGAAGAATTTTAGAAAAATATTTTGGAGAAAAGTGGGCAGATGATTACATTAATGAAGTATTGTTTGATGAGCCATAAATAATCCCAGTACATTTATGGGATAGTGATTGACTATGAAAATCCTTGGATTTTTAAAGGATCCCCTTTTTTATCTCAGGACATTGACGGTATGTTCGGTTTTGTCTACAGGATATCTAATAAAGAGTCAGGTAAACAATACATTGGACGAAAATATTTCTGGCAAAAACGAAAGCCTAGGGGAGGTAAGAGGAGAGTTACGTCTGAGAGTGATTGGAAGCGATACTATGGGTCATGTCCAGAACTCAAGGAAGATATTAAACTACTCGGAAAAGAATCTTTCTCCAGAGAGATCTTATCCTTACATCCATCCGTTGGAAAGGTCAACTACGAGGAGACCAGACAACTGTTTCTCCATGACGTTTTAACAAAAGCCTTGACAGACGGTACACCTGCCTACTATAATTCAAACATCCTCGGTCGTTACTATAGGAAAGACTATTTTGATTTTGGAACTCCTACTGGCACTGACGCCTGCTGATTATACTCACCTTGCTAAGGTTGTAAAGGTAGAGGCACAACCAAATACTATGGATGAATACTGTGTTGCAGTATCAGTTCTAAATAGGGTCAAGTCTCCTTCATTTCCTAACAATGTTTCTGGTGTAGTATATGCACCTGGCCAATATGAAGGTATGTGGAGAAACAAACCTTACGTAGACTATGCTTTGGTTCAAAGACTTCAAGATAGATCTAAGATGCTCTCTGCATACAACATCATTGGAGACAGAACAGACTTTAAAGGACAGAGTATGCTAAGATATCGGATAGCAACACAAGATCCCATGTGTAGCAAGAATGGAAACTTCTATCACTATCACTGGCAATGATTACTAAACCTTTTACTGGAATCCCTGCACCTAACTTCTTACCTGATGACCCATGGTTTGGAAATGCAATCTACTCAAAAAAACAACAAGAGAATATGATTGCCGAACTAGTAAAAGAGAGACTAATTATTGTGGAGGAAACTCCTTGTAAGGAAGTAGACAATATTCACGAAGTAATGTATAATTTCTCTACCCAATGGAAACTCCACATGGGTGGCGGATCAGAAAATATTTGGAACTGACTCAATAGCTCAGCGGATAGAGCAACTGCCTTCTAAGCAGTCGGTCGTAGGTTCAAATCCTACTTGAGTCGCCTTGTCGTTGTGGCGGAATTGGTAGACGCGCTGGGTTTAGGTTCCAGTGTCTTTATGACGTGGAGGTTCAAGTCCTCTCAGCGACATTTTTTACGGAGGTTAAATGCTGAACAATGTTATCGGCAAGATGCAAACAATGCAACAGAGAATTGACAAGCACTAGCAAAATACAATTTTGTGGTTGTTCAAACCAGATGTGGGTTAAGGATGATCAGGTTGGAGCTAATGATTTAAGTCTATTAGTCTTGACAAATCATAAGAAGAGTGTTAAATATAACACAATTCTATCAGATACTGATTTAAAGTATCAGGAAGAACGTCGCAAAAGACGAGTGCGTAAAATTGAATTTGAGGAACGATGAAGTATCACCTATACGACGATCAACAGAGACATCAAGGGACATTTGAGTCAGTTGAAAAACTGAGAAACTTTTTATGTCAGGTAAAATATGATAACGATGATAGATCTTACATGGATGATACCTTTGATTACATCAAAGCAATTAAATGGCATTGGGATATTGAAGAGAGTTGACACTCTCTAAAAATTCCACTATAATTTAAAATATCAAAAAAATATTATGGCTTTATTTCCTATGGAAATTTTCTTAGACACAGCTGATTACGGAGAGATTAAAAACAGATACGAAACTGGTTTGGTTGCTGGTATCACTACCAATCCAACGCTAGTTCGTAAGTCTGGTGTTTCTTATTTTGATTTCATTACTCGTCTCTCCAAAGACTTTGACTTTGTTAGCATTTCAGCAGAAGTCAATGGAAATACTGCTAGTGAGATGATTGAAAATGCTCAACAATATATTGCAATTGGTGAAGAAGTTACAATCAAACTTCCTCTTACTAGAGAAGGTCTAATTGCTTGTAAAGATCTATCTGAGCAAGGTGTTCAAACCAATGTTACTCTTTGTTTCTCTGTTGCACAGGCAGCAATGGCAGCATTAGCAGGTGCTACATATGTCTCACCATTTGTAGGTCGTCTTAACGACAATTCATTTAGTGGTGTTGAACTTGTTAGAGCAATCGCTGGACTATATAATGTTCAGGGATGTTCAACAAGAATCCTAGCAGCATCGTTGCGTGATGTGCATCACGTTTCTAGATGTTTTTCTTATGGAGCGAACGTAGCTACGCTACCCACTAAAGTGTTTGATAAGATGTATAATCATGTGTTGACAGACGCAGGTCTGGCAATTTTTGAAGAAGACTTTAAAAATTTAAAAGCATGATAACAATTTACTCTAAAACAGGTTGTCCTTATTGCATCAAACTTAAAAAGGTTGTTGACTATGAGGAGTTACCACATGTAGTGTATGAACTAGACAGGGATTATACTAAGGAAGAGTTTTATGAGAAATTTGGTGAGGGTGCTACCTTCCCACAGTTAGTATTAGATGGAATTCATCTAGGTGGATGTCAAGAGTCCATCAAACATATGCAAAAGGAAAAAATTTGTTGTCAGTTATGAAAGAAATAAGTGTTGCCGACTTTGAAAAGGACTTTGATTCTTATATGGATAGAATTGAAGCAGGTGAGAAGTTCGTGATCAGGCAACCAGATGGCAGAGCAGTTGTAGCTGTGCCAGCTAAAGAACTGGAACCCTTGACCGAGCATATGAGTGATGAAGAGTGGTATAATCTGTATAGCAACCATGAAGAAGCATCATGACAACACAAACCAAAACACAAATCATTCTAGAGCGTTATCCTTATCGCTACGTTGAATGTGGAGTCCTAGACAATGGGTTTCCAGACTACCGCATCCAAAAATATAACACTTGGAGCGGACGTTACAATGACATGTACCTCCTTGACAATTCTACTCAACTAGACTATGCCATTGAGGACTTTGAATACACAAAGTGGTTAGACCCCGACCCTGAGGTGGGTGCATATCGTAAATTTAATTGAGGTTACTATGAGCGTTACATCACAATTGGAAAAAGCAGAAGAGGCTATCCGTCAGGCATTGATCAACGCTCTTGCAGAGGGTGAGGATGAGTATCTAACCGAACTGTTTGTAGAACTGAACTCAGTTCGTGAACTTAAAAAGAAAGTTTCTAATACAATTCGCTTCGCAGATAATACCGAAGAGTATTATAACAAATTGGAAGATCCACTAAAGTCTGATTATAATATTGACCTTATTAGTTTTGGTCATACTAGGAAAGACTTGGATGTTATGGACAATGTTATTGATTTTCCTATTAAGTTCGGAGATGACAATCCTGGTCTAACTGATTAACCTTTAATAAATACTTCTAGCTTAGTATAATTGTCTTCAGGACTAGAAGTATGTCAAAAATTCTTGCGAACCAGATCGCTAACTATGGGGATGATGCTCCTATTGAGATCAAAGAAGGTCTCAATATCCCTGCTGGTAAACCCATTCAAGCTGCTGGTAGCGCAGGTTCTTCTGGTCAAGTACTGAGTACAACTGGCACTTCTATTGCATGGGTGGCAGTATTTGATGGCAATTATAATAGTCTTAGTAATAAACCTACCATACCTGCAGCACAAGTTCCATCAGATTGGGATGCTACCAGTGGTGCTGCTAGAATTTTAAACAAACCAATAGTTCCTGCTCAACCAAGTATTACTACAGCGTCTGCAGGAACTCCTTCTTTATCATATAACAGTGTTAATGGAGAGTTTACATACACTCCTCCAGATCTTTCTAACTACGACACTGCATTTGGTTGGGGTAATCATGCTTCTGCAGGATACCTAACATCATTAGGTGATGCTGCTGGTGTTACAGCAGCCAAGATTTCTAACTGGGATGATGCTCATAGTTGGGGTAATCATGCTATCGCTGGATACTTAACAACTTACAATGAAACTTCTACCTTACAACAGGTAGTTGACAGAGGTAATACCTCATCAAGTATTGCATATTTTACGAACAAATTATATTTTAAAAACGCATTTGATACACTGACTGAGTTACAGGCAGTTAATGCTACTACTTATCATGGTATGTTTGCTCATGCTCATGACACAGGACATGGATATTTTGCACACGCTGGTGCATGGACACAGTTAGTTGATACATCATCTTCTATTGATGAACTAGGAGACGTTGATCTTTCTTCTGCTCCTAGTGATGGCTACGTTCTTAAGTGGGAACAATCTTCTAGTTCTTGGAAAGCACAACCAGACTTAGTTGGTTCTGGTGGATCTGGTATTGTTCTTGGTGATCTTTCTGTTAGTACAGCATCTGCCTCTGGTGGTGGATCATTAGTCTACGGTAATACAACTGGTGTATTTACATATACTCCTCCAGATCTTTCTGGTTATCTAACTACAGAAACTGATCCTGTATACAGTGCATCTCCTGCAGCAGGTATTCTTTCATCTCATATCTCTAACTGGGATACAGCATATGGTTGGGGTAATCATGCTTCTGCAGGATACTTAACTGCGGTATCTCTAAATCTTAATGGTCTTACTGACGTATCATATAACCAAGCAAACCTCAATACTGGTGATAGTATTATTTGGAATGGTACACAGTGGACAAGAACAACACAACAGTTTATAACTTCTTATACAGAAACTGATCCTGTATACAGTGCATCAGCAGCCGCAGGTATTCTTTCAACAGATATAGATAACTGGAACACAGCATATGGTTGGGGTAACTACGCACCAAACGGAGCACTTAATTTAAGTGGATCCGCACCATCACTTAAGATCAACAATTCATCTGGAACTGGATATGCAATGTTTGACTATAGACTAGTCGGCAATGCATCATATCAACTTCCTGCATTACCATCAACTAGTGGAGACGTTCTCTCTTGTACAACAGGTGGTGTTATGTCATGGGTGACACCTGCTAGTGGAGGTGGTGGTGCTAATGTAACTATTAGTGATACTATTCCTGCTGGTACTCCTACTGCTGGTGACCTTTGGTGGGAGAGTGATAAGGGTCGCCTTAAAGTTTACTACACAGATACCAATAGCTCTCAATGGGTTGATGTTAATCCACCACTTAAACCATCATTATCATCTGATGCTCCTGCAACTGCTAGCTCTGCTGGTGTTGTTGGTGATATCAGATACGATTCTAGTTATGTGTACATCTGCATCGCTACTGATACATGGAAGAGAGCAGCAATTGCAACATGGTAATTCTAAATACTACGGAAGGAGCATCTTAAGAAATGGCAATCAATTTTCCTGCAACGGCAGGACAACCAACTAACGGTTCATATACTTACACAGTAGCAGGTATTACTTACTCGTGGGATGGATCATCTTGGACAGCAGCAGGCGCTGGTGCTAGTGCAACTGATAGAAGTTTATTCAGTGTCACTACTAACTCTGCTGGATCAGCTGCTCTTTCATACGACAATAACACTGGTGTTTTTAGTTACACTCCTCCTGATGTCAGTGTGTTATCAGGTCCTAATATTAATGATGGTTCTGGTAGCGGACTAGATGCAGATCTTTTAGATGGACAACATGGAACTTACTATAGAAATGCTGATAACTTAAGTGCAGGAACAGTTCCATCTGCAAGATTAACAGGATCATATTCTATTGACATTAGTGGTAACGCTGCTAGTGCTAGTAGTATTTCTACTGGTATTACTGGATTATCTGATGTAACTATTACAACACCATCTAACGGTGAAGTTCTCACATACACTGGAAGTGGTTGGGTAAACTCTGCAGTTTCTGTGACTGGACTACAACCAAGAACTACTGCACAGGTAACACAAGCTATCTCTGCTGGTGCTACTCTTAACACCAGTATTAGCACACCAAAAACTTATGTACTGCAAAAGATTGAAACTTCCCAAGCTGCATGGGTAACTCTTTACAGCAGCACAGCTGCTAGAACAAGTGATGCTGCTAGAGTTAGAACTACTGATCCTACACCTGGCTCTGGAGTTCTTGCAGAAGTTATTACAACTGGTGCAGCGACTCAGTTAATTACACCAGGCACTATTTGTTTTAATGAAAGTGCAGTCGGAACTACGTACGTCAAAATTGTAAACGATGGTTCTACAGCAAACGTAACAGTAACTCTTACATACGTCCAACTAGAGGCTTGATATGGAAGATAAAGTCTACATCGTAACGCTCCACAAACATGAAGATTTGGAGCAGTTTTACAATGAGATGAGTGATTATCATTTAGTAATGAAGCGTCCTATGAGTAGGAACACACATTACAAAATGACTGAGGAACAGGCAGAAGTATTACGTCAAGATCCTAGAGTGTGGGATGTGCAACTACCACCAGAAGAACGTGGTATGAAAATGTTTAGAGATGTTCTTAACTACACTCCTTATAATATTAACGGAGACTTTTGGAAAAATATTTTTACTGGAACTATAGGCACTAACGACAGACAGTGGGGACATGTACATTGTGCTGGTGATACTGCACAGAGAGGTAAAACAACTTTTGGAAGAGACGGAACCAATCTCCTTACAGAAATTGTTGATGTTTTTAATGATGGTAAGCATGTTGATGTAGTCATCTGTGACGATCCAGTATCATCTGACTGTAGCGAATGGTTCAGTCCTACTACAGGTCTGTCTAGATTTGTAGAATATGATTGGTATAGTAATTTGAATTCTCTTGTTTCAACTATTGATGACGATGGTCAGACAATACCCACAGGAGCATATCCAAACTATGTTGCTAACAATGTTAACACAGAGAGCCACGGTGTACACGTTGCTGGAACAGTAGCAGGACAACATTATGGATGGGCAAGAGAGGCAAACATTTATAGTATGCAAGTTCTTGGTAATACTTCTAACCAAGGTACACCTGTACCAGATCTATTAATCTTTGATTATCTGAGAGCATTCCATAGAAGTAAGACAGTCAATCCTGATACTGGTATGAAGAATCCAACTATTACAAATCATAGTTGGAGTTATGGTTATCCTTTAGATGACATATTAGAGAAATCAAGTCTTGATCTTAGTGATATTACACAGGTAATTTACAGAGGTACAACATACAATAGTAGTAATCCAAATCCTTCTGGGTGGACATGGGCAGGACTAGAAGCGGACTTTGGTTTTGCATCTAACAAAATGAGACTCAATGCAGATAACGCATCAGTTAGAGCTGACATTGAAGATGCTATTAAAGAAGGTATAGTTGTTATTGGATCTGCAGGTAATAATAATTTTCATATGGTTGGCGATGGTGATCCTGATTATGATAATAGAGTAGGAGTTGTTGGACTAGGAACAGTTTTTTATAACAGAGGATCTACTCCTGCTAATTCTTTGAACGCTATTAATGTTGGAGCTCTATCAAGTTACAAAAACTTTAGAAGATCTACTTATTCTAACTTCGGTCCTAGAGTAGATATCTTTGCACCTGGCGATAATATTATTTCTGCTTATAATACTAACGGACAAGCGGATGGTAAGTATGGTGGTTCAAATTATTACCAAGCGATTAGTGGTACTAGTATGGCATCACCACAGGTAACAGGTGTGATTGCTTGTCTAGCTTCTTATAAACCTAGGTTTAGTCAAAGTGATGCTAAAGCTTACTTAGATAAATTCAGTGTCTTCAATGACATGACATTTGATACCAATGGTGGTAACTTTGCTGACAATACTTGTAAGCAAGGAAGTCCTGATAAGTATTTGATTGCAAAAAATCCTAGACAAGATGTAACAGGAATGATCTCTACTCAGGTTAGTAACAGAAACAATGCTGATGGTGGTCTGACATTTCCTAGATCTCCAATGTTTTATAGAGCAGCACCAGCTGCAACAGCTAAGACATTTCCAATTGCGGTTACTAATATTGGTGCATCACATTATGTGTTCAATGGTAATGATAGATTAACTAATCATGTTGATGCTCAAGATCCAGCAATCAATGTGAATCTTGGTGATACCATAGTATTTTCTTTTAGTATCTCTGGAAGTCATCCATTCCATGTTAAGACAACTCAGACAACTGGAACTAGCAACAACGTTACTAGTGGAACTATAACAAACAATGGTCAGCAAACTTTAGATTTAACTTGGGACACTAATGGAGTTACACCTGGCACATACTATTACATTTGTAGGTTCCATGGTGGCATGTCAGGAACCATCGTTATTTCCTAAGGCATAAATAAGTCTGAGCACTAGTATCTATTGGCAAGTTAAATGGCTGATCGTTTTCCGTTAATTGTAAACTCTACCTCAAGGAAGATTGAGGAACTTGTATCGGGTGACAATTTAGAACTAACTGGTAATGGTTTAATTATCAGTGGAGATTCTGGCGCGGGTAAATATCTGACAAGCGACGGCACGACAGTTTTCTGGGGTAATCCTGGTGATGTTTATCTAACCCAGACTCAAACAGTTACAAATAAAACATTTGAGAATTGTACCTTATCTGGTAGTCTCAACTCTATTTCTAACTTACCAAATACTGCTCTCACAAACTCTGGAATTAATATTAACGGTATTAGTGTTCCTCTTGGTGGCAGTGTAACTACACCAGATAACAACACAACTTATAGTATTTCCGCACAAGATGGATCTATTCCTTCTGAAAAAATTATTCGTTTAAGCGACTCTGCATCTCTTGACGATGATATTACACTCATCGCTGGAACTAACATGACGATCAATAGATCGGGCGATGAACTAACATTTATTTCTAGCTACGTAGATACTGATACTGTAACTACATTAGCAGCACAGACTGGTGGTACTGCACAATCTGGAGCAATGATTATCGCTGCCTCTGGAGCAGCAACTGTTTCTCAGGACGCAGCTACTAGAACTATTACAATCAACGCTGTAGATACAGATACTGTTACTAGAGTGAGAGGTAGCACTGGTAACGCATACGTTGATGGCGACGTTACATTTATCGCAGGTGGTGCAACATCAATTACTCAAGGTGCTTTACCTGCTCCTACTAGCACACCTACATTAGAAATTTCCTCTACTGATACTGTCACTAGACTTAAGGGTGGTACGACTGGTTCTCTTACCTCTGGTGATCTTACACTGGTTGGTGGAACAAACGTTTCAGTATCACAAACTGGAACTACAATTACAGTAGACAGCACAGATACAAACACCGTAACCAGACTCGCTACTGGAACTAATGCTGTTCTAGCAGGAGACTTTAAATTTGTGGCATCTGGTGCAGCAGGTATCACTCAGTCCACAGTTGGTGGTGTAACTACCATTGAGATTAGTTCTGTTAACACTGATAGTGGTGCTGCTATCACAGCAAACGGTGGTATTCTATACAGTGGATCAAACATCTCTCTCAAAAACAATGCTAACTTAGTTGGTAACACTGTACTTAAATGGGATTCTGGTAATAGTCAGATTGCAAATAGTATCATCCAAGATGATGGATCTACAGTAACGATTGGAGGAGACCTTCTTGTAACGGGATCTCAAACTATTCTTGAGGTAGCCACTCTAGTAGTAGAAGATAATAATATTGAATTAAGAAAAGGAAATAGTCTAGTTGGTACTGATGGTGGTATTCAGGTTAATAGAACAACAGATGCTTCAGGTAATGTAACTTCTTATCAGAGATTAGAGTGGCATGAATCAGCAGGTCACTGGAGAACTAGTGATGGATCACTACAGAAAGAAATTGTAAACGTATCTGACACACAAACATTAACAAACAAGACTCTAACCAATCCAACACTTACCACACCAGCTTTAGGTGCAGCAACTGCTACATCTCTTAATGGTCTTGAGATTACATCAACTGCATCATCTGTCTTGACATTTACAGATGGAAAAACATTAGAAGTTAAGAGAGATTTATTATTTACTTCAGATAATAACTTAGCATCTATCACTGTAAACTTTAGACAAGGTGGTAATGTTGCATACACAGCAGATACTCTTGCAGTATTTAACTCTACGACTTCTGATCAGTTGAGAGGTTTGATTAGTAATACAACTGGTACTGGAAAACTTGTATTCCAAGACGATCCAATCATCCTAACAGGTCTTACTACAACTTCTCCAGCACTGACTATCTTTAACACCAGTGCTTCAGCTATCACATTGTTCGGTGCTGCTACTGGTATTACTATCGGAAACAGTTCTGGAACAACAACATTAAATCACTCACTCCAAGTCAATAATGGTATTACAGCTGGTGTTGTTGCTACTGGTGGTGCAGTCACAGGTGGTAATGTTCTGATTCATGGAACATTAAATGCTGACAAACAGGACATTCAAATCAGAGGAACACAGTCTGATCCTATGAGTGTAGGACGTGGTGCTGGTGCTGTTGGAACTAATACTCGTGTTGGTGTAGGTTGTTTAGATAACGTAAGTTCTGGATCTCAGAATACTGCAGTGGGCTACAGAGCTTTGCTCTCTGTAAATGTTGGTGCTTCCAATACTGCATTTGGTTCTAGAGCATTAAACCAGACAGGAACAGGACAATCTAACGTAGCTGTGGGTAATGATGCACTACTCAGCAATACTTCTGGAGATAAAAATGTCTCGGTGGGTACTCATTCTCTAGAGAATAATATTGCTGGAGCTGCTAACGTTTGCCTAGGACACTATGCTGGATATAACATGACAGGAACAGGTAATGTCATGATCGGTCCTGCAGATGATGAGAACTCTACTAACGCTACATATGCACCTCCTGCAATTTCAGGTGACAGACAATTAGTTATTGGATCTGGAACTGAAGCATGGGTTAGAGGTGATAGTTCTTTCAATATCACCATACCTAAAGATCTTACAGTTGATGGTGACATGTTGATCCAAGGAGGATTGACTGTTAATGGTACTGTTACCAGCATCAACTCTAACATCATTCAGATTGACGATAAAAACTTAGAACTTGCTGCTGTTGTTACCACAAGTTTCTCGGCTACAACTCTTGATGGTAGTAATGTTATTACAGCAATTACACCAACATCAAACTTGATTCCAGGCATGGTTCTTGGTTCTACTACAGGTGGTATTAGCGTACCTGCAGGAACTACAATCGTATCAATTACTAACAACCAAGCAAATCTTTCTAACTCTGTTACTGGTACAGGATCAGCAAACTTTACTGCATCAGGTCCTTCAGACACTGCAGCAGACGGTGGTGGTGTTATTGTTAAGGGTACTACACCTCACAGTATTCTATATGATAATAGAACAAGTAAGTTCTTTACATGTACAGAGAACTTTGAACTTGGATTTGGTAAAGAATATTTTATTAACAACCAGTTAGTTCTTTCTACAACAACTCTTGGTTCTACTGTTGTTGACTCCTCTCTAACATCTGTTGGTGTTTTAGTAGGACCTTCTGGATCTCCTGCACTTGAAGTTGATGGTGCAGCGGTTCTTGGTGGTAGAGTTATTGAAAAAGTATTCAGTCAGTTCTCTACTAACTTTAGTAGGACT
>Ga0213860_10000333_pt1 | contig 18723 bp, 16 predicted proteins | sample PICome_3_FD_160118 | JGI IMG/M metagenome (GOLD analysis project Ga0213860, IMG submission 160118) | Coastal seawater microbial communities near Pivers Island, North Carolina, United States - PICO550 | ecosystem: Environmental > Aquatic > Marine > Coastal | place: USA: North Carolina...
GGGAATTCCTACAGGATTATATACATGCATGTACCTGCATCTTTTGCTGCCCAAAGCTTATATATGATGATCGCTGTAGCAAGTTTTATTTTTTTAATATGGAAGGTAAAGTTAGCAGCATACGTTGTTAAATCTGTGTCACTAATTGGGGCCAGTGTTACTTTTTTAGCCTTAATTTCTGGTTCTATATGGGGAGTACCAACCTGGGGTACATGGTGGCAATGGGATGCAAGGATAACCTCAACATTGGTATTATTTATTATGTATCTAGGTTTAATTTCTCTTCATAATTCTTTTAATAATTTAGATAAAGCAGATAAGTTTATATCGGTGTTGGCTTTAGTTGGTTTTATAAATATTCCAATTATCAAAATGTCTGTAAATTGGTGGAGTACACTTCATCAGCCTGCATCTATAACTTTAACATCAAAACCATCTATAGATTTGGCTATGCTTTATCCTTTAATGATATGTATATTTTCATTTTTAGGTTTAATTATCGCTATTGTACTTAGAGCTATTCAATATGAAATTTTACATAGAGAAAAAAATAAGAAATGGATTCAATCAATATGATGAACATGCAATTTGAATCATTTAGAAGTCTTTTTTACATGAATGGTCATGGGATTTATGTATGGGTTGTACTTATTATTTTTTTAATGGTGATAATTGGGCTATTTCTATTTTATAAAATTAAAATTAATAATTTTAAAAAAGAAAATAATGAAATTAATTAGAAGAAAGAGATTAAAAAAAGTTTTATTAATTTTACTTGGCGCAAGTGTAGGGATATTTTTAATTCTTTACTCACTTAATAATAAACTTGATTATTTTTATACAGCCTCAGATTTTAAAAGTGCAAATTTCTCAGAAAATAGAAGAGTTAAACTTGGAGGAATGGTTCTTGATGGCTCTGTTAAAAGAAACAAAGATGGCATAATTTTCTCTGTCACTGATTATAAGGAAACGGTGGATGTATATTATGCTGGAATCGTTCCTGATTTATTTAAAGAGGGTAGTGGTGTTGTTGCGCTTGGCTATGTTGAAAAGAATATTTTGGTTGCAGATCAAGTTCTTGCAAAACATGATGAAAACTATATGCCACCTCAATTAGATTAGTATGTTAATTAATCTTTCACACTATATGAGCATCCTTTCAGGAGCATCCTTCTTGCTTTGTGCATGTCTGAGTTTTTTATTTATTAAGCATGCAGATGAGTCTAAAACCTTAATAAAAAATATTTTCTCAAATAGTTGTTATTTATTATTTATATCTTTTGGTATATACGTTTCCTTAGCTATTTCAGATGATTTTAGCGTAGAGTATATTGCCAATCATTCAAATAGTAATTTACCTGTGTTTTATAAAATTTCATCTATTTGGAGTGCACATGAAGGCTCTATGTTTGTTTGGATTTTATTCTTAGCAATTTGGGGGTACTTCTTTAATTTACATAAAGCATCTAACGATCAAATTAAGATGACCTCAATCGGCATAATTAGTCTAATACTTTTTGGGTTTATGGTTTTTTTATTATTAACCTCTAGTCCTTTTACTCAAATCCTTCCATTAGCGCCTGAAAATGGTGCAGATATAAACCCAGTATTACAAGATCCAGCATTAGCAATGCATCCACCAACACTATATTTAGGATATGTGGGTTTTGTCATACCTTTTGCATATTCTATTTCTTTTTTAATACATGAAGAATATTCATATAGTTGGGAGAGAGCTATAAGGTCTTGGTCAGTTATTGCTTGGTCTTTTTTAACTATAGGAATTGCCTTAGGAAGTTGGTGGGCATACTATGAATTAGGTTGGGGAGGCTATTGGTTCTGGGATCCGGTTGAGAATGTTGCATTAATGCCTTGGTTAGCAGCAACTGCATTTATCCATTCATTAAAAGTTTCAGCTGACACAAGAGCCCATAGATCTTGGACAATACTTTTGGCATTACTTGTTTTTTCTTTAAGTTTATTTGGAGCATTTATAGTTAGGTCTGGAATCATTGATAGCGTTCATTCGTTTGCTAATGATCCTGAAAGAGGATTATATCTTTTAGCATTTTGCTCAATTATTGTACTGTCATCATTATTTATTTATGCAAATAAATATGAAAAACTATCATCAAAAAAATCTACTCTCTTATCAAAACAATCATTTATCTCAATAAATAATATTCTATTTATTACTTTAATTTTTTCGACTATGTTAGGGGTTCTTTACCCTCTGATTTTTGAGTATTTATATAATGAAAAGATAAGTGTCGGCGCGCCTTTTTATAACTCAATATACATACCGATCACTATTATTGCAGCAGTGTTTCTAGTTTTTTCAATAGAAATAAATTGGAATGGCTCTCTTAGTAAAATTAAGTTTCTTCATCCACTTAGCTTTTCAATAATTTTTGCATTTGTCATAACTCTTTATCTATATCAAGAGTTTGAGATTAAAAATATTTTATTGCTTATTAGTTTATTTGTTGGCTATTTGATCATCATTAGATATTTATTTGTATTATTTATGAGTAAATACATCAATATAGCAAGTTTTTGTGCTCATTTTGGATTAGGTGTTTTAATTGTTGCAATATCTTTAAACTCGCTTTTAAGTTCTGAAAGAGTCTTAAATTTAAATATCAATGAAACTAAAACATATAAAGGTATTAATATAACATTGGAACAAATCAAAGTTCTGAAAGGCTCTAATTATGATTCTATTAAGGGATTTTTAAAGGTAAATGATGGCGCTAATCAATATATACTTGAGCCAGAGAAAAGAAGATATTTTGTCAGGGGGCAAATCACAACTGAAACAGATATAAAAGTAACCCCATTTAAAGATATATATGTCACATTAGGCGATCAATTAGATGATGGATCATGGATAGTAAATGTACAATTAAATTATTTTATTAGATACATATGGGCATCAATGATCATGATGGCGCTTGCCTCTTTATTTATTATTAGTAATATCAGGAGACAATCGTGAAAAATATTTTTAAATTATTTATTATTGTAGTACCAGCTACATTTTTTATATTTTTTTATTTTTATTTATCTGAAGATAAAACATACCCCGGCTTTCAAACAGATGAATTTGCTTTTCCAAACTTTTATCTTGAGACTTTAGATGATGAAAAAGTTTTTCTTAATGAGCAAGATCTGCCATCAACTGGCTTATTAAATGTCTGGGCAAGTTGGTGCATAACATGTTTAGTGGAACATCCTTTTTTAATGAAGTTGAAAGAAAAAGATGTAAAAATTATTGGTCTAAACTATAAAGATGAAAGGCTTAATGCACAGAATTGGCTAAATAAATATGGAGACCCATATTCTGATATTTTATATGATCCAAAAGGTTCTTTAGCACTTGATTTAGGGGTTACTGGCGCTCCTGAGACATTTCTAATTCATAATGGAAAAATTATAGCTCACTACTCTGGCGAGGTTAATGAAAGAGTATGGACAGAAACTTTCTTGCCCATTATTACTAAAAACAACATCAAAAATTTATGAAAAAATTTTTACTGGTATATTTATTTCCAATTTCATTACTTGCTTCTTCATATTATGGGTTAACAACCTACGAAGATGAGGAGAGATTTAATAATCTTATCAAAGAAATACGATGTCCTAAGTGCACTAGCGGCTCTTTAGCAAGCTCAAATGCTCCAGTCAGTGAAGACTTAAAATTCAAGATAGCTCAGCTTATCAATGAAAAAAAATCAAATGAAGAAATTAAAAAATTTGTATCTCAAAGATATGGAAATCAATCTCTGTATGATCCTGGGCTAAGTAACGAAACCTATATATTATGGTTTGCGCCTTTTATTTTTTTATTGATAGCAAGCATAGTTTTTATAATGAGATCTAAAAGATGATATTGCCATATATAGCAATTACCATTTTATTTTTATTGCCAATTATTGCTTTTCTTTTCAAACAAGTGACTAATTTAAAAGGAGTAGTTATAGGAGTAACAGTTTTTATTACTTCTATAGTTCTTGTAGCTTATTTCAGCTCATTTTCTTTTATTGGAAACTATCAAATAAGCTCCTTAAATAACAAAATAATACAAAAGATATCAAATAATAATGAGATAGAAGAGGATTTGTTTTCAGAGTTTGATCTTGTGGTCCCTGTAGAGGATCAAAAAACTTGGCTTGTAAAATATTTAAATAAATCAATTTCTGATAAAAAAATTAAGCCAGCTGAATCACTTATTGCTTTTTCAGAGCCTTTTTTTCAAACCAATGAAGAAAAATTAGTCTTTTATAATTTTTACACAATGTTAAGAGATTTAAAATTTCCAATTTCCAAAGAAGTAGCTTTAATTGTTGATTTGTCTTCTATAGATTCCTTGGAATGTTCAATACAACAATCTGAAATTGAAGTCTTTATAAATAATGGGCCTGAGATACCTATTGCTTCAAAAAAATCATTAGATCTCGATAAAATATTATTAGATTCCAGCCATTCTCTTATTCCTGGTTTTGATTTACCTTCTGCCTATCTTAATAATGAAGAAATGCTATTAGAGGCAAAAATACTATGTGAGAATGGCGTTAGTTATAGCTTTGAATCTACTTTTTTCTTTATCATTTCATCACCAATAAATGACTACAAAATTGAGACAAATCAATGGTCTAGAGTGACACAATAGTTTAATATGTAGTTTAAAATTTATAATTAAATATGCAGCTTAAACACATAAAACTCTCAGGTTTTAAGAGCTTCGTGGATTCCACGAAAATTACTTTTCCAACAAATCTAGTTGGCGTTGTTGGCCCAAATGGTTGTGGTAAATCTAATGTTATAGATGCAGTTAAATGGGTTTTAGGCGAGCTTTCAGCAAAGAATCTTAGGGGTGATTCTATGGTTGATGTTATCTTTAATGGCTCAGATAAAAGAAAAGCTTCGGGGCAATGTACCGTAGAGTTATTATTTGATAATTCAATGGGAAAAATTGGGGGTGAATACGCATCATTTAATGAAATCTCTATTAAAAGATCTATGACCAGAGATGGTATATCAGATTATTTTATAAACAATACAAAGTGTAGGCGAAAGGATGTTCAGGATATTTTTTTAGGAACAGGCTTAGGCCCTAATTCATATGCAATTATTGAGCAAGGCATGGTTAGTAACCTTGTTGGCGCAAAACCAGAAGAATTAAGAGTTCATATAGAGGAGGCTGCTGGTGTATCAAAATATCGAGAAAGAAGAAAAGAAACTGAAAGCAGAATTAAAAGAACCAAAGAGAATCTTTCAAGAGTAAAAGATATTAGAGACGAGATTGCAAGACTAATAAGGCGTCTTGAAGGTCAAGCAAAAGCAGCTGAAAAATACCAATTACTTAAAAAACAAGAAAATGAAACAGAGATAGATATTTCTGTACTTTTCTTATTAGAGGCACAAGAAAAAAGAGATGAACTGCAAAAAATAATTGATAAATACAACAGAGATTACAAAATTAAAGAAGCTGAAACTCAAGCTAAGCAAGCCCAAATTGATGAGTTTAGAACACAGAATGAGTCAGTTATAAATTCTTATGAGGAGGCTCAAAAAAAATACTATAAAATTGGTGCTGAAATTGCTAGACTCGAGCAGAATATTCAAAATGCAAAGTCCTCTGAAGATAGCCTTAAAGAAGAATTGGATAGAGTAGAGGCATTACATCAAAAAACAATTGAAAAAAATTCTAATTTTGAAAACTTAACTCCAAAAGAAAAAGCACTTCACATTCTTGATGAAATTATTTCATCAATACCTAATGACACTATAAAGAATAAAACTATTGAGTTAAAAGAGCTGCTTTTAGAAATATTTGACATTGCTTCTGCTCAAACTAAATCAATTCAAGACGATTACATGCTTCGTAAATCTAAGTTAACTAATGACATAAATAGCTCACAAAAAATTCAAGAAAAAAATTCACTTGAATTAAAAGCTTTAATTGAGGATAGCGCTTTATCTGAAACAGAGTTAAATAAAATTAGACAGCAACAATCAAAGGTTGATGCAGAAGTAAGAGAACTTGAGCGAGATCGATCAATGGCTGAGCTGGATTTAAGAACTATTGCCGAGAAAATATCAAATAATAGAGTCGACTTAAAATCACATCAGATTAAATTTGAAACCGCACAGACTAAGCTTAATGATGCTGGTATTAATATTGAAGAATTAGATGTATCTAAATATGAAAATTTAAAAATTAGTGAGCTTGAAAATTTACTTAATGAAATACAGGTAAAGATTGTAAGACTAGGTGCGATTAATTTAGCAGCTCCTGAAGAAATAGCAGAAGAATCAAAAAGAAAAGATGATCTTGATGAGCAGTATCAAGATCTAGAGGAAGCTCTTGCTAAACTTTCTGATGCTATTAAAAAAATTGATCAGGAAACGAAAACAATTTTTAAAGAAAGCTTTGATTCTGTTAATGCTAAAGTTAAAGAGGTATTTCCTAAATTATTTGGAGGAGGTTTTGCTGAATTAACATTAACAGACCCAGATCCACTTAATGCCGGCGTTGTTTTAATGGCAAGGCCTCCTGGAAAAAAGAACGCAACAATATCACAATTATCTGGTGGTGAAAAAGCATTAACCGCACTTGCATTAGTTTTTGCTTTATTTGAATTAAATCCAGCACCTTTTTGTATGTTAGATGAGGTTGATGCACCACTAGATGATCTAAACACTATGAGATTTATAGACATGGTTGATGAAATGTCAAAAAATGTTCAATTTATATTCATTACACATAACAAGGTTTCAATGGAAAAAAGCGATCACCTGATGGGTGTCACTATGCAAGAAGCTGGAGTTTCAAGAATGGTTTCTGTTGATGTTAGCCAAGCTTTAGAAATGGCTGAGGTATGATGATAGATGCAAATATTGAAATATATCTTATTGGTATATCTGTACTAGCTTTCTTAATACTTACTTTCTTTTTTGTTAAGAGGATTTCAAGCAGTAGAGATCTTCATGTAAAAATAGAGCCCTCCATTGATAGCGATTTAGATTCTAAGCATTCAAAAGTGGAACAGACTTCTTTTGAATTCGACAATTCAAGCAATGATCTTCAAGATCAGGAGTTAGTAGTTTTTAACTTAATATCTATCGATAAATCTTTCTTTGATATGGACCAATTGTTTGGATTTATGAATAACATAGATGCAAAGTTTAATAATGGTTTTTTTTCGGTCTTAAGTTCTGGTAATGAACAATATAGAATTGCTAACGCCTTGAATCCTGGATTATTTAACGAGGAAACAAAAACATTTGCAATAATAGTTGCTGCAGATCTTATAACCGTTGATGATCCTATTCTAACTTTAAAATCTATGGTTGATCTTTCTTACTTATTTGCTGAGAAATTTCATGCAAATATTTGTGATCAAGAAAGGACTCCCATTACAAAACAAATGATTTCTCATCTTGAAAATAAAGCCCAGGAGATTGCTCGAATTAAAAGCTTAGAAAGCTATAATTAGTATATGAGCAAACTAATAACTGATTATGAAGAGCTAAAAGATCAGATTAGATATCATGATCATAGATATTACTCTCTTGATGATCCTGAAATAAGTGATAGAGAATATGATGTACTTCTGAAAAATCTACAAGAGTTTGAAAAAAATAATCCTAATCTGATATCTAAAGATTCGCCGACTCAAAGGATAGGTAGCACCCCAGTAACACAATTTAATACGGTTGAGCATTTAAAGCCAATGCTATCGCTTGCTAATGTATTCACTAAAGATGAATTAGAGGATTTTTATACAAGAGTGAATAAAAGACTTTTAACTGATGATGGGTATGAAATTATATGTGAGCCTAAAATGGATGGTGCTGCTGTTTCAATTATTTATGAAAAAGGACATCTAGTTTCAGCTTTAACTAGAGGTGATGGCTTTCTAGGTGAGGATATAACTTCAAATATTCAAACAATTAAATCCATTCCTTTGAAATTACTTCCTAGTGATCTCACTATTCCTGACTATCTAGAGGTTAGAGGGGAAATATTTATTTCAAAAAAGGATTTTGAAAAATTAAATGAAGATGCAAAAAGAAATAATGAAAAAATTTTTGCTAATCCAAGAAATGCGGCATCCGGAAGCTTAAGGCAGTTAGATCCTAAAATTACTGCAGCAAGGCCTTTATCATTTATTGCGCATGGAATTGGAGAAATTCAAGGATTAGAAATAGAGTCAGTAAAAGAATTTTTTGATGCAATATCTAAAATGGGGATACCTGTATCAAAATTGAATAAAATCTCATATTCAATTGATGATTGTTTAAAGTATTACAACGAAATATTAGAGACAAGAGACCAAATACCTTTTGATATTGATGGTGTTGTTTACAAAATTAATAATCTTGAATTTCAAAATAAACTTGGAAAAGTATCAAGATCACCAAGATGGGCAATTGCTCATAAATTTCCTGCAGAAGAGGCGACAACTGAGATTTTAGAAGTTTCCTTTCAAGTAGGGCGAACGGGCGTTATTACTCCTGTTGCTAGACTAAAGCCTGTAAAGGTTGGGGGTGTAATTGTAAGCAATTGTACCTTGCACAATATTGATGAAATTAACAGATTAGATGTAAAAATTAATGATACAGTCATTATCAGACGGGCAGGAGACGTAATTCCACAAATAATTAAAGTTATTGAATCAAAAAGACATAATCCTATTGATATAGAAATTCCTAGGGCTTGCCCAGCGTGTGGAGCCAATGTCATTAAAGAAAATGCATCAGATTGGGATGTTTTTGATGGAGATAAGAAAATTAAATCATTGGGTAGCAAACAAGAGGCAGAATTTTTTACTGAAAATCATGTTAATAAAGATTTAATACTTAAGGAAGTAAAAAATGATGGAGCTTTTTTGAGATGCTCTGCAGAATATAAATGTGATGAAATTCTTAAAGGCTCGATAATACATTTTGTTTCAAGAAAAGCTTTGGATATAGAAGGACTTGGTCAAGAAATTATATCTAAATTCATTGAATTGGGTTACTTAAAAACAGCTGCCGATATTTTTAAATTACATAAATATAAAAAAGAATTGTATGAGCTTGAAGGATTTGGTGAAAAATCAATTAACAACCTAATCAAATCAATTGAAATTTCTAAAAATATTGATTTACATAAGTTTATATATTCACTTGGCATTCCAGATGTTGGAGAATCAACTTCTAGATCATTGGCAAGTAACTTTAAGGAATTTAAAAAGATACAAAATGCATCTTTTGCCGATTTGATATCTATTGAGGATATAGGCCCAAAAGTGGCATCAAATATAATTAATTTTTTTAAAAATGATTTTGTATGCCTATTTATAGATGATTTATTAGATAATTTAAAAATTAATAGAATTAAATCTCCAACATTAGATGAAATGCCGCTTTTAAACCTTAATATAGTTCTTACTGGTAAGTTACAAAAATATTCCAGAGATGAAATTAAAGAAAATCTTCTTCTAAATGGTGCAAAAGTCTCTTCTAGCGTTTCAAAAAATACATCTCTTGTTATAGCTGGAGATAACGCAGGATCGAAGTTGAACAAAGCAACTGAATTAGGTATAAAGGTTTTATCAGAAGACGAATACATTGAGCTATTAAATGATCCAAAGAAATTTACTTAAAACAATTGCTATTATATTTGCAGTTTCATCATGTGCTGTTACGCCTCCTGAAAACCCAGATAATATATGCTCAATCTTTAAGGAAAAAAGAAGTTGGTATAAGGCAGCAGTAAAGACTGAAAAGAGATGGAAATTACCTCCATATGTTTTAATGTCATTTATATATCAAGAATCAAGCTTTAAATCGGATGCTAAACCCGAAAGAGAAAAGCTTTTAGGTTTTATTCCATGGAAAAGACCCTCATCTGCTAAAGGTTTTTCTCAGGCTCTTACGCTTACTTGGGAAGATTATAAAGACGAGACTGGTAACTCAAGAGCCAATAGAAAAAACTTTGCAGACTCTGCTGATTTTATAGGCTGGTATGCAAGTAAAGGTTATTATCAAGGTTTTGAGAGGACAGATGCTCGTTCATTATATCTGGCTTATCACGAAGGATATGGCGGTTTTAAAAAGAAAACTTATAGAAAGAAACAATGGCTCATTAAAGTTGCTGATCGGGTACAGGCAAGATCAACAAAGTATCAGCAACAATATTGGGGCTGCGCAAAAGATCTTGAAAAGAAAAGGTTTAAAATTTTTGGTTAAATAATATTAATACTAAAACCAAGTTTTGAAATTTCATCTTCAAAGCCTTTACCAGCAATTACTGATTTAGAGCTATTTTGTGTTAAATACGTATTAGCTACTCTTTTAATATCTTCTAAAGTACAACTAAGTACATTATTTTTAAAACGTAATCTATCTTCATCAGTTTTACCATCCAGCATATTCGTAAAATCCATTGCAGATTCTCCATTTGGAGATAAGGGCTTATCAATGCTTGATACAATACCTAAAATACCTTCTTCTAATTGTTCTTTTGATACTGAGCCAGACAAAACCCAATCAATTGAATTTTTGAATTCAGCAAATGTTTCTGAGCACTTTGGATCTCTGTAAGAAAAGAACTTAAAGCATTTTGAAACCGTATCATTCATTGCTCCTGAGCCATAGGCTCCTCCTTTCTCTCTAATCGCAGTATGCAAATAGCCATTTCTAAGAATTACTCCCAGCACTGCCAATGCTGCTGAATCCTTATGATTTGATCCCACTGATGGGAAAGTTTCAGCACAAAAGGAAACCTGAGAACCTGTAATCCATGCATTATTTATATTTGATGCTATGGAAAGGTTTAATATTTCTGTTTCTATATTTTTAGCTTTGTTTTGAAGAATAATTGAATCAATATCTTTTGAAGTTGCGGCATATTGATACATTGGTTGCTTAACAATTTTTGATTGAATAGATCTCAATATTTCTAAATAATCTTCAAATGCTTTTTCATCTTTAATGAGCTTATTTGTATTAGTTATAAATTTAATACCTGACAAGACATCATTCGTAGATGCTATTTCACTTATACTGGATGCTGAACTATTCATAGCTAAGTAATGACCATTTTGAACTAATGATGCATCATTTTGAGAAGCCACAAGGTTTAAAATTTCTTTTAATCTATTTTCGTTATTCATTATGGTCTTATCTATTGTTGAATGGATAAGATCATTCAGTTTAGAAGAGTTCTCTTCAAGACTTTTACCTGAAATTTTCAATGCTAGAGAGTAGCTATCTTTATAAGGTATTAATGTAAATGCTGCAGAAATACCTCCTGATATAGACGACTGCAATTTCTGAAATTCTTCATATGAAAGTTTGCCATTTTCAACTTCAGTTATGCTGTTAGCAAACATCGAGGCAAACTTAAGCTCCTCATTTGATAGATTCATGCATGGATATATCAATGTATTATAAAAAATACCATTTGAACCAATTTCATAAAAGTAATTATTTTCTTTTGTAAGAGCAGGTTTTTTAATCTTTATCTCTTTTGAGACATCATCTTTTGTTACTTTTGGTAATATCTCAGGATCATCTACCTGTTCTTGTCTTTGTTTAAGTGATTTTGCTAGATTTACAATCTTATTTTTTTCTACTTCAGTAAGTGTGCTAAGTCTATCTTTAAGATTTTTATTAATCTTTTCTTCACTTTTTGCATTTAAACCTTCCTCTGGAACAAGAGTATATGTAAGTCTATGATTGTTTGATATAAGATTCTTATCAATAAGTGATTCTATGTATCCTTTCTCTTTAATTCTTTCCCTAATAACTTTAAATGAATCATCTAAATCTAATATTTTAATAGGATCATCACGGTGAATAAAAGCTGGTAAGCAATGCAGCATAAGCTGAAGACCAAAAGGTTCTCCTCCTGCAATTTCTTTTTGTCTGATCTCAAGCTGATGAAGAGAAGCTTCGATAACATCCATAGAAATACCATTCTCAACTATTTTTTTGAGTTCATCGATTATGGTATTTTCAACATCGATTTCATGATTACTACTTACACCTTCAAAGCCACATGCAAATATTATTTCTTTTTGACTAGTTTCAAGGCCAGTCAAGGGTGAGGGTGATTTACCCAGTTGTGAAGTTTCTAAGATTTTTCTTAGTGGCGATGCAGAATTATCTAATAACACACTAGACATTAAATAATTTTCTAGGAGCTCTGTAGGATTATGGCTTTCTCCTAGCAACCAACTAATAAGAACATGATGATTTTTTTCATCTCCAGGCAAAGGATTATATTTATCAGAAGCTCTAATAGGATATTGAATTCTTGATTCATTCTCTACTGAAATTTCTATATCAGATGGATCAAATTTTGATAAGACATTTTCCTCAATATAATTTTGGATATGTTCTGGGTTCATATCACCAAAAGTTAAAAAAATAGCATTAGAGGGATGATAGTGTTTCTTATGAAAATTAACTAAATCATCATGAGTTAGATCAAGAATATCTTCAGGATTTCCTCCGCTATTATGCTTGTAAGTTGAAGAACTATATAAATATTTAGACATACCGTGCCAAAGCTGACTTGTAATTGAGCTCATAGCACCTTTCATTTCATTATATACAACACCCTTGATTTCTAATTTATCTTCATCTTCATTTGCGAACTCTAATCTATGGCCTTCCTGAGCAAAATCCAACGCATCGAGATTCGGGAAAAAAGCAGAATCAAGATAAACAGATAATAAATTATTAAAATCTTTTTCATTTTGTGTTGCAAAAGGGTAGGCAGTCCAATCACTTGAGGTAAAGGCATTCATAAAAGAATTGATAGACCTTCTTATCATCATAAAAAAAGGATCTCTAACAGGATATTTTTTTGATCCACACAAAGCTGTATGCTCAAGGATATGCGCTACTCCTGTTGAATCTTCTGGAACGGTTCTAAATGCAACCATAAAAACTTTTTCATTATTTTCAGATTCAAGATGAAGATGCTGACATCCAAATTTTTCGTGGTTATAAATGTGCGCATTAACATTCAAATTTGTTATTTTCTTTTGATTTTGTAAATTAAACATATGGTATTAAAATATTCTATGAGGTTTAAAAATGATATATAAAAATTTATTAATTTCTTTACTACTAGTGTTTTTTTATGGATGTAGCACAAGTACAAAATTAAATGTTGAAGTCGATACTTTAAATAACTTCAACATTGATAATTATAATGATTTTTATATAAATATAAATGCTGAAAAAGTTAGCGCTGAAATTAATCCACTTGATCTAGAAAAGGTTAAATTTGCAATTACTAATGCATTGATCGATAGAGGGCTTTCAGAATCTAAACAAGCACCTATAGAATTTAATATCATGATCTCTACAAAAGATGAAATTGAAAGCGATCCTCTTCGGTCTAGGTATTCATATTATTATTGGGATCCATATTACAGAAACGATATTAGAACCATTTCTAAGTATTTTCTTAGGATTAATATTAAAGATTTAAAAGAAGATAAAATTGTTTGGACTATTGTGACTGGTTGGAGATCTGGTTCATCCAATAATCCAATAAGTGATGATGGCTTAGCAATTTTGATTGACGAAATTATGACAAATCTTTAAACCTGTTGGGTGAAATAGCTTCCTCAATATTCCTTGTAAAAATAGACTGTTTGTTTCTTATCATGCAATTAATGTGTTCAGCTAGTGCTGGGGCATAACTTAAACCTCTTGATCCCAAGCCACCAATTAAAAATACATTATTATGATTTTTGTAAGTACCGCAAATTGGTAATTTATTTGGGGTAGTAACCCTATCACCTGACCACCTTTTAATTACTTCATTGCTTGATATATCAGTATTTATTAGGGAGTTTAAATTATTTAAAATTTCTTCATCAGAATCTTCTTGATTAATAGTGGGTACATTTTTTTGATGAGAAGAACCAATCCATGAAAAACTATCCATAACTGGTAATATGTAACCAGAGTGATTTATTGGGATCTTAACTTTTTTAAATCTATTGTTTTTTAATGCTATTAACGAGCCTTTTAATATATTAAGGCTCGGAATAAATCTCTTAATCCCAGAGCCAAGTGCCAAAATTAGGTAATCATAGTTATCCTCAGATTCCTCATTAAGAAAATTTAAATTTATTTTATTGTGGGCATTTACTTCAAAGGATTCAAAATAAAAGTTATTTTTATATTCTATATTTTTATGCATTAGATGATGTTTGCATACTTTATTTGGTGAAAGACATCCACCAATATTAAATTTAAGACCAGAATAATCTTGCTTTATACCAGTAAACTCATGTATCTCATTTTTTGATATTTTACGAGCAATATCATTTCTATTAAATTTCATAAATCTATTTATCCAATCTTTTTTATTTTCATTGCTTGATAAGAAAATAATTCCCTCATTATTAAATTCAGGTATATTTTCAGAATAATAGCTTGCAGCATAAAAGTAAGATTGAAAGACAAATTGTGATCGAGTATCTGAACCAAGAGCAAGTTTTGGGTACATGGCGGCATTCGGGCTCGATGATGCTCTGCCTTCCTGACTATCAAATACTGTAACTTTAAACTTATTATTTTTTGCAAGCTTATTAGCTGTTATTGATCCTGATAATCCAGATCCAATGATAGCTATCCTCAAGCTATTATTATTTTCAAGATTAGGAAATAATTTTTTTGGGAATATGCCAGTAAGCATATGTCTTTTCTTACCAAACCCTTTAACCTTATTAAATTGAATACTGAGGTCAGCCAAGTTTTTTTTCACAATCCCAGAGGATGTATAAGTTGAAAAAGAAGCTTCATTTGATGAGAGATGTAGCGCATCAATAAAAATTTTTTTTGACCACATTTCTGGGTTTTTCTTTGGATCAAACCCATCAAAGAACCAAGAATCAATTTTTGTATTTAACAATGTTTTTGCAAGTTTTAGTTGCTCGCTAATATCGCCCACAAAAAAAATTAACTTAAGATTCAATTCGAATATATTTATGAAATTTATACCGCTTTTAAGTGGTTGCATGCTTTTCATCAATATTTCTGCTTCAGGTTTTATATCTGGATATATTAAAGATAAATTTCTTAGTATGTTTTGATCAATTACAAATTTATCAAATGCTATATAGTTAAGTTCAGTATTTTTATTTACATTATTTGATTTTTTCCATTTCTTTAATGCTATTAAAAAGTTTAAGCCAAGACCAAAGCCAATTTCACCAATTGTAAAAGATGAGTTAGGTTTTAATTTATCAAATTTTTCTTGAATATTATTTTGATCAAAAAAAACATATTTACTTTCATCAATACCATCTTTTTGGAAAAAAATATCGTCATATTCGTTTGAGCGCACATTATTATTATCGAATGAACAATCATTAGTTTTTACTTTTAATACAGATGTGTCAGATGTATCATTCATGAAGGGGATTATATGAAAATCATTGTTATAAACACCATTTTACTTCTTTTTTTACTTTCATGTTCTGAAAATAATATTGAAAATAATGAACTAGAAGAGCAACCTTCTAGCGTTCAGCTATTGATTGAACATACTAAAGAATTTGATAGAAATATATATAGCTACGAAACGCCAGGAGGCAATGTACATATTGCAGTAGGCTATGGAATTGCTAACTCAATTATGGTTGAGGGAGAGGGTGGTAATATCATTATTGATACATCTGATAGCATTCATGAAGCTGAGCTTATATATACTGAATTTAGAAAACTTAACTCAAATCCAATAAGTGCGATTATTTATACGCACAATCATGGTGATCATAATTTTGGCACATCATACTACGTAAATAATCAAGAAAAAAAACCCATGATAATTGCTCATGAATCAACTGATTATTATATGCAAAGAATATTAGGTATCTTAAATCCAATTATTAGCAAGAGAAGTACTCGAATGTTTGGAGGTACACTTGATGATAAAGATTTAATCAATGTAGGAATAGGTAAGAGCTTGAATGTTTCAAAATCGCCCCTTGGATATGTTAAAGCAGATACAACCTTTAAAGATGAATTAAAGTTAAAGATATCTGGAATAAATATTGAACTCTATCATGCACCTGGCGAGACAAATGATCAGATATTTGTTTGGCTACCAAAGCATAAATCATTGATGCCAGGTGATAATATTTATAAGACTTTTCCTAATCTTTATACAATTCGAGGAACAACTCATAGAGATGTTCAGGGTTGGGTAGATAGCTTAGATCACATGAGAAGTTTTAATCCTCAGTATATTTTTCCAAGCCACACAAAGGTAATAGAAGGTAAAAATGCAATGGATGCATTAACGATATACAGAGATGCTATTCAATATATCCATGATCAAACTATACGCCTAATGAATAAAGGTCTTTTGCCAGACGAAATAGCTAGCACTATAAAATTGCCGCCAGAGTTAGCAGCATCACCATTTTTATATGAGTTTTATGGCACCGTTAGATGGTCAGTCAAAAGTATATTCAATGGTTATCTGGGATGGTTTAGTGGGGAGCCTGCAGATTTAGATCCTCTATCAAAAAAGGATAAAGCTAAAAGACTATCTTTATTAGCTGGTGGTGATGAGGAGTTATTTCTAGAATTAGAAGATGCAATTATAAAAAAAGATATGCAGTGGTCTCTAGAGTTAATATCCTATCTAGAATCAATTGATTATAAATCCAATCAATTAAAGAGCTATAAAAAAGAAGCTTTAGAATACATTGGTAAAAGATCATCAAATCCAAATAAAAGAAATTATTTCTTAGTTTCTGCACAAGAAATAGATCTCAAAGCTGATGAACAAAGAAATATGTTAACTGCAGAAACTTTAAATGATATGCATGTTGATACTTTTTTTAAGATATTAGCTACAAGATATAATCCGTCATTAAATAACAATGATGGAAACATTGCATGTTTTAATTTATTAAGTAGTCATAAGAGCATGATTTTCAGAAATCATATTATAGAAATTACTGATACAATTGCCCCAAACTGTAATCTTGAGATAGAAATACCAGAAATTTTACTAAAACAAATCTTAATAGGCTATAAGAGCCCAATAGAAAGTCTGGCAACCGGTGAAATAATTATCAAAAAAGGCGGAAGTACAGACTTTTTAAAGTTACTATCGATATTTAGATAAAGCTTAACTAATTCCCAGAAGGAATGTCTTTGAATGCAATTCCTTTATCTGCCCTGGGGTCTTGAGGGAGTCCCAGTATTCTTTCAGCGATAATATTTTTTAATATTTCATCAGTTCCACCAGCAATTCTTAAGCCTGGTGCACCTAACCAAGCATTTTGAAAGCTTCTAGATACGCCTTCATCAGACCTAAGCATTCCAGCCATATCCATGGAATCAATACCAAAATTACCAATTGATTGAAGCTTATTAGCACTTACTATCTTAGTTATTGATGCTTCAGGTCCTGGAGTTTCACCTTTTGATAATGCTGACATAGTTCTTAACTTAGTATTGCTTAACCCTTTTGCTTCACAATACCAGTCTGCAATTGAATCTCTCACTGAGCCATCATTAATAAGAGTATCACCTTCATCATCTTGTTTTTTTGCTAGTTTAAATGCATCTTCTACATCCACTCCGTTTGCATCTCCCACAGCAAGTCTTTCATTCATTAAAGTTGTTATGGCTACCTTCCAACCATCACCAATCTCTCCAAGTCTTTGTGAGTCTGGTATCACTACATCATTAAAGTAAACCTCATTGAAGTTTGAGGTACCGGTAATTTGTTTAATTGGCCTCACTTCAATACCAGGGGATTTCATGTCCAAGAAAAAGAAAGTCAATCCCTTGTGCTTTTCGGCATCTGGATCATGGCGAACAACCAGGATTCCAAAATCAGAATAGTGAGCTCCAGAAGTCCATACTTTTTGACCATTAATTATCCAGTTATCACCATCTTTAACTGCTTTACTTCTTAATCCTGCTACATCTGATCCAGCAGACGGTTCTGAGAATAATTGGCACCATATTTCTTTACCTTCAGCCATTGGAGGTAAATATCTTTGTTTTTGCTCTTCCGTTGCATACTCCATTAAGACAGGTCCACACATTCCAAGACCAATCTCATACACACCTCTTGGCACATCAAATTTTGATTCTTCTTGACCCCAAATTATTCTTTCGATAGGAGACGCATTTATACCCCCATATTCTTTTGGCCAATGAAGCATTGCCCATCCGGCATCATATTTTTTCTTTTGCCATTTTGCTGCTTCAGCTAGATACTCTGTTTCATCGTTAACTCCCGAAATAGCTTTCGATGAGTCTTTTTTTGGAGCATTGGCATCTAACCAATCATGACATTTTTTTCTAAACTCTGCTTCTTTTGTTGTGTCTTTAAAGTCCATAATAATATCCCTTTACTAATTAGTGTGTATTAGATTTTTCTAAATTATTAACTAATTTATTTTTCCAATTTTTTAGTGAGCCAATATTTACTGATAAAAGTTTCGCTCTTTTGTAATATAAATGACAATCATATTCCCATGTAAAGCCATTACCTCCATGCGTCTGTATATTTTCTTGTGAACATAGGTTAAATGCTTTTGTTGAGCTAACTCTTGCAGTAGCTGCAGCTAATTCAAAATCTGCGGACTCTGAATTTAATGCCCATGCAGCATAATAACAATTAGATCTTGCTAAGGTTAACGCAACATACATGTCTGAAAGTTTATGTTT
>Ga0213860_10000334_pt1 | contig 18698 bp, 33 predicted proteins | sample PICome_3_FD_160118 | JGI IMG/M metagenome (GOLD analysis project Ga0213860, IMG submission 160118) | Coastal seawater microbial communities near Pivers Island, North Carolina, United States - PICO550 | ecosystem: Environmental > Aquatic > Marine > Coastal | place: USA: North Carolina...
ATTTCCTATCCTTACAATGGATTGAATGTATTACTCGGAGATGATCTAGCTACTAATGTTGCTTATAAAAAAACTAGACACAAAGAAAAAGATTTATTTGATTACAGTGCTAGTCCTGCCATCAGACCTACAGATTTTTCATCAGTAAATTTAACCTCTATTGATTACAGTGGAAGTGGAGATTGGATAGACAAGAGTAAGAATAAAAATAATGCTACGTTGTACAGCACCATGGCTGCAACAAAACAATATGATCACTTTCAAGTAGGATCTGGTAGACGTGCTGAGATTCAAAATAATTTTTCCACTGCTGGTAAGTCAGAGTTCTCTGTTGAGACATGGATTAAGTTTGATAGTCTTCCAAGTCTTGATACCTCTAAGGGATATGTTTGGGATCAATCACCTGGTTCTAGTGGATGTTCTTTACGTTGTAGTGCTACAGGTATTTGGAATTTATTTGTATATCCTGCTCCATCTGGCTCAGGAGTATTGTTAGTCGCAGGTTCTACTGTGCAAACAGGTGAGTGGTATCATACTGTTGGAGTTTTTGATGCTGTTTCCGACACAGTTAAATTGTATATAAATGGTGAGCAAGATGCAGGGTTGTCTAACGCATGGGGAGAAGTTCAAACTTTAGCTCAAAGTGTTCCATTTACAATTGGATCATCTGCAGAAACTTTAGGTGTGGCAGCAGGAGAAGCAGTGTTTACAACGCCTGGTCAATATGAATTTACTTTACCTAATGGATTAGCAGAACTATCAGCTGTTCTAGTTGGTGGTGGAGGTGGTGGATCTGCATCTACTACTAACTCAAATGGTGTCTCTGGAGGAGGCGGAGGCGGTGGTGCCTTAAGTTGGATAAATGCTGTTGATGTTAGTGGAGAAACAACTTTATACATTACTGTTGGATCTGGTGGAGCTGGTGGTAGTGCACCTCCTAATAATGATGATGCTACTGCTGGAGGAGATAGCTATATTAGAACAGGTAGTCATTCAGGAACAATCATTGCTAGAGCAGGTGGCGGTGGTAAGGGAGAATATAATAATCCTGTTGTTGTTCAAAATGGTGGAACAAATTATTCAGGAACATACGGCGGTGGCGGTGGCAACGGTGGCCGCGGTGGTCGTGGACAAAATGGTCACCAATGTGGTGGTGGCGGAGGAGCTGGTGGATATTCTGGTAATGGTGGTAGTGGTAGTGATGGATCAGAAAGTAATGCAACTGCTGGATCAGGCGGTGGAGGTGGAGGTGCTGGTGGTTTAAACAGCACACAAAATTATTTGCCTACAGAAGGTGGAGGTGGAGTTGGTATTTTTGGAGAGGGTGTTAGTGGACAGAATGGTACATCTCAAAGTGGAACAGATGCGGCTGCTGTATTTAATTCAAGAGGTTTTTCAGGATCTGGCGGAACATCAGAAGATCCTACGACTACTAGTAGAGAGAAAGGATACGGTGGTGGAGGAACTGGTAACGAAGATGATGGTGATAATGGAGCAGCAAATGGAGCTGGTGGTGCAGTGAGACTTGTATGGGGTGCTGGTAGAGCATTCCCTTCTACCAATGTAGGAAAAGATGAGACATCTGGTGGTCCTGGTGCTGCCGATACCAGAGAGTATTTGGAAGGTGATCTTGGAGAGTTTAGATTTTATGATAGAGTTCTAACAGAACAAGAAATTTTACAAAACTATAATTCTAACAAAGCAAAGTACTTAGGTCTTCCTTCCAAAGTCAATCCTAGTATTACTAATATAATTGTTGATTCTAGTTTAAAACTAAATTGTGATTTTGGAGATCCAGTAGTTTATTGTAAAGATCATAATTTATTTCCATATGGAAGAACACCTGGTGATTTATGGAGTGGTTCTAAAGCCATGTCAACATGGACAGAGAATACTACAGAAGTGACAGCACCAGACAGTACATTCACTGCTACAAAATGGGAATTTACTGGCACTGATCCATACCTATATCATCAAGGCACTTTAACTGCAAATAAAACATACACAATGAGTATGTGGGTGAAGGCAGGAACTGGTATGGCAGGTGAAGTACTTCAATTCAGAATAGGTGGTGCTCCATATTCTACAAATGCTAACTCAACTATTCCTGCTGATGGATCATGGAAGAGAATTACTTTCACAAAAACAATTGGTGCAAGTGATGAAACAAATGTAAACATAGGATTTGAACCACAATACCAAGGTGGAGTTCCATCTATAGGTGATGTGATTTATATTTGGGGTGCTCAATTAGAAGAAGCACCTTCTGCTAGTAGAATTATAACAACAGATAGAATTGCAGTACCTAAACCAACTTACAGTGTACCTAAAAGTATTAGTGGTTATACAGGAGTTCCAGTAAATCAGGCACATGACTTCGCTCTTTCAACGTACGAAAATCTTACGTACGATGATGATCCTGGTTGCTTTGTCTTTAATGGTGTTGATAGTTCTCTCTATTGGTCTAGTAATCATATTGATACATTTCCTGGACTTGTCGCTGGTTTTACTTTAGAAGCATGGATTAATACTAATAGCTTTACAACTACAGCACCACCGCCAGGTAATCAGCATTCAAGAATTATAGGTCTTGGTGGTACTGGATTAAGCGGAGACATGGCTGTCATGCCTACTGGTAAACTTAGAGGAAGAGGTGGTGGTGCTCAGGCATTAGAGGAAGCACTTGATCCAGATGCAATGAATCTAAATCAATGGTATCACGTTGTAACTACATTATCTGAAGAAAGATACGTTAAAATTTATAGAGATGGAGTTTTGAAAGACACGTATGATCATGGAGTTGGTAACGCAGTGTTCAATGCTAATCCTAAAGCTATCAGTATTGGTAGATATGTTGCTGGAGGTAATTCCATGCAGTACGATGGAAAGATAGGAGAAGCTCGTGCTTACGCAAGGTCACTATCAGCTGCTGAGATCCTAAACAACTTTGAAGTTACCCGTAGTAGATACGGAGTCTGATAAATACATAAAGCATAAAATATTACAAGGAACATAGGTAATGGCAAGGAAAACTATTCAGAGTAATTACTATCTATTTGATGCTTCAACGCGAGAAGTTATCATTCCTGGTGGTGTTCAAAGAGAGAACCTTATTCTGATCACTAACGTGACTGATAATAAGATCATCTATAACTTCTCTGATCCTGAACTGACTGCTACTACCTATAGTATTCAGACTGATATTCGTAACGTCACAACGACTAGAGTTGTTTTACAATATGATACGACAGGCATGTCTGATAGTGATGATCTGCAGATCATCGTTGATGAGTTTGAAGAGACTGTTAAACCATCAGAGACATTCAATGATGCTGTAAACAAGTCTAAGGTTTCTCAACCACAGTCACAGATTGATACTGACTTTGAGTATGGAACGCAGGACACGAAGTGGGAAGCGTTGGCAATGGTCAACAACAACCCATTTGCATATAAGTCTCAAACACCTATTGTAATTACAGAAATTCAAACTACTAGTGGTAGTAGAGAGATGGCAGTCTCTTGTTCTACACCACCTGCTGCTGGTACTGCTATCTACATGCAAGACACCACATTTCCTGGTGCAAACGGCGTCTTTATCATTGATGAAACTAGTACAACTGGTTCATTTGTTGGATTCAAATACACTGCAAAGTATGAGTGGCCATCAGGAACTGGTGGTACAAACATTTATGACTCTGCTAGAACTGCTGTATATTCTGGTATTCATTTCAGTGGATCTGATCTTGGTGGAACGATTACATTGTCAACACCAGCTGCTGGTGTCATGTCTGGATCTGTCCAAGTAGATACTACACAAGCACATGGATTAGAGGTTGGTAATGAGATTGCTGTTGTTGGATCTGCTGGTACTAATGTTAATGGATCTTGGGTTGTTGCTAGAGTAGAATCTCCAACTAGATTCTATTACTATCCAGACGCAGCACCCACTGGATCTGTTGCAACAGGAACCATTAAACTATATCCTAGACCACAAGGTAACTCTGTTCATAGAGCATTTGATGGTGGTGTTAAATTCTCTACCAACTCTTTCTCTAAGAACCAACAAGCAATCAGACAAACAAAAAGATATTTCCGTTATCAGTCAGGTAAAGGTGTTTCATTCTCCACTGGTTCTATTCTAGAACCTGCCATTGAAAACCTTGATAGCATCACTGCATCTGGTACTACAGTAACTGTTGTGTCAACTGATGCACATAACGTTACTAGAGATACAGTTGTCAGAGTTCAAGGCGTAAACGATAACAACTACAACGGTAGATATAACGTCACTAACGTTGTTGACCCATACACTTTCCAGTATACAGTACCTGTTGCTCCAACAGATGCTACTGCTGCAGGAGAATATACTATCACTCCAGTTGATTCTTACGGGACAAAACTAGAGATTGGTATGATGGATCAACAGAATGGTATCTTCTTCCGTTGGGCAAGTGGTAGCCTTAGTGTTGTTCGTAGAACTTCTACCTTCCAATTATCTGGTAGAGTAACAGTAACAAATGGTAGTACATTGGTTTCTAGTTTTGCAGGTCCTAACCTACAAACAACTAAGTTTGCGAAGCAGTTGAAGCCAGGTGATTATGTTGTTATCCGTGGTGCTTCTTATCGTGTTGATGGTATCATCTCTGATACACAGATGGTTATCTTCCCTGACTATCGCGGACCTTCAGCAAGTAATGTTCCTGTCACAAAGACTGTAGAGACAGAATGGAATCAGGGAGACTGGAACATTGACCGTTGTGATGGAACTGGTAAGACTGGTTACACTCTTGACCCAACCAAGATGCAGATGTTCTACATGGACTACTCTTGGTATGGTGCTGGTTTCGTTCGTTGGGGTTTCCGTGCATTGAATGGTGACGTTATCTACGCACACAAGATTCCTAACAACAACCAGAACACTGAAGCATACATGAGATCTGGTAACCTACCAGCTCGTTACGAAGTTAATACTATTCCACCTGCAACTACATGTTCTAGAACATTCACCTCTGGTGATACTACTTTATATGTTGCAGATGCACCTACACATTTCCCTGACTCTGGTACATTAAGAGTTAGAAAAACTACTAGTTCTACTGCTGGTACACAAGAATACATTAACTACACAGGTAAAGTTGTATTCCAACAAGATATTATTTCTTCTGAGGCTGCTGGAGATACCATTACAGTTGCATCTACAACTGGTCTATCACCTGGCGGACAACAAACAATTACATTTGATAATCCGTTCGCGAATATTGTAGCAAAGAAAGTATATTATGTTGCTGCAGTTCCTTCTGCAACTACATTTAAAATTACAGATACGATTGGAGATGCAACTGGTATTGCACTAACTGATGCTACTGGTTCTGCTCTATCTCCATTGTCTCGTGCCAATGCTGGTTCATTCACTGGTATTACTAGAGAACAGGCAGGTGCATCTGGTATTAACTTGACTATGGCATCTGGAACTTCTTCTGGTAGTGTAAGTTCTGGTACAGGTATTCAAAAAGGACAGAGAGTTTATGGATCTGGAGTTCCTGCTGATACATTTGTTCATAGCATCTCTGGTGTTTCTATCTCATTGAGTAAGGCAGTTACTTCATCTAACCCAACTAACATTACGTTTGCTCCACTTGGTGCAGCATCTGCACAAGGATTTACTTACAGTACTACTCAACCAACCAGTGTTGAACTTCTGGAAGCAACGTCTGTACCACAGATCAGTCACTGGGGTTCTTCTGTTATCATGGACGGTCGTTACGACGATGACCGAGCGTATGTTTACACGGTTGGAACTAGAACTGGTAGAGAAATTAACTCTGGTCAGACGAAAGCGTTGCTAGCTATTCGTACTTCTCCATCAGTTGACAATGGTATTCCTGGCTCTTTTGGTGCTAGAGAACTTGTTAATAGAATGCAGTTGGTTCTAAACTCTTGTGAGATCTCAACCAACGGTGCGTTGTTTGTTGAACTAATTCTTAATCCTAATATCTCAGACACCATTGCATGGGAAAATGTTGGTGGTACATCATTAGCACAATATGCAGAACTTACTAACATTGTTGACGGCAGTGGTAGAATTAACGGTGAACTAATTGGTGGAGAGGTTATCTTTGGATTCTATGCTGATACTGGTGTTGCTGCATATGATCTCGGACAAGTTAAAGAACTATCTAACTCTATCCTTGGTGGTGGATTTGATAACTTTGAATCTACTACAGCACCTGATCCAACGGGTACTTTCCCAGATGGTCCTGAGGTATTAGCAATTCAAATCACTAACATCGCTGGTGGTCGTGGTTCAAATAGACGTGCTGCTGACGTTAGAATTTCATGGACTGAGGCACAGGCATAATGGTTACACTTATTATTGTTGTTGTCTTAATAGCTGTAACAGGTTGGGTAATAAGATATTACGATCCTCATAATTAAGATAAATAAAGTTACCTAACTTTGATAACATGGCTGAAACAAAACCAGTCGTGGTTGAAGAGAAGGAAAATGATGAAGACAAAAGTGAAGTTCTTGGTAATTTAGTGAAAGTTGTAGTCCTTATTTGGTCTGCATCCCTTCTTACATTCAGCTACGTTCGCTTGCCCAACGGTCAGAAGATTCTAGATTTTGATCCGACCTTCATCGCCTCGGTGTTTTCTGGATCGCTAGCTGCGTTTGGCCTCAGTCCTGCCAAGAACGGATCTGCTCCTAGGAAAGCACCTTCTATTGGTAAAAAAGAGGAACAACAAAATGCAAAAACTAATTAATGCTCTAGCAATTGTGTCGTTTGTAGGAACGGCAGGTATTGTTGGTGGTGGTGTCTTTGTATATCTACAAAGAGATACCATCATTGATGGTGTAAAAGAAAAAATTAAAGAACAAGTAATGAATGGCGTGACTGGTGCTCTACCTGGTTTGGTAGATAGTGCTGTTCCTGATCTACCATCTGCGACAGGTCCTGCACTTCCTTTCTAAAAAATGAGTGAAATCCCTGAGATTAAACTGAGGGGTGGGGATATTGACATTATCAAAATCCCATTTACCCCTGAGTATTTGTTAGAACCACCTCAAGCCATACCAATCTACCCACCAGTATCAACTCAAATTGGTGTTCCGATTGTGGATATGCCTGGCTGTGTAGAGGCACATGAGGTGGAAGAAAATAATATGCTGGAAACAGACGATCCGAAAGGCGTCAAGGTATATTGTGATGCAGGAATGCCATCTTATAATCCCATAGACTACAGTCCAGATCAACTTGATTATGAATACGAGGCTCCAGTACCTCCTGTAGGAAACACTGAGAGACCAGAAGCAGAAGCACCAGAGATACCAAAGGATGCTGCCACAACAAAAATAGAGTGTCCTACAGAAGCGCAGGAATTAACACAACCTGTAGGCACTCTTACTGATAGTGGTACTAAAAAAATTACTGAGTATAGATTGGTAGGAACACAATGTATACCAATCAAAGAAGATATTACTATTACAGATCAGATTATAAAAGGGATACCATCTACAAACCAAGTGACAACAACAGCATCAATTGCTGTAGTCGCAACCGCAGCAGCTGCTGCAACTCCTTTGTTACTGAGAGTTGTCAAACCTATTGTTAAACAAATTATAAAAAGAGTTAAGAAGTTACTAGGTAAAGAACCTCCTAAGTTATCTGCTAACGAAATTCAAACAAACAAGTTCCGTGAGAAGAGAGGACTACCTCCTCTTAAACTTCCTAAGAAGAGAAAATAATTATTTTTTAGTATTACCAATTGATATTTCTTTTAAATCTGATGCATCTGTAGATACTTCAGGGATCTCATGTTTATGAGGAACCATAAAGTTAACACCTTGTACTTGCACATCAGCACAGATACGAGCATACTTTGTGCCAGGTGTAAAACGAATTCCAGCTTTTAATAATTCTCCACAATTTTTTAACCTGGCTATCTCAAAGTCAAGGCGTTTATTAGCATTTGTTTGTTGCATCAATGCTATGTTTGCTGTTGCTGCTTCCTTACAAAGTTGCTGTAGTTTTTTATCTTTTGGTATTGACCACGTTGCACTGACACCAAATGAAAGGTTGTAGTTATCTTTCTGACCTGTTCTTGTAGGAACAAAATATAAAATTTCACCAGGATTATCTGGCACACCATTGTCATCTGCGTCTAGCATATTGTACACTGGTGAATCCCAGTAATCTTCATATGGTTTTTGTGCTGATGCACTACCAGTGATGAATGGAGTTACGTTGACAGTTTCACCTTGACATTGTATACCATTACCATATGTGTTAGTAATATATGGTCCTTGTAAAACCTGAATTGCCTGGTTGGTCACTGAGCCTGAACTATTCGCGACTGGAGCTGCGGTTGCACTCACACCCCCGACAGTCTCCGCCTTGGTGACAGGGACAATCGCAGTTAGATTTGCTAGACATAGAATTACTGGGAGAAAATACTTGTTGTATCCGTTACGCTTGTAACTTCTGTTACTCTGTTTATAATCGTGTGATTTTGCAAACCAGGACCAGAATAGGTTTCTGTAAACTGGAACGCTGCACCAGGTGTTGTCTGTGTGAACGTTGGTTTGCCTGTTACGCCTGTCCATGATGATGTCACGCCATTGATAGTTACATTATTTGTACCTGTTGTAGGGGACAGGTTCCCACTCGCTGTTACCCCAGAACCAGTAGTAGAATACTGGTAGCCTGTGGAATAATCCATAGAATTTATGGTCTCGGTCACTTTACTTGTGGTTTCTGTGTGGCTCGTCATAGAGCCCTGCTGAAAATTTGGGACCACGGGCACCGCCATTGCTGGCGATCCTAAAAGAAATGCCACGAGAAATAATCTTCTCATGATATACCTCAATCAATAACTGTGATCTCGCTTACGTATTGTCCTGTCGCACTTGTACCAGCTCCACCAGCTGTTACGGTTAGAAGACCCGCACTGGTTACAGTACCTGCTAGAGTGTCCTTTGTTCCAGCTGCATAAGTTGTAAGTGAACCAAAGTTTGGATTAGCACCTAAAGTTGCAGCACTAGTAGGAACAGCATCGGCTTGGGTGTAGCTTTGGCTAAAGCTGAAAGCTGAGCCTGCTGTATCTTGAGTCGCTGCAATGGTTCCTGGCGAATAAACACCTGAGGTGATGGTTCCTGCACTTACAGTGCCAGCAGTTGACCCATCCGTAGTATCAATATTTGAACCTGAGATACTGAACGAACTACCAATTCTTGTGGCAGTGGCACGAGCCGCATCAACATTTAGTTGAACACTTGCGGAGTGTTTAGTGACAAGTCCTCCAGCATTTGCTGCACCTGTCGTCAAAAGAAGCATAACGAGTGGAAATAATTTTTTCATATCACTCAAATTTTGGATCCGTATTTATTTATCAAATCACCTTATGTTCACCATAAACAATATTAATTGACATTGGGGCTTGACAAAACTTAATATTTGCTATATAGTATTGTAGTATTTCGTTACAAAAAGAAATGAAGACTGTTACCACAGAGGATGGTGGACGCCAAAACATGTTCGCCTATGAACCACAGATGTATATTTCTCAGACAGATGCTGAGAGATACGGGTATGAGACACATGCAGAGCGAGCAGAGAAACAGAACGGACGCTGGGCAATGCTTGGCTTCGTGGCACTAATTGCCTCTTATGCAACTACAGGTAGCATCTTTTTCTTTGGTGCATTTGGCATTTAAAAACACACTTTTAACACACTTTAAACACACAGGAGATCTAACAATGACCCCAGAAGCAGAAAGATTTAATGGTTGGGCAGCAATGCTTGGCTTCGTAGCAGCAGTTGGCGCTTACGTAACAACAGGACAAATCATTCCTGGCGTATTCTAAAATGAATAGACAACCAGTGCCATTAAGAGTTGTGCCATACATCTTTGCGATGGCATTGGCTACTAGTGCTTTTACAAATACAATTGTATTCTAATGTTAGAAGCAGATTATCAAACGTGGATTCACACATTACTATTTCCATTCATGCCTGTTATCACGGTATTTGTGGCAAGTTTTATAATGCTTGGTGACCTTCCATGGAATGATGATGAAGATGATGACGATGATCAAGGAGGTGGGATGATGATTCCTGCCTTTGTACCGTCATAAATATCAATTGAATATCGTCGCCGTGAGGATCCTCTGCTATAAAACAGAAGGATCCTTTTTTTCTAAGAAACAATAATGGTTGATACAACGATCTATCATATCTACGAAAAAGATACTGATAAACCAATTAAAGTATGCTTGACAGTTGATGAACTGGAAAAGCTAATCGCAGAAAGAAAAGTAGACTGGAAGCATTGGGAGGTACAACCGTGCTACAGTGACTACAGTGTTGAGGACGCATCGTTCTAAACTTGAGTATAAATACCCATCTTTAGATGCTTGACGGGTTTTCCTCACTCCTGTATAATAAATAGGTAAACAAATGTTAAGAAAGTTTTGCTTTCCTAACATGTTTAATCTTGGAGCAAACGGACTCACGTCCCTACCGAGACTATCCAAGTAAAATACGTCTCTCATACCTTCTCCTGAGGGTGGAGAAGGAATACTAATTTCAGTGTCCCCTGCACTATTACTTAACCCTTATTTCAATGACAACTCTTTCAAAACAACGCAGTGGTGGTCTTCTGTCTGGATGGCCTGAGTTCTGCGAGTGGGTCACAAACACAAACAACCGCATCTATGTTGGTTGGTTCGGTGTTCTGATGATTCCTTGCCTTCTTGCTGCTGCTACTTGCTTCATCATTGCTTTCATCGCTGCTCCTCCTGTGGACATTGATGGAATCAGAGAACCAGTTGCTGGTTCACTCATGTACGGTAACAACATCATTTCTGGTGCTGTTGTTCCTAGTTCAAACGCTATTGGTCTACACTTCTATCCTATCTGGGAAGCAGGAAGTCTAGATGAATGGTTGTACAACGGTGGTCCTTTCCAACTCGTTGTCTTCCACTTCCTAATTGGTATCACAGCATATTGTGGTCGTCAGTGGGAACTTTCATACCGTCTCGGTATGCGTCCTTGGATCTGTGTTGCTTACAGTGCTCCTGTATCTGCAGCGTTCGCAGTATTCCTAGTTTATCCTTTCGGTCAAGGGAGTTTCTCTGATGCTATGCCTCTTGGTATCTCTGGTACTTTTAACTATATGTTTGTATTCCAAGCAGAACACAATATCCTTATGCATCCGTTCCACATGCTCGGTGTTGCTGGGGTATTCGGTGGATCTCTTTTCTCTGCTATGCACGGAAGTCTTGTTACTTCCTCACTTGTCCGCGAGACAACAGAAACTGAGTCCCAGAACTATGGTTACAAGTTTGGACAGGAAGAAGAAACATACAACATCGTGGCAGCACATGGCTACTTCGGTCGTCTTATCTTCCAGTATGCTTCTTTCAATAACTCTCGTAGTCTTCACTTCTTCCTAGCAGCATGGCCAGTTGTTTGCATCTGGTTCACTGCAATGGGTGTAAGCACAATGGCATTCAACTTGAATGGTTTCAACTTTAACCAGTCAGTTGTTGACGCTAACAACAAAGTGATTCCTACTTGGGCAGACATCCTTAACCGTGCAGGTCTTGGCATGGAAGTAATGCACGAGCGTAACGCTCACAACTTCCCTCTTGACCTCGCTGCTGCTGAGTCTGTGCCTGTTGCACTTACTGCACCTAGCATTGGTTGATCTCAAAATTAAATACTAATTTCATTGGCGGGGAAAAAAATTTCCCGCCAATTTTTTTGCAAAAAAGTTGATCCCATGATATAATGGGATGTATACATAGAAGAAAAGGCTATGGACGTTAAAGTTTATACGAGTTCGGGATGCACATGGTGCTCTAGGACAAAAGAATTACTAGAGAGAGCAAATATCACAGACTATACTGAGATCCTTTGGTCTGATTTGTCTGGAGATGATCAAGAAACATTCAAGACTACATATCCAGAAGCACAGGGATTCCCTGTTGTCTTCGTTGATGACTCATTTGTTGGTGGGTTAGTTCCTTTTGCAAAATTACTTTTGGAAAAAGGATTAGTATCCGCACCTAAAAAATGAAGGAACTTAAAATAAATAGAGGCATAGAGCTCATGCTCAGGAGGGCTAACAAGAAGGACAAAGATCAAAAACCTTCTAAAGGTTTTACACTTACCAAATATTTTTCCCTCCTAAAGAGAAGAGTCTACTTCAACTTAGAATTTAGGTGGGACAAGGAAACAAATTAGTTCGGAGTTGAACAATGACTGAAACTATGATGATCTACATCTCAGCGACCACATCCTTTATCTTCTTGGCAATTGGAGTTCTAGCAGGATGGGTAGCCGCAGAAGTAAAAGCAGAACACATGTATAATATTCAAGAAGAACAGAGTGTTCATCCCGAAATGCTGAACTCACAAGGTCAATGGATCAATGAAGAACTCCTCTCAGTTCGCTTCTTAAATGAGGACGAATTGGAAGAGGAATAAATATACTTACGATAACAATTAGGTCATGAAATTATTAATGCATGAAGTGCTACAAAAGATTAGCAATGCAAAGACAAAAGCACAAAAGGTTAAACTACTGGAGGAATACAACACTCCAGCACTTAGAGCTATTCTAATTGCTAACTTTGATGAGAGTGTTATCTCTATGCTTCCAGAAGGAGAGGTGCCATACAAAAAGAATGATGCACCAGAAGATACTGAACATACTAAATTAGATCACGAGTATCGTAAATTATATCTGTTCTTTAAAGGTGGTGCAAACATCTCACAGACACGTCGTGAGACTTTGTTCATTCAATTACTAGAAGGATTGCATCAAGGAGAGGCAGAGGTTCTATGTCTTGTAAAAGACAGGAAGATTGGTAAGCGTTGGAAGATTACCAGACAGTGTGTAGAGCAAGCCTTTCCTTCAATCCAATGGGGAAATCGTAGTTAATATGGTATGAAAGTGAAGATTATTCATGAGAAATGTGACCCAGCAAAGGCGACGGACACGTCGTTACCATACACAGCGTACTTAGTGTCATATAAACACGAAGATAAAATCTGCTACGATGTTACTATCTCTAACAAAGCAGCAGATATCTTTGATCATTACTATGACCTATATAAAAACGTCATTAGTATGACACAAGCTAATGGTAAAGTAAATCCAAAACTTTGGGTAGATCCCAAGCAACCAAAGAAAAAGAAATGAGTGGTTCACCAACAGGAGAATGGGCGATCTTTTACAGAAGGTTAGATGAACCTACTGTATGGAAGACTATGAAATTATGGAGAAGTGATGGTGTTCTGGTGTCTGCTAAAACATATAATGATGTATATAAATTCAATCGTTTCAAAGAAGCGTTTGATTTTGCAAAGAATTTAATCACTGGTGCTGGTACAGTTCCAGTGTATGATGCACAGGTAAAGAGAGTATGCAAAGCCAGAGGTGAAGCATTTTATCTGGCAGGTAATTAAGAACTATAACTGTATTCATTGTTACATATTGACAATTCTAAATAATAGTGTTAGTATTCTAACACGTTCATCCAAATGCACGGACTTGCACTACTGTTAACACTCCTCGCAGGACACGACTCATATCATTGGGAAATGTCTTGTGATGATTGGAACGAAGTAAGGGTTGAAGTACTCAGCGATGAGAACTACACACCTGATGCTAGGGAGTATCTTATTGATTACTTCTATACCAAAGTTCCAGATCAGAACTGTAAGCCTTGGGCAATTGGACGCAAGTAAGTCGCGGAACGGAGCGTTCATCCCATGTTTGAACTACTACTTTATGTTGATATGAAATGTGCTGATGCTGCTGATATGATCGGACGCATTAATGCTCATGATTATATGAACAACGAAGTAAAGGTGGAACTTGTTGAAGTTCTTCAAGAAGCAACACCTCATTGTCCATGGGACGCAAACGACTAAAGGAACGGGGCTAAAAATCCAATTACTTTAGGAGTATTAAAATGACACAAGTCACTTACCGTGGCGTTAGCTATAACGCTGAAGAATATAAGGAAGCTGTTCTTGCAGAAGCTGCTAAGAAACAGCGTCACGATTTAATGTATCGTGGTATCAAAGTACAACGTAAGATGGTGGGAGTCTAGAACAATGGTAGAAGCACTACAGATTGTCGGTATCACATCTCTAGGTTGTATTGCCTTCCTTGCCATCATTTATGGTGAGGTTAAACTAGTACAATTACAGAGGTAATAAAATGCTAAGGATCAAGGTTGATTGGGATCGTCCCGATCTTCCAGAGTTTGATCCTGTTAAGCACGATCCAGATAGAGTCTTCAGATTCTTGACCTATCGTGGTGTTCATTACGCTAAATGGGTTTACTTAAAAGTTAACTTTGGCGCTATCAATAACTGGAAGATCACATCTTAAATCTATGCCTATGAGTATTAACTCGTAGGCATTTATTTTTATGTCAAGTATGCTATAATGTGTTGGTATGACAATAAATAGTGGTAGAATTAGAGAGGTGTATCATGAACCCTGACCCTACTACATTATGTGTCAATTTTACGGAGGTGGTTAATGCACAACCTGTTATCACGTTCTCAAATGGATGGGTGGAACTATGAAGATGAACTAGACTCCAAATTAAACGACTATTATGAATGTTTAATTGAGTGCGATTCATTAAACCAACACGAATGTAAACGAATATGTAAGACTGTTTTAACTTAAATAGCCAGAGGGGTTGCAACCCCTCTTTTTTTATGGTAAGATGTCCTCATCTGAACTCCTAAATATATGGACAGAGATAAACTCAAACTCATCGTTAAGAATCTCAAGTCTCTAGTGAATGCACTTGAGAGTGAAGTCTATTCAAATGTAGATGCATACAGGTATGTTCATCCTTGGGATGAGCATGTAAATAAGACAAATGCTAGAGTAGTAACATCAGAGAACGACGATGACGGATATGCAGACTGACTGGCGGTACATTGATGAACGAATGAATGTAAGAGAGCAAGGACTAAGTATTCTCCTCAAAAGATTTGGATCAGGTAGTAACCCTGATGGATCACCACGCCATAGCAGTCAAAGCATTTATGAATGTGTTCACGATTGGGTTTCCCAAGGTAATATGACTACATCAGGAATCGTTGCTTACTACAAGGCGTACTATGACAAGACTCAAAGACCAGATTAGACTGGCAAAGAAGGCTATTAAACAAGCTAAAGTAAATCCACAATTGTACTCAGAACATGAGATCCAATACATGGCATTGCAATTAGCTCGTGCTAAAATTCTACTAAAAGCAAAACAATTACAACGAAAAAAGGAGAAAGGATTTAGTAATGAACTCAGTGAAACTGGTAACAGTAACACCAGACGCAGAAAAAACAATGGGTTACGTAGCGAGAGTAAGCAACCCGAACAATCAGGAGAATCCTAAGGTTGCTGGTCTGCTAAAGTATTGTATCAAACACAACCACTGGTCTGTATTTGAGCAAGCACATATGACTCTAGAGATTGAGACTACGAGAGCAATCGCAGCTCAAATTCTGAGGCACCGTTCGTTCACATATCAAGAGTTTTCTCAGCGGTATGCTGACAGTTCTATGTTAGCAAGTGATATTCCTATGTTTGATCTACGTCGTCAAGATGATAAGAATAGACAGAATAGTATTGATGATGTTGATCCTTTCTTAAAACAAGAACTTGAGATTGCGGTTAACCGTTACTTTCAGGAAGGTATGGACATCTACAAACAGATGTTGAGAGTAGGAATTGCAAAAGAGTGTGCTAGAATGGTACTACCTTTGGCAACACCAACCAGAATTTACATGACAGGATCATGCCGTTCTTGGATTCACTATATAGATCTACGCAGTGCTCATGGCACTCAAAAAGAACACATGGACATCGCTAACGATGCAAAGCGTGTATTCTGTGAACAATTTCCTATTTGTGCTGAAGCATTGGAGTGGAACTAATGGCAACTTATCCTGTAATTAATACAGAAACTGGAGAACAAAAGAACGTTGTACTCAGCGTTCATGATTGGGATCAATGGAAGGAAGATAATCCAGAGTGGACACGAGACTGGAGTGATCCAGATACATGTCCTGCTTCTGGTGAGGTGGGAGAATGGAGAGATAAAATGAAGTCCTCCCATCCTGGCTGGACAGACATCATGAAGAACAAAATTGTTCCTCAAGCAAAAATTAAAGGAAACAGAACTATTACCGACAAATACAACTATTAGTATGCCAGTAAAAAAGAAGACAACTAAAGCACCAGGTCAAGGTATGACTGCTAAACAAATGAAGCGTCGCAAACCTATTAGTGCTGATTATATGCTTCCTATTGAACCACTCACTGATAATCAGAAGGTGATGTTTGATGAATGGGATGCAGGTAAAATGATCTACGCTTATGGTGTAGCAGGTACAGGTAAAACATTCGTGGCTCTGTACAAGGCACTCAAAGAAGTGTTAGATGATTACTCACCATATGAGAAGATCTATATCGTTCGTTCTCTAGTCTCTACTAGAGAGATTGGTTTCCTACCTGGCGACCATGAAGATAAGTCTTCACTCTATCAGATTCCATATAAAAATATGGTTCAGTCCATGTTTGAAATGCCTGATGACAATTCGTACGAAATGTTGTATGATAATCTTAAGGCACAAGAAACTATCTCGTTCTGGTCTACCAGTTTTATTCGTGGAACTACATTAGATAATTCTATTGTTATTATTGATGAGTGTCAGAACTTAAACTTCCATGAGTTAGATAGTATCATCACTCGTGTTGGACAAGACAGTAAGATCATTTTCTGTGGTGATGCTGCACAAACTGACTTGCAAAAGATCAGTGAGCGTACAGGCATCATTGACTTCCAACGTATTCTTCAGAACATGGAAGAGTTTTCGTTGGTAGAATTTGGTATTGAGGACATCGTTCGTTCTGGTCTTGTTAAGTCCTACCTTATCAACAAAATTAATCTGGGTCTATGAAATTGTTTAATCACTTAGGTGGCGTAGATCCAATTGAAATGTCTGCTGAGATGGTAAATGGAAAGCGTATGTATCTCACACCTGAGGGATATAAGTTTCCATCTGTCACCACAGTGATTAGTAACAATGCTAAGAAGAAAGCGAGCATTGCTAAGTGGCGTGCTCGTGTTGGTGAGGAGAAGGCTAACGCTAAATCCACTCGTGCTACTGGTCGTGGCACAAAGTATCACTCTATCGTAGAGGATTATTTTAACAACAACTTAGACCTAAAAAAGTACAGTAAGTTCCCACTTCCTGTGCTCATGTTCCACCATTCTAGGGATACTCTAGACCGTATAAATAATATTTACTTACAGGAAGCTGCGCTCTACTCCAAGCATTTAGAATTGGCAGGTCGCGTTGATTGTATCGCTGAGTTTGATGGAGTGTTGTCTATTATTGATTTCAAGACAGCAGAACATCCTAAGCGTGAAGAATACTTATACGACTACTTCGTTCAAGAAACAGCATACGCATGTATGTTGCAGGAAAACTATAAGATGAGTGTTAAACAACTCGTCACGATTGTTGCTTGTGAAAACGGAGAGACTCAGGTTGTAGTGCTTCCTCCAAAGAAAGAATATTTCATCAGATTGATGAGCTACATCTCGGAGTATCAAGAACGGTATGGACAAGAAACAATTATTAGAGGATAGATTTATGACATCTGCGAGATTCTCGCAGGAAGTGGAGAAGATTGCCTTTGACAATCCTGATATGAATTACATTGATTCGGTCATCCACTACTGTGAAGTGAATGAAATTGAACTAGATAGTGTAAACAAATTGATCAGCAAACCGCTGAAAGAAAAGTTGCGATACGAAGCACAGCAACTTAATTTTATGAAGAAAACCAGTCGTGCGAAGTTAATGCTAGTATGAGTTTTTTCCACTCCGATATAGTTAAAGGTGACATCCAAGAGATGTTAGAGCTACAGCAGTTCTGTTTCAGATCTGCCATGAATTTTGTCCTTCTTGATACAGATAGAAAGAAGGATTACTTTGAAGCTCTAGAAAAATTAATAGAAAAACAAAAGATCTTCTATGCTCGTGCCAAGTTGAGCGAAGATCCTGAGGCTAAGTCTGTTGTTGAAACGATGAAGCAAGGTGTTATAATGTTAGGTGCTACACCTGACACACCTATTGAACAGATGTTTGATGAGTTACTACAAAAGGTAGAGCGCATGAAGCAACAATTAGAGGCAGGGGGTTGACGCCCGTCCTTCTGCCTGTTATTATGTTTGAGTGATTAGGGCACTAAAACCAAATCCAAATTAATCCGAGGTAATCTAATGTCATTTGCAGATCTAAAGCGTAAATCTCAGAACAACTTCTCATACCTTCAGAAGGAACTAGAGAAGTCATCCAGCGGTAAGAACGTTGATGAAAGGTTCTGGAAACCAGAGGTTGACGCTGCTGGTAACGGCTATGCCGTTGTCCGATTCCTTCCTGCTCCAGAAGGTGAAACTATTCCGTGGGCAAAAGTGTACTCCCATGCCTTCCAAGGTATTGGTGGTTGGTACATTGAAAATTCTCTGACTACAATCAACGAGAAGGATCCCGTTGGTGAAGTCAACCGCCGTCTCTGGAACAGCGGTGCTGATGAAGACAAAGAGACTGCTCGTAAGCAGAAGAGGAAACTTTCCTACTACAGCAACATCT